>ENA-OQEB01000058-OQEB01000058.1-human-gut-metagenome-genome-assembly--contig:-NODE-58-length-43072-cov-3.476679_pt1 | contig 43072 bp, 64 predicted proteins | sample MGYA00242787_ERZ504619 | MGnify/ENA primary metagenome ERZ504619 (study PRJEB26092, sample SAMD00036317) | human gut metagenome | host: Homo sapiens | study: EMG produced TPA metagenomics assembly of... | reverse complement strand
CTAAAAAAAAGCACTGGGGTACAAATGGTTAAAACAAAATCCGTATCTTCGTAACCGATTAAAAACAAACGTGTATGATAATAACTAACCGTGAAGAAGTAATAGATAAAGCATTTGGGGTATTTGTCAGGATGAACTACGAGAAAGCAAGCATCATCACGCTTGCCAAAGCCTGCGGGGTGACAAAAACGGGTATCGTTTATTATTTTCCGCATAAGCTGGATTTATTCATGGCTGTGGCAGACAAATACGTGCTAAAAATGCACGAACCGGGAAACAAGTTTGCCACTCCTGCCGATACGTTGGCAGAGTTCATCGGGCAATACGTGGCAGGGGTAGCCGCTTCCATGAAAAGGATTGTTGAACTGATTGGCGACAATGGCGACCCGCATGATTGTAGCTCCAGCTTCTACTACTTTCATTTCCTGTCACAAGTGCGTACGTACTATCCGGGCATCAGGCAGAAAATCGAAAGAGTATTTAGCCATGACCATGACCTGTGGGCGAAAGTCGTGCAGAAAGCAAAAGAAAGCGGGGAAATCAGAAGTGACACGGACGTGAAGAAAACGGCTACCATGTTCCGGCAAATGTTTTTAGGACTGTCATACGAACAAGCATTCCTGAACGGTTTGAACGTGGACGAACTGGCAGAAAACTTTCGCTATATCTATTCGCTGCTTAAAGCCTGATACAGTTTTGTTTTTTTAACCTCTATTATTTTTGAACGTATGTTCAAAATGTGGCATTTTTGTTCTATCTTTGGAGCATGAAGCAAAATTCAGCGACATGGATAAGGTTCAGAAACAAAGAGGAAGCATCGTGCTGCACAAAGAAACAAGGGACGGTGCAGACTACATACGGATAGAATATGCGAGCAGTCAGGCTGTCGCCCAACTGCTCGCCCAAGACACAGGCATGGAAATGGCTGGCAACGGCTCTGCATACATAGCGTCAGCCGCTTTCAGCCTGCCGGATTTCTACGACCGCTATTCACCCCACGCCTATATTGATTACAGCCGGGTTTACGTGCGGCATCCCAAACCTAAAAGGGAATACACACTGCCGAAAGGCTACCTCGAACTGCTGGAACAGAAGCGTTACAGCCCCTCGACCGTCAAAACATACCGTGCCTATTTCAGCGACTTCATGGAATATCACAAGGGACGGAACATCGACCGCCTGAAAGTGCCGGACATCAACAAGTACATACTCTATCTTGTGAACGAGAAGAAAATCTCGGTGTCGCAACAGAATATGCGCATCAATGCTATCAAGTTCTATTACGAGCAGGTGAAAGGCGGCAAACGGCAATACTACGGCGGTATCACCCGTGCCAAAGAGTACAAGAGCCTGCCCGAAGTGTTGAGCAAGAATGAAATTAAGCGCATCCTTGCACAAATTTCCAACATCAAGCATCACTGCATGATTTCGTTGGTTTACTCTGCCGGACTTAGAAGAAGCGAATTGCTTAACCTGACCCCGCAGGACATCAACAGTGAAACAATGTCGGTTCGCATCATGGGCAAGGGGAAGAAATGCCGTTATTCGCTCCTTTCGCCCAAGTTGCTGGAAGAACTACGGCACTACTTCCGGAATATCGCCCACAAAAATGGTTGTTTGAGGGCGAAACACCCGGAGAACAATATTCGGCAAGTGCATTGGTGAAAGTGCTGAAAGAAGCCGCACATCGTGCTGGCATCAAACACCGTGTACACGTACACATGCTGCGCCACTCCTTTGCCACACACTTGCTGGAACAGGGAACAGACCTGCACACGATACAGGAATTGCTGGGACACAACGACATCAAGACCACAACCATTTATCTTCATGTGTCAAGTGCCCATAAAGCAAAAATCCCTAATCCCCTTGATACACTGGATAATCCGTGAGGTGCAGTTATAGAAGTGTAGGAACGACACCATAAGGTGCGGTTATAAATAAATTACTAACAATAGTGCGATGAATAAACCCGTCCAATCCATAGTATCATTGACAGCTTTCAGTGCTTTGCTGATAGTCATAACATTATTTTGTGGTGGCTTAGGCTTTGGTCGTCTGTTCGGAATATATGACATTATGGAATATTACCTTTTAGGTTTGCTTATAATTATCGATATACTGGTAATCTACAAGGTCTATAAACTATATGCAATGCAGCCTAAAGCAATAATGTTATTGTTGGGCTTGGAATGTTGCTCTATTCTTTTGTGGCTTGCCTTTATCTGTATAGACCAAAGTCTATTGGATTGGCAAATTACAAATTTCATATTGCAAGTTGTCAATTTAGACGGTTTCACGGGAGATGAACGAGGATTGAATATGTTCGCAGTCTTATGCGGCATTATTTATCCTCTTATTGGGATTGGGTGTTTATTCACCGGATTGGGATTTATAAATAAGTTAGTAACAACGAAAGATAGCATCTGACGATGCTCCTTTCTAACCATTATCAACCATAAAACGTAGAAATATGTACGAAGAATTTTAGAAAAAAGCCTCAATAGCAAGAGGCAAGCAGTAGATGATACTTTTATTGCTAAATATGCTGATTTGTCTTATCCCGAACTGAATACTTTATGGCAGGAGGTCGGGTTAGGAAGTTTTTGTAATGGGCTGTTTAAGCTCATCAATCCATCCGATTATCAGGATGTGATAAACTCCTGTTTTGAAAAGGAGGATGACCAATCATTTCTACCATTCATGTGTACGGCTTTCGGCGATCTCTTTGCCTATGTAAAGAATCCGAGACTGAATAATTACGTCGTTTATCTGAATGTCAGATACGGAACATATTTAATACTTCCTGCCAATCTTCGTGCGATTTTTAATAAGGTAATGGTAAATGAAAGTTTCTTGAAAGGCTGGTTTGATTTAGAAAATTATCCTATAATACAAGAAAAACTCGGAACTCCAGATTATGACGAGTGTTTTGGATATTCTCTACTTTTGGCTTTGGGAGGAAGTGAAGATATTGAAAACATCAAGATAGTCAAGACTATTCCGTACATTGACATTTGTACCCAAACAATCGGCGAATTTGAAATTGCAGATAAATGGTGAATATAGAATAGGTTGATAACAACGCAGGATAACGGCAAGCCGTTCCCTGCTGAACCATTATGAACAATTAGAGTACACGATATGAGAAATGAAATTTTACAGTTGAAAGATTTGGGTCGTATGCCTAATGAAAGCATCAATGATACAGAGAGTATTGATGAATTAGTAAATACTTATGATGCCTTATTAGAACAAATACAACTTCCCATATCATTTGATGAAGCTATGGTGTTGGTACAAATCTTTCCTGAAAATGCTTTTTTATGATTTGCAGTGGAGTTTATTAAAACTTGTAGAGTCTGTTTGCGTTGATGATGAGAATAAGTATATTCAGTTAATAAACTCTTGCCCAAGCCAAGAATGGCGGGACACTCTAAATGCTCGCTATGCAAATTATAAAAGGCACAAGGGGTAAAGTAAGTTCATAACAAGCCGGGATAACGGACTAACGCCGTTCCCCGCCAAGCCATTACTAACAATACGAATAACTCTTTATGACAAAATTCATTTTAGATGCGATGTATTATCAGATATTCATATTTAATAGGGATAAATTTATATTGGAAAATCCACATGAGCGGACGATACAGATAATATGTGGAATATTATTTCTTCCTGTTATAGTATTGACGTATCTACTGATAAAGGAGAATTTCAATTATAAAACCCCTTTTGTGTTTTTTATCATAATCTATGTTTTACTATACAAGACATTCTGTTCGTATATATCAAAAGGAAAAAAGGTATGGAAATTATAAGGAGTAAACCTCTAATATTTAATAGCCAAAAGATTTCTTCCTTCATATCATGGATGATTTATCCCATTTTGGTTGTATTACTTTATTTTATAATAACACATCGTCATTGGCTAAAAATTATACAATAAAGATTTAATAAGTTAGTAACAACGAAAGATAGCATCTGACGATGCTCCTTTCTAACCAATAGCGTACATATATGAATAATGTAACAAGAGTAAGAATTGTATATGAATGTAGCATAATAGGTGTTGTTTTGCTGACATTCTTAAAAGGTATGTTCCCATACATGGGAGCATGGTGGCGAGTAGCCTTATTACTTCACTTGTAGGATTGTGGTTTTCACTATCTTATCTGAAACGGTATAATTATAAATGGGGGTTCAATTACATAGGAAATCATTTATACATTAACCTCTTATTGAAAGTACAGAAGTGGTTTCAGAACGCTACAATCATAGCCTTATTGATACCTGTATTCTTAAAAGACCTCTTGTATAATCAATATTGCTTAGTAGCATATATATTGCTTGTAGGTATGTTCTTGGGCGTGAAGCTGGCTACTTACACAGTAGAGTACGCTATATATAAAAGTAAATTCATTGGTAACAAGGAAAGATAACCCCTGAACGCTTTCCCTCACCAAACCATTATGAATAAAGGAATAAAAAAGACAGATAACTATTTTGAACGAGTGAAGCAGCGTGCAAACCGGACGAATTACAGATACTATTTTTTTGACTACCTATATTTCAAGGGAGAGGTTTGGGGCAAGAAGATAGGACGGATGTCAGGTTTTATACTGCTGTTTTGGTATTGGTGGTGGATAGTAGTTCTGCCCGGTAACTTTCTCCTGATTAACAATGTACCGCAATGGTCGTCCTTACATCTTGGCTATTTAGGTGCAATGTTTTTGTTTATTTGTGTATTTATTCTTGCACGATACAGGAAAGCCCGTGTACAGGCATTGTTGAACCGCTACCGCCGCTCTAAGCATATCAGCGCATTACAGGCATATTTTCTGTTCCTGCTGCCCTTTGTACTTTTCTTCTTAGAAACATGGCTGTTCGATGAATGGGGTTGGACGGATTGCGTGAGGTGGAACAAATGATATGTCATTCATATATAAAACATCAGATATGGAACAACGGATTACATCACTATTGCTGCCCGCTCCCGAAGCGGAACTGGAAGCGTCCTGCAAGGAACTGGACGAAAAGGTAACATGGCTGCTGCACAACAGCCGGAAAATGGACAACTACTTGGAACTTGAACCGTTCAGCAAGGACGGGCGGCTGTGCGCCCACGTGTGCGACACGCTCAAAAGCCTGCCGGAAACGCCGACACTGGCGGCGTACAAGGACTACAAGACAATCATCATTCTGCTGGGTATGTCCACCACACATTACGCCATACTGGACGAACTGGCGGAACAGCACCGCAAGCGGGACGACATACCCGAACTGACCGCCTACTGCGATGCGCTCCACTGGATGCGACCGGGACGGCAGTACCTATGCAACGTGTACAACACGGTATGCCACGCTTTCCACCTGCTGCGGAGAAACCCGGTAAGGGACAACCGCCTGCTGGTGACGGAAAAGGAGCTGCGCCACGCCGAACGGATGCTCCGGAACTGGGCAGGCAGACGTTCACCGAAATGGTACGTCTGAAAGGCTACATGGTCTATGATGCCGAGCAACTGGCGGATAAATGCGGCATGGAATACGGCTCGTTCCGGCGAAAGGTAAAGAAAATGACCGGGTACACGGCTAAAGAATGGGTGATAAAGGAACGGGTAAAGGACGTGGAACACTACCTGATGAACACAAACCTCACGCTTACCGAAGTGGCGTTCACCACCGGGTTCGCATCGACATCGAACTTGAACGACTTCTGCAAGGCTTACTTGCTGGACACACCGGGCGAGATACGCAGAAAAGCGCAGGAAACAAGAAAATGCACAGTTACAAGAACGTAATGTGAAAAATCAAGAATAAAACAGATTTTTTATGCCCGTAACTTTGTGCTTCATAAAAGATAAGCACAAGGTTATGGAACATAAGATACCGTTGGAAACATACTTCGCCGGACTGCTTCAAAAAGTGGAATGGCAGATACAGGAATACGAGGACACCGCAGCGGACACGCTGACGCTCTGCCGCCTGTGCGTGGACTACCTGCAAGAGATACTGGGCGAACTCAAAACCTTTATAATCTCCTACCCGTTCGCCAGCACGGAAGAAGAAATACACTTCTTCAAGGAACTGAAACCGCTTTTAGCAAGCAAAATCATCTATTACAACACCGTTTACAAGATAGAGGTGCGCTTTCCCAGCGGCAGCGAGGACGTGCAGCGGGACTACCTGCTGTCGGAAACCGACCGGATTTCAAAGTCGTTCCAGCGGAACTTGGCGTTCTACCAGTACCACCGCACGAAAGCCACCTACTTGGACAGGCAGTATTTCATGCGTGGGAAGCCTGACATACAAATCATTGTGGACAGTTTCTATTACGAAACAGACCCACAGTTCAGCACCAGTCACGACTTCAAGGTAGCCAAGATTTTAGCCAACGAACTGCTGGAAATATACCTCACCAACCGACTGCACGAACTGGAACGCCGGGAACAGCGCAAGCGGGTGAAGAACGGCTTCACAGGAAAGGTGCTACGCTGGACGGGGACGAAAAGGGCGTTGGTGGAGCTTGTCTATGCACTGGACGCCTGCGGCTGTCTGAACAAGGGAACGGTTGATATTAAGGAGATTGTAGCCTATTTTGAATACGTTTTCGACATCGACCTCGGCGACTTCTACCATACCTACATGGAACTCAAAGCCAAGACCAAAGACCGCACAGGCTTCCTCTCCACCCTGAAAGACAGGTTGCTGCTGCGCATGAGGGAACAGGATTAGGCAACCGTTCTTTAACAAAATTTATTTCGCCACAGGTGGGTTCGCCTGTGGCGTTTTATTTTTCAGGACACCCGAACTTTGCGGCAAATCAATTAGTTACCATTATGGAAATAATAACATTCGAGTCCAAAGCCTACAAGGAACTGGACAACAAAATTACTGCCATTGCCGATTACATAGGGATAGTCATTTAATTCCTTCAATTTGAGTTAACCAGCAGACTTTCCCTATTTTTCCGATCATACTCATCGTTTTTTATATCATCGGCTCTGTTTTTAGGGCCGATTTTTTCATTTTCAGTCACGTCTGGAGCTACCACTCCCGTAAAGTCGTGTTCCATGCGTGGAACATCAGGCTGCAAGAGCTACTTGGACTGACTCTTGTCTTGCAAGGTTTACCACATTTGCTGTGTGGATACCGAAGAAGATCAGCATGATCTCTGTCGATTTTATCCTTGCAGCAATCTTTCGCAGACCATAATGCTCCTTCTGAGTTCCAAAAGAGCCTTCCATTGCTGTAGCTCGAACGCGTGCAAGTTCTCGTTTAGTAGCGTTCTTAACTTCATTCTTTCCAGTTCGTCCTTTCTGAGTGAATGAGGTTTCAATACCATTCTCCTTGCAGAAAGTTCTGTTGTCATTACCCGAGTAACCCTGGTCGCCACCTATCTTTTTTACATCAACGCCTGTAAGTTTCTTCGACAATGACACACAGTGCTTAAGTCTCGTTCCTTCATTGAATGCATTGAATGATAGCTTCTCAATAAACGATATTCCGTCAATCAATATGTTGTTGCACTTCGCTCCAAATTCGACTATCTTGGTCTCCTTGCCTCTGACTATCGGTCTGATGTAAGGCTTGCTGAGACTTACAATACGGTTAGGGATACTCTCACGAGAGTCACCACTCTTGAAGTGGTTCTTCTGCTGACGATATACCCTTGTGACAGTCTCAAGCATATCCAACTGCTTGTAATTCAATAGTTCTTCATCCGGATGGACGCGCATCTGTCTGCGGATTTCTCCCAGTATCTTGCCCAGCAATGCAAGCAGTCTCATTATCATCTTTCTGGTCTGCTTATGAGTATGTTTGCGCTGCTTCCTATATGCCAGGTTCGCCTTGTCGATATCATTGTACTTTGTTCTCATTCGATGCTCACCAAGCTGAGACTGATACCGCACATCATCTTGTATGCTCTATCTACACATTCCCAAAGCAACTTCACGTCAGTTGGAAAGCGCATCAGGCTTTCATAGCAGCTGGCATCTGTATAGACAGTATCAAGGTTCTTCATGTACGGCTTCCATGCATCTGCAAGTACCTTCTGCTGCTCCTGAATCTTCAGTTTCTTGGACAATTCTACCAGAATGCTGTCGATCAGCTTGTAGTTTGTCAACTGGTTCTCAGGACTGATCCTGATCCCGCAGAAGATCTGATAATGGATGTTTCCATTCAACGCATCCATCAGCTTCGGAGCTGACAATCCTGTATACATCTTCAAGAACGCCAACGCCACCTTGCCCTCAGGTGTGAAGAAGGACTTTCGTCCTCGCTTCACTCTCAAACTCTTCGGCTTCTCTTCTACTAAACCGAACGATATCGCCATCTCTCGAAGAGGAAGAAGTGACTTGATCCGTCCAAGTTCCGATGTTTTGAAGCTCTCTTCGTATCGCTGATAAAAATCAAACTCTGTAAATGCAATCTCTTGCTGAATGTCAGATAAATTTCGTACTTTTGCCATGAGTTATTTTTGCTCATTTCCTCCGAAAGTCACTTTTCCAGGGTGTTCGGAGGAATTTTTAATTCCTGTAGCTAAGATATGAAATTTTTATCACATTGACAATCAATTTGTTATAATTTTAAGCCTATTTCGCGACTGTCCCTACATATTCAATCATGTAGAAAAGGCAAAACAAAGTGAAGAAGATATGTGGGTGGACAGCTACGAGGTCTGCACGTTCCTGAAAATAAGCGAAAAGACCCTGCAACGCCTGCGGGTATCGGGGACTATCGCCTATTCCAACATCAGGGGACGTTATTTCTACAAGGTCAGCGAGATACGCCGGATGCTGGAAGAACGTTTGATTAGGAGCAACAAAGAGAACATCGACAACCTGATAACCAACCACCAACTGTATGCTAAGGAAAGAGGAAATCTTAGAAAGAACAAGTAACGGGCTGGCGGTATTCAAACACTACCTGCCCGGAAACTGGCGCATAGGTCGCAACTTCCTTAACCCGCTGTACGAGGACAGCAAGGCTTCCTGCAACATCTACTTCGACCGCCGGGGCGGTATCTACAAGATGAAAGACTTCGGCAACGACAGTTACAGCGGCGACTGCTTCTTCCTCGTGGGGCAGTTAAAGGGGCTGGACTGCAACCGGGCGGCTGACTTCGTGGAGATACTGGAAATCATTGACCGGGATTTGGGCTTGGGGCTGGCTTCCGGCACTCCGGTTTCCGTTCCCCCGGCAACCGTCCGCCGGGCAGAGCCGGACAAACCCGAAGAAAAGCCCGAAAAGCCCGTCAAGCCCTACCAGTTCCGGGAACAGAAATTTCCGCTTGCCGAACTGGTGTACTGGCAACAGTACGGCATCACGCCCGAACTGCTGGAACATTACAAGGTCTGCTCGCTCCGGGAATACAACAGCGAAACGGCAGAGGGCAAACCGTACACCTACACTTCATCGGTGGCAGAACCCATGTACGGCTACAAGGGCAAACAGTACATCAAGCTGTACCGCCCGTTCTCCACGCCCCGCTTCCTCTATGGCGGCAGCTTCGGCGAAAACTACTGTTTCGGGCTGGAGCAACTGCCCGCCAAAGGCGACACGCTATTCATCACGGGCGGCGAGAAAGACGTGCTTTCGCTGGCGGCGCATGGTTTTCACGCTATCTGCTTCAACAGCGAAACGGTGACGATACCGCCCACGCTGGTCTATCGGCTGACGTTCCGCTTCAAACACATCGTCCTGCTCTTTGACATGGACAAGACGGGCAGGGAAAGTTCATGCAAGCAGGAAAAACTACTGGAAGAATTTGGCGTGAAACGCCTGCTGCTACCGCTTCCGGGAACGAAAGAGGAAAAGGACATATCCGACTACTTCAAAGCTGGGAACACCCGTGAAGATTTCCTGAAGCTGTTTATCGAATTTTTAGACAACCTGTATAGCGACACATTGATTATGCTTAAATCGTGCGAGATAGATTTCAACAACCCGCCCGCCAAAGCGCAAGAGATTATTTCGGCGGGTGACGTTCCGCTGGGGACACAAGGCAACCTGTTCGGCATCACCGGGGGCGAGGGAACGGGAAAGAGCAATTACGTAGCCGCAATCGTGGCGGGCTGCATCTGTCCGGCTGGTGAGGACATAGATACGCTGGGCATACAGATAACCGCCAACGGCAGGCACAAGGCGGTATTGCTTTATGACACCGAACAGTCGGAAGTACAACTGTTCAAGAACGTAAGCAACCTGCTGGCACGTGCCAAACAGCCGGACAAACCCGATGAACTGAAAGCGTTTTGTCTTACCGGTATGTCACGCAAAGAACGCCTGAACGCCATTGTACAAAGCATGGACAAGTTCTACTACCAGTACGGCGGCATCCAGTTGGTCGTCATTGACGGCATCGCCGACCTTGTTAAGAGTGCCAACGATGAAGCGGAAAGCGTGGCGGTGATAGATGAACTTTATCGGCTGGCGGGTATCTACAACACGTGTATTCTGTGCGTGCTGCACTTCGTCCCCAACGGATTGAAACTGCGGGGACATTTGGGCAGCGAGTTGCAGCGCAAGGCGGCTACTATCCTGTCCATTGAGAAAGACGAAGAACCTACCCAGTCGGTGGTAAAAGCCTGAAAGTAAGGGACGGAAGCCCGCTGGACGTGCCGCTGATGCTCTTTGCTTGGGACAAGGAAGCCGGGATGCACGTGTACAAGGGCGAGAAACCACGTGAGGAAAAGGAGAAGCGCAAGGAAAGGGAACTGGTGAATGTCGCACGTGACATCTTCGGGCGGCAGACACGCATCACCTACATAGACCTTTGCGAGCAGTTGCAGCAGGTCTTGGACATCAAGGAACGCACCGCAAAGAGCTATATCCGCTTCATGCGGGAAAGGGACATCATCACCAAAGACACGGCGAACCAAAGCTGTTTTGTCATCGGTTCATATAATCTTCGATGGAACACAAGTTGTCCATAAGCGTATGGATAAAACTTGTGTAATTCATGTGCTTGTGTCCTGCCCTGTTGTGAAACACGGCAGGATTTTTTCTGTTTGCACGTGATTTTTCAGGGTATTTGCTTAACTTTGCAGAAGTTACACGGAAAAGTAACGGCAGTTGGACGGCGGTTGCCGGAATATTGCCTTTATATATAACATATACGTTCGCCGAACGTCCCAAAGTAGAAAACTGGCACTTTTCAAAATGTGGGGATATTCAGCGCAGGATATGCTATGCGTTTGTCATAGCGTGGCTGCACTGTTTCCACATTTGGGTATGCCAGTACCTCTACTTTGAAACAGCGTCATGCCACGCTTTCTTTTTGGGGTGGCGGCTAACGTGCCAAGACAGTAGGGATTTATATCACTTTAATACCTGACAATATGGAACAAATCAAAGCGCACATCGCCGTATCGCTGGACGGGCATACCGCCACGCCGGACTATGAACTGGACTGGTTGCCTGATAAAGTAAAAGCTATCATCGGCAAATACTATTTGGATGCGGATTGCCTGCTTATGGGGGCGAACACCTATAACTACATCTTTGAACACTGGGGCGGGTGGCCGCACAAAAGCAAGCGGTCTTTTGTGGTGTCACACTACGACACCAACGTGACGCCGGACTGCGGCGTGGAGTTCCTGACCGAAGAACCGCTGCAAAGGGTCTATGAACTGAAACAGGAACCGACATGCTGGTGGTGGGTGGCGGCAAGCTGCTTACTTCATTGATTAAAGCCGGACTGCTGGACAGCCTGACAATCTACACCGTCCCGGTCATGGCGGGCAAAGGCATCGGTTTTGTCGGGGAAACATCCGGCTCGCTGTGGAAGCTCTCGGAAAGCAGGGTGCTGGATAACGGGGTGGTCTGTTCGACCTACCTGTTTGGCGGGAACATATAAAAAATGCGCCCGGTTTCCCTCCGGGCGCAACCACTAAAATTTCAATTATTATAAGCTGTAAAACCTATCACAATGAAATTTCAGCGGCAAAGATAGGCTATTTCTTCGGTTTCGCTTTCTTTTCGGGGAATGAAAAACCGACATTGAACTGCTCGTCCAGTACCAGCGAAGCATCGAAAGCCTTGCCGTTCTTGCCCTTGAAGCCCTTGATTAGCCCGGTCTTGCGTTTAGTCACCAGCTCGACAATCTGCTTGTCGGAAAGCTGCTTGTCGCACTTGTTGCGGAATATGGTAAGCGTGCAGTCCACGTTGGAACACTTCGCCACTTTCGGGTAGAACAGGATGCGCCCGTTATTGCATTTGGGGCAGGAACAAGTTTCGCCATTGGCGATAGATAACTGCACCGATAGCAATTCCGCCGTGATTTGAGCGGCGTACACCTCAATGCCCTTTCGGAACATGTCGGCATCCATGCTGCCCGCTTCTATCTTGGCAAGGGCGGTTTCCCACATGCCCGTCATTTCGACATCGGCAATCTTCTTGTCCCTGACAATCCTGTAAACGGCAAGCCCCTTGTCGGTGGGTACAAGGTTCTTCTTCTCACGCACGATGTACTGGCGGGCGAACAGCGTTTCGATAATCGCCGCACGGGTGGCGGGTGTGCTATCCCGGCATCTTTCAGGCTGGCTTTCAGTTCGGCATCTTCCAGTTCCTTTCCGGCGTTCTCCATTGCCGCAAGCAGGCTGCTTTCCGTGTGCAGCGGTTTCGGCTTGGTCTGCTTTTCGAGCAGATCCACGCCGGAGAGTGGCAAATATTCTCCCTCTTGGAGTGGCGGCAGGCTGGCGGCTTCTTCATCCCCGCCCGTTTCCTGCTCGCCGAACACGGCACGCCACCCGGCTTCTTTCATCACAGACCCTTTCACCGTGAAGTCGGTATCTCCCCCTGACAGCAAGGCGGTGGTAACGTCTTTCACGCACTTGCCCGAAAAGGCTTCCAGCATACGCCCGGCTACCAGCTCGTAAACCGCCCGCTCGTCTTTGGAAAGTTCGCCGGGCAGGTTCTCGGTAATGATTAAGGCGTGGTGGTCGGTCACTTTGCTATCGTTCACGCTGCGGCGGTTCAGTGCCGCACCGTCCAGCCCGGCGGCATACCCGGCAAAGCGGGGGTATTGCCCCAGCAGGGCGACACGTTCCGGCATTTCATCGAAAACGTCCTCCGGGATATAGCGGCTTCCAGTTCGGGGGTAGGACATCACTTTCTTTTCATACAGGCTTTGCGCTATGGAAAGCGTCTTGTCAGCCGAGAAGTTCAGCTTCGTGTTCGCTTCCTTTTGCAGCGTGGTAAGGTCGTACAAAAGCGGCGGTTCTTGACAGGCTTCTTTCCTCTCAACGGATTTAACCACAAGTTGCCCGGCATCCTTTACCCGTTGCAGGGCGGCTATGGCTTCGGGCTGCTGTTCCCACTTGGCGGTCGATTGGGCGGTGAAACTTATTTCCCCGCTGGCGGTCGCCGCTTTGAGTTGCCAAAACTTGGCGGGTACGAAATTCTTGTTCTCCAAATAGCGGCTGCATATCATCACGAGCGTGGGTGTCTGCACCCTGCCCAGTGAGAACACCCCCTGCCCGGCGGCAACGCTCAACGCTTGGGTGGCGTTTATCCCTATCAGCCAGTCCGCTTCGCTGCGGGACTTGGCAGAAAGGTAGAGGTTATCGTAATATTCGCCCGGCTGCAAGTTATCCAGCCCCTCACGGATTGCCTTGTCGGTAAGGCTGCTTATCCACAGACGCACAAATGGTTTCCGACAGTTCAGGTAATGGAAGATATAGCGGAAGATTAGCTCACCCTCACGCCCGGCATCGGTGGCGACAATAATCTTGTCGCACTGGTCGAAAACTTCCTTTATCACTTTCAACTGTTTCAGCACGCCGGAGTCTGCCTTGTAGCCTTTCTCCGCTTTCACCTGACGGGGAATTAGCTGGAAATCGGGCGGCAGTATGGGCAGGCTCTCCCTGCGGAAGTTCGCCACGCCGTAGCTTCCGGCATGGCAAGCTGGATTAAGTGGCCGAACGCCCATGTCACCATATACCCGTTGCCGGAAAGATAACCGTCATTACGCCCGGTCGCACCGATGATGCGGGCGATGTCCTTTGCCACGCTGGGCTTCTCTGCTATCAATGCAATCATAATTCTTTACTTTTTAAGGTGGGTACTACATTTTCATTCCTCTGGACTTCTTGGGCTTGTCCGCTTTCAGGCTCTTGTCCTGCGCTTTCTCCTGCTTCTCTTTCTGCTTGGCGGTGGGCTTGTCCTGACCCTGTTTCAGCGGCTCTTTGCCCTGCTTGGTGGCTTCGTTGGTCTTGCCCCCCGAATTGACCGCTACCTGCGTCCGGCTCTCGGCGGCGGGGGTAACGTCTTTCGGCTGCACCTTGTCGGGGGATTTGCCCTGTGCGCCGGGCTGTACATGACCGTTGAACTCAACGCCCTTGCCGTCCTTTAGCCCGGCGACCTGCCGCTCTGCGGGCTGCTGCCACTGCTGCAAGAACTGGACGGCGGCACGGGGCAGGAACTCCAAGCCACGCTCCACCGCACTGACCTGCAAATAGGCACTGCGCTTCGTGCCGTCCCTGAATTGCAGGTTTTCCATTTTCACCGCTTGCCCGGCTTCAAAGGCGGCTTTCTGCTCCGGGCTGACTTGCACGTTACAGATTGTATCGGGGCATTTCCACTTGTCAGCCGCATATACTCCAGTTCGTGCGTGTACCTGTCCCGGCTGACGAACACGGGGATTTGCTCGCCGCTTTTCGGGTCTTTGATTTCAGCGATGCCGCCCAAGTTGCCAGTGCCTTGCAAGTTGCCCTGTTCCTGCTTGGTGAACCCGTGTTCATGGAACGGGCGTTGCAACAGTTTCTCGTCCTGCTGCACGCCGTGCAGCTTGGGGACTACCGTGCCGTCCTTAGCCTGATAGAAAGAGAGCTTGACATCGGTAGGTTTGAGGTAGAAGCCGCCCACCGTCCCCGAAACGGTGTAGGTGTTGCGGGACTTGTAGCCACGCATCACCCGGTCGAAGTCCTTCGTGTTTTTCAGGGTGTCGGCGGTGATGCCGACTTTTTTCAGGTTCTCCCAGTCGATTTTTGACGTCGAAGCGGTAGCCCTGCTTGAACTCGTGGAAGTCGGGCTTCGGAACTCGAAGCATTTCAGCCCGCTTGTTGCCCTCCGGTGTAGGGTTGCGGTGGTTGTCCTCGATTGCCTTTGCGTCCCGCTCCGCTTCGGAAGCCTTGACGCTGAACAGTTCCAGCCCGGAAGTGTCCTGATACTTGCGGTAGAAGTTGGAAATGAAGTTGCTGAACACATCGCTGTTCTTGTCCACCTGCATGAACTCGCCGCCGTGTGTCGGCGGCACGGTCTGCAAATTGCCCTCCTTGTCGATACCCTTAACGGCACTCACCTTGCCCTGCTGTTTATCCAAGACCAGCAGCACGTCTTTTTCCTGCCCCTCTGCGGGCGGGGTCATTCTGTTTGCCATAAATAATTGGAATTTTAGTGGTTACGGGAATAGTCCCGCCCAAAGGTAGCGACTAAATATGCTATATTTGGACGGGCGGCAAGGGCTGTCCGAATTTGTCCTGCGGTGTCCCGATTTGTCCGGGTGGGATGAAATTCCGCAACCATTGGTTGCAGAATTGAAAAGGGCATAAAAAAAGAGAGTGAATGATTTCACTCTCTTTCGATGAACCCTTTGTGAACCCTTTGGTCGTTTTTTGAAATAGCTAAAACTCAAGTAATTTGCATATTTTGCAAAAGAAAATCATTCGAGTATGAACCATATGTGAACCCTTTAATGGATTAGCGGGGAACACTGTTTAAGCGTCATCGCGCTTCGTTAGTAATCTGTTATTGCACTCGTTTCAAATCCCCGATAGATTGGAGTGACATTTCTATGTAGGGAATAGTTTTTAGAATATGGATGTTATCTATTGCTTCTTTACCACCCAATGCCAATGCCGATACAAGACATGGAGATTATAGAATAAAAATAATTCATCTTTCTTATTATCAGTCATTTGAATATTTTCTGTTTTTCTCTATTTTTGCCATTTTCTGTTATTCAGTACACTTTGAAATATCATTTCTTTTGTACCTTGCATCCGCAGAAAACAAAAGAAATCAACTATTTAGTGTAATTACCCGGTTACGGCACCTAAATCGAGATAAAACCTCTAAACAATGGCAATGTTAGAAAATAAAACGAAAGAAAACCCCAAGCTGGAGCAAAATAAGCTCTCGGACGGTAGAATAAGCCTTTACTTAGAGTATTATTTCCTCCTCAAATTATTAAAAGTAATACTGTCAAAAAGAAATACCTTTTATTCTTACTCTTTTCGCCAGTACTTATATCTTGCAGTCAACAGAAAAAAGTTTAGTACGGTTTGGATATATAGACAAAAAACAGACTAAACTCCAAACATGGAAATTCAGATATTTTTTATACATTTCTCTTATATACAAATGATAGCCGAATTCAATTCATATATGAGTAACATAGACATAGACTTCTTCAAGGAGTTGTGTCTGAAACATGGAGAGTTACGACATTATAAAAAGAATGAGTTTATTCTCCATGAAGGTGATGCCTGTTCTTTCTTCGGGTTTATCTTATCAGGCGTAGTCAAATACAGTTGCACCAACCGGACAGAAAACAAGCGTATAATGTCGGTTTTTCCTTTCCAAATGAATTTATAGCGATTATCCCACTTGCTTATATGGCATGAAATCAGAATTGAATATACAGGCGATAATCCCGTGCGAGATTTACATCTGTTCTTCTACATTCTTACAGCAAAAATTCAAGGAAAATAATGAAAACCAACGGATAGCCCGTATCGCAGCCGAACAGATGTTTTTCCAATCATATTCACGTTATTTGGATTTATTCAGATTCACACCGGAAGAGCGTTACCTCCAACTTTTAAAAAAATGCCCTGCAATCCTTCAAATGGTATCACTAAAAGAAATAGCATCCTACCTTAAAATTACACCCATACACATGAGCCGAATCAGACGCAAGCAAAGTTTTGACAACAAAAAATAAACATAGGTTTAGAAATTTACATTCATAACAATATTCCAAGAGTATCTTAATCTGCCAAAGAATTCTTCTTTTTATCTTTGTCTTATCTTTGGTTGGTTCAACGAAGAGACAAAATAAAGATTGAATGAGTTAAACAAGAGATTAAAAAAAAGAATATGAAAACAAAAGAAATTCTTGGAATACTTATGCTATTCCTCTGTACATTCAGCTTTATAAGCTGCGACGATGATAATGAACAGACAAATGAATTAACCCCCGAAGCACTTTATCAGACTTCATGGCGTGGAACAGGGCATTGTGAGGCTTGGACAGTACAAAATATGGGGGTCGGTATGCAATTTGTAGATACTCGGAAAGGGAAAGTAAATTGGGAAGGTTACGATGAAATTGATATTACTTATACAATAGAAGGGAAATATATCACATTTAATAGCAATGCTTTATATTTGGGTGGAGCCCCTTGGATTATCAAAAGCTATACCCAAAAACATATAACCATTATACAGAATGAAATTAGTCCAGATAAAGAGAAAGTAGCTACAATTGAATTAGAGAAAATAGATTAAACTGAAATCATGGGAACATTAAGTTGCATAAATGTATGCTACAACAGAACAATGAGAACCGTGAGATTTGCAAATTGAGCAAGAAAGTCATAAATACCTTGTAAATAAAGGAAAAAATGCAGATTCATCTAATATTCCTTTATGTGCTATTATCGGGCTGGTCTATGGGCTGAAACACAAGGAAAAGAGATTCACCTTGTTCTTTTGTATAGGATTGGTTATTGGGTTAGGATGAGCAATTTATAGCTACTGCTAATAAGGTCAATGTAAATCAAAGGAATATGAAACTGAAATATATATTGAATGCTATACTATTTGTTTTGGCATTATCTTTTTTGTCTATGTGTATATTTAAGACTACAGAGTTAAGTTTAAAATGTATGCAATTTGCTGTATCTATCTCTTGTATAGGAGCAATGTTTTCTACAAAAAGATATAGATACATATTTGCATCTATTGCTTTAATCATTATAGGAATATCTTTTTCACTTTAAATGTCCATAATAACGATAATGATTTGATTATTGAATGGTATAATAATAGTCCAGTCTACAGATAGCGACTAAAAACGGGGGCAAGGGATGCCCGAATTTGTCCTGCGGAGCTTGAAATTATCCGGGTGCGGTAAATCTCCAACTGTTGGTTGGAGATTTAAAACGGGTACAGACCGAAGTTAATCGCTTGCTTTAAACGAGCCATTTGTGAGCCATTTGTATATATTGTTTTCGGCTTATAATCAACAGTTTTACAAAAATCGCATTATACTTGTGAGCCATTTGTGAAGCGTTTATGAAGCGTATGGCAAGCCTTTGATTGAGTTTCCGTTATTCTCCTATTATCAGGTGACACGACAAAAAGAAAACATCTTCGGCAAAATCTTTGTTATGTTTTTGCAGGTGATTACATAATATACTATCTTTGCATATAGAAACAAAGGACATAAATATGGCTTCATTCAGAAAAGAGATACTTGGGCAGATTGAACGGATAGATACCGGGCGTATATTCACGTTCCGGGATTTATCGTTTGAAACGGAAAAGACCGCCAATGTTGCGGTGCTACTTTCCGAACAGAGCCGCAAAGGGGTACTGGTACGGGTTGAAAAGGGGGCGTACTACCGTCCCAAGAAATCAGTGCTGGGGCTGGGAAAGCTGCCTGTCTATCAGGATGAACAGTTCCGCTACCTGACTGAAAAACTGAACGGCTATATCACGGGGGCTTACATCTATAACAAAATGGGGCTGACCGAACAGGTAGCCACAACCATAACGATAGCCACTCCTAACCCGGTTCGCCGTTTCCGTTTCAAGAACTTGGATATAGAGTGCGTGAAAGCCTACTGCATGGTCTATCCGGATGAAAGCCTTGTCCCGTACTTGCGGCTGCTCGATGCGATAAAGGACATGAAGCGCATACCCGGAACAACCGGGCAGGACATCTACAACCGGGTCAAAAGCCAATATTTCAACGGGTACAGCCTGCCGGAACTGGAAAAAATCGTATCTTTGGCGAAAAGTTACCCGCCACGTGTCAGAAAGGTGGTGGCGGATATACTGGGCGACATCAGACAAACCGTATTGCAAACGGAAATGGCAAAGACCATTCTTCCCACGACACGGTTCAACTTGGATTATAAAACAGCATAGGACAGAAATATGAATTTACATTCGGACAAGGAAGCGTTCAAGGAAATCATCGCACTGGCGGCTGACCATTTCGGCTACGAGCAGTCGCACGTGGAAAAGGATTACTGGGTATCGAAGATACTGCGGGATATTTCCATGTCCGAATATGCGGATAAGACCTACTTCAAAGGCGGAACTTCACTTTCCAAAGCCTACGGGCTGATAGAACGTTTCTCGGAAGATTTGGACTTGTTCGTGTTCACGGGTGATAAAGGTGCGTCCAAGCAGGCAGAAAAGACATTGAACAAGAAACTTTCCAAATACATAGCCGAACTCAATAGTGACATATACAAGGAAGATTTGTCGGAAACGGGCGGTAATTACCGTAAACTGTATTTCTCGTATGACAATGTATTTCAAGGCGTGGGACTGAAAGAACATTTGGAAGTAGAGATAAAATCCTGTGACCTGCCGGACAAAAAACTGATGTTCTACCCGGCGGACAAGCGGGTTATCAAACCGATTGTGACCGCCTTTCTTGAAAGCATCGGGCAAGAGGAACTGATAAGCACCTACGGGCTGGGAAGTTTTGAAACGCAGTGCATCAATCCCCGAAAGACTATCTGCGACAAGGTTTCAAGGCTGGTAAAGCTGTCTTACAATGAGGATGCAGCCGCACTGTTGGCAAAGCATATCCGTGACGTTTACGACTTGTCGGCACTCTACCACAATCAGGAATATAACGATTACCTACATTCGGAAGATTTCTTGGATGCCATGTACCGGGTGACGATAGAGGACGGACTAAATAAAAACTCCCGTTCGCACTTGTCGCTGGCTGATGCACCGATATTCAAGGATGCCGAAGCGGTCATGGCGTTACCCGAAGTGGCTACGGCGTACACTACCGATTTGAAGAAACTGACTTTCGACAAAAGCAAGATGCCGCCGATAGGCAAGGCTGTGGAAGCATTGAAGAACCTGCACGAAATATTAGTGCGTTTTGAAGCCTACCGCACCAAAAAGCAAAATGAAGAACAACCGTAAAGCTACATCGGCTGTTCTTCACTCCATACATTATTATATATAGCTATTCTTCCTCCTTAATCAAGTGGCATAACTCCGGGTCGTTCTTAATCCGGGTTATCTCGTCCTCGACTATCTGCCTGACTTCCTGACGGATGCGGTCATAGTTGGCTTGTATCTCCTCCTGCATCCGGTCGTTGCCGTCCTTGTCGGTGAAGTCGATAATCTGCGGCAACTTCACGTAATGGGCGGTTTCCCGCTTCACCTTTTCGTTGTCCACCACGATTTCGCAGTGGAAAATCTTCTGCTCTATCCGTTCATCGAAGTTGTCCGCCACAGCACCCACGAACATACCTTGCGTGAGGTTGGATATTTTGCTGGCGGGTATCAGGCTGTCCATTTGGGTGCTTATCGAGGTGGATTTTTCCCGTTGGTTTATCGTCATGCTCTGCCGTTTCTGCAACACCTTTCCGAAACGCTCGGAAAGGATTTTCGCCGTTTCACCGACTACTTGACCGCTGAACACGTTACCCACAGTATTTTGGATAACCCGGCTTTCCTTGTCCCCGTAATCACGGGTAAGCTGGCTGTAATCCTGAAAGCCTAACAGAACCGCAACCTTGTTGCTTCGGGCGGTGGCAATCAAATTATCCAACCCCCGAAAATATATAGTTGGTAATTCATCTATTATCACCGAACTTTTAAGCTGACCTTTCTTGTTTATCAGCTTCACGATACGGGAATTATATAATCCCAGTGCTGCCGAGTAGATATTTTGGCGGTCAGGATTGTTGCCGACAACCAGTATTTTAGGCTCTTTCGGGTTGTTGATGTCAAGTGAAAAATCATCGCCCGTCATTACCCAGTAAAGGCGGGTGAAATCATCCTTGAAAGCGGGATTTTTGCACTGGCAATCTGCCCCTGCAACTGTTCAACTGCCGAACTTTCCCAAGCGTCCACGAACGGGGAAAGGTAATTTTCCAGTTCGGGATAACTGCGCAAAATCGTGAATACATCAGCGTATTTCTTGTTCAACAGTTCTATGGCATGGGGAAACGTGCAATACCTGCCGCCTTGATAGATGCGCAAATACCAAATAATGGCTGCAAGCAGGATAATCGGGCTTTCCACGAAGAAGTCGCCCTGCTTGCTTATCCAGCTTCGATTGAGGTTAAGCATAATCGTGTAGCTGGCTTCATAAGCATCCGCAATGTCCGACATGAAGCTGGCGTTTATAGGGTTACATCGGTGGCTCTTGCGTGGGTCGTCAAAGTTGATAACGTAAAATTTCGGCTTGACCTTGTAGCCGTCCAAGTGGTTAAGCAAATGATTGTAAGCGATTTCCGAAAGGTCAGGAAACTTATAATCATACAGGTAGAGCGCAAAACCTTTCTCGATTTGCTGTTTTATGTAATTATTTACTACTGCGTATGACTTCCCGCTGCCCGGCGTTCCTAACACGATACTCGCACGAAAAACGTTTACAACGTTAATATAGCCATTGTTCCACTTCTTCTTATAGTAGAACCGGGTAGGCAGATTTACAGAATACTCGTTCTCGATAAGCCTTGTTTCCTGCTGGAAACTTTCGTTCTCGGTATTAAAGACATCATCCATGAGGTTGTTTTTCAATAACCGGGACATCCACGTACCCGCCATGAGCATACAGATATAGCCCGCCGACAGCGTGGCGATATAAAACACAGTGTCCGCCGTATGTGGCAGCGGAAGTTCCAGCAGCCACCAGTTCAGGAAAAACAACACGACACCCGCCGCAAGGCTGCAATGTATCTTCGCCCACGTTATCTTTTCCTCTTTCACGCCCTTAGTGCCGATACACGACAGGGCGAGGAACACCACCGAAAATAGTTTTGTCCATAAGATAGACGAGAACAGCCCGGTGGTGCGCTGGAAGTTCCACAGTATCTTGTCTATCACCTCAAACGTCACTCCCCATTCTTTCAGGGTGGAGTAACAGAACCAGTACACGTTTATTCCCACGAATAGAATACTGACAGCCCGCATAAAGTCCATGACCCTTGCAAGCCCTCTCAAATCATCTTCCTGTTGCATGATTGTAATGTTTTTAAGTTAGTTGATGCGCCTTGTGCGCTTCTTTTTCTTCTTTCTCTTTTGGCGGTCGGTGTCCTGCGGCTCGTCACCGCCTGATGCACCGCCGCCCAGCAAACCGCCGAAAGCACCCAGCACGGAAGCCATGCCCGAAACGATGTCGGCTTTCGGCGTGAAGCCCGGCTGTTCCTGATGCGTGGGCTGGTCTTGCTGCGGTGCTGCCACTTCGGACTGGTGTATCTTTCCGGTTTCGCCCGAAAAACGTTCGTTGAACACGTTCGCCGAATACTCCTTACCCAAGCGTGAACCGTTCAGCACCACCCGGCTGTCGTGGTCGATGAACGTAACGCCATAGATGCGCCCGTTGTCGTTCTGACGGAATACCACATCAATGCCCTGCTTCTTTAGCTGTCGTTCCAGTTCCTTGCGGCTGCGGGCGGTCTGCATGGCAGTGGCTACAATCTTCCGGGTGCGCTCTTTCAGTTTCCCGTTCTTAATTGCTTCGCCCGATTTCTCCATTCTGCGCTGCACCGCTTCATAACCTACCGACTTGCCGATGCGGGAAGCCTTTACCGGGTTGCCCACCTTTTCGCCCTTGTCGTTCATGGCGGAATAGACAATGCCCTGATAGGGCTTGCCGTTTATCTCGCCTTTGACTTCCTCGGCGCACACGTTGTAAGCGGCAAGCAAAGCCTTGTACTCCCCGAACGACTGGAAGCGGTAGCCATAGCAAGCCGCTTTCACGGTGTTGCCGATTTGGTGCTTCACGTCCCCGGCGGCATAGTCCACCTTTTTAAGTTCGGGGCGTTCGGCACGTTCCTTTCGTTCTGCCGGGTGCAGGTTGTATTTCTGCTCCAGTTCACGGGTGATTTGCTTGCTGCGCCGATGCTCGAACTTGTCATTCAGCGGCTTGCCGTTCTCGTCCACCCGCAACCCCACGATGTGGATATGGTGGCGGTCGATGTCGGTATGCTTGTACACCAGATAAGGCTGGTCGCCATAGCCCAACTTCCGCATATACTCTTTGGCGATGTCGGAAAGCTGCCGGTCGGTCAGCACGTCTTCCGGGTGCGGGTTTATGGAAATATGAAGTATCGGCTTCTTGGTGGATAGCTGGACGGGCATCTGCATTTCAAAGCTGCGCATACACTCGCCGATAGAGAAATTCCCGTCCTCGCCCAACAGCATCCGGTTGGAGAAAAGCACCTTTGCTTCCCCGCTGTCCACCTTGTTTTGGTTGTATGCCAGTGCGCCGAACATATTGCCGCCCGTGCTTATTTTGGCAACCATAGTTCCCTGCACTCGTTTGTCAGGTCGATAACCTGACGGTTCAACACAGCCAGTTCGGTGGTCGCTTTCTCCAGTTTATAGAGAAAAGCCAGTGCCTTTTTCTCCGAAAAGTTACTATTCAGAGCCTTTACCACTTGGTTGTAATTGACCGCAACCGCCCGGAACTGGGCATAAAATTCGGTCAGCCGGGCGCAATATTCTACTGCCGATTTGTCCACTTTCACCACCCGGAACGCTCGCCGAACAGCCGGGCGGCGATGAAACGGGACTTGCTCGTGACGCCCGACTGCTCCCATTGCGAGAGGAAGCGGGCATTCTCCCAGTCGTTCAGGTAAAGACATGGCGATGCTTCGCCGGGTCTGCGAGGGCGGGGCGACCGCCCTTGTTGGTTCTTCTTGTTTCCATGCTTCTTTGGATTAAAAAATTACGACTTCGGAGTGATTTTTACCCCCGACAGGGGCAAGGCGTTTTCAGGCACGGAAAACGGTTCTATGTGCCATAGAACACACCTTGCTATTTTCTGACGAAAATCGAAATCCGTCACGGACGGATTGGGGTTAGCGTGGAACGGTAAGCCCAGCCATTCACCAGCCCTGTTTTACACCTGCGCCCCCTGCGGTTCGTTACTCCGCTGCAAAGTAACGGTGATTTATAATGCTGTAAAATAGGTGGTTGGTGGACAAAACGGGACAGCGCAGGACAAATCGGGACAAGGTTTTCAAGGGACGTTTTTTCTCCCTTTTTTTGCATCGGATTTCAATATTGAAAGCAAGATTGAAAGAAATATTCCAATCAGGAAAGAATGATTGAAAGCAGGATTTCAATAAAACGTGATTGCAGGATTTCAATATTTCAAGAAAGAATGAAAGCAGGAAAACAAGATTGAAATAAAACAGTCTTTCAATATTTCAAGATTGCAATATGGAATGAATGATTGAAAGCAATAAACAAATCTATCAACCAATAATGAACGGAAGCAATATGGAAAACGAGAAAACACCCCTTTATGTCGCCTTTTCCACCCAAAAGGGCGGGGTCGGCAAAACCACCTTTACCGTGCTGGCGGCGAGTTACCTCTACTACCTCAAAGGCTACGATGTGGCGGTGGTCGATTGCGATACCCGCAACACTCCATTGCGGGATGCGAAAGCGGGATGCCGAGCAGGTCGGGGCGGATGAAGATTACAAGCGAATGGCGTATGAACAGTTCACCCGGCTGGGGAAGAAAGCCTACCCGGTATTGTGCAGTTCACCTGAAAAGGCGATTGCAACGGCTGACGGATATATAGCCGCCGGACACGTGCCGGATATAGTGTTTTTCGACCTGCCCGGCACGGTGAACAGCGAGGGCGTGATAAACTCCCTTGCGGGCATGGACTACATTTTCACCCCCATTTCAGCCGACAAGGTGGTGCTGGAAAGCAGCCTGTCGTTCGCAATGGCTATCCAAAAGCTATTAGTGAAGAATGAAGCCTGCCGACTTGCAGGGCTGTACCTCTTTTGGAATATGGTGGACGGTAGGGAGAAAACAGACCTTTACACCGCCTACGACAAGACCATTAAGGAACTGGAACTGCCGCTGATGAAAACCTTTATCCCCGATACCAAACGCTACAAAAAGGAACTGGTAGCGGATAAAAAGGCGGTGTTCCGCTCCACGCTCTTTCCCGCCAGCCGCCCGCTGGTAAGGGGAAGTAACTTGGAAGAACTGATAACCGAAATAACGTACTACATCAAATTACAATGATATGGCAAAGCAAAGCGGCGGGATGCCGAAGATAGACGAGGATTTTATGCGGGAACTTATTTCGCAAGGTGTACCGAGTAAAGAAGATAATAAACCGAATGATGCACCACATACCAATCTTGCATCACAAGTTACCCAAGAGGAACAGCAGACGGAAACGGTGCGGGTGGAGAAAACGACAAACCGCAAGCGCAAGGGCGGTTCGGGCGACTACCGGGAAACTTACTTTCAGAAAGTGGAACTGGCAGACCGACAGCCCTTATACGTGAGCCGTACCACGCACGAGAAGCTGATGCGTATCGTGACAGTGATAGGCGGGCGCAAGGTGACGGTAAGCAGCTACGTGGAAAACATTCTGCTGCGCCACTTCGAGCAGTACCAAGACGAGATAAACACCCTGTACGAAAGCAACTTCCAAAAGCCTGTCTGACTATGGTAATCTATTGCATACTTACCGGGCTTTTGGTGTACTATATCGCCCTATGGCTGTGGTATCGCTACACGGACAGCCGGACATCACCGGGCAGAACGGATGATGCGCCACTCCCACGAAACGAGGTTTCAGGCTACACGCTGATAGGTGAAAGCCGATACAAGGGCGGACTAATCGGGACAGCGCAGGACAAATCGGGACACCTCCCGCAAGCGGCTGAAAATGATACTATTTTTGCGCCGCAGGCTGACGGACTGCCGGAAGAAACGCCCGGTTACGAGAATGACGAACCCGACTACGAGGACGAGGAAATAGCCGGTACATGGACGGTGACGATGATACCGGACGGGCTACGGGCGTGAGCTTTGACGAACTGGGCGAAGCGGTACGCACGGCGAACGCCGATACCCCCACCGAAGCGGAGAAACGGCAAGCCGCCGGGACACTGGCAAGCATTGAGGGGACGAACCTCTACGATGCGGTGGTGGAGAACATCAACGGCGGGCTGGCAAAGGTGGCGGAACTGCTGGGACGCAACGAAGCGGAACTGGCTACGGCTGCTGTCCCTGCCGGAACTGGCGATACAAGCGAGGAACACGAAGCGTTCGACATGAACGATTTCCTATAATATAATAATGTATAAGCCTGACAGCATGAAACAACGGGATTACGGTTGATTGGCAACCTGAAAACCAAACAGACAAACGGGACTATCCCCGACCACTAAAATTTCAAATTATTCACCAACCGGGAAAGGCGGACTATCCACCCGCCGCCCGGCATTAAAAACAAATCACAATGAGAAAGAAAATCTTCTTGTCGGCGGCTATACTTGCCGCGTGGTAAGTGCCTACGCACAAGGAAACGGGCAGGCGGGCATCACCGAAGCCACGAACCTAATCACCGGGTATTTTGACCCCGGAACAAAACTGGTGTACGCAATCGGGGCGGTCTGCGGCTTGATTGGCGGGGTAAAAGTATATAACAAGTTCTCAAGCGGCGACCCCGACACCTCAAAGACCGCCGCCAGTTGGTTCGGGGCGTGCATCTTCCTGATTGTCGCCGCCACTATCCTGCGTTCGTTCTTCCTCTAAAAAGGCGGCAATGTCTGAATATCCGGTAAACAGGGGTATCGGGAAGCCGGTAGAGTTCAAGGGGCTGAAAAGCCAGTACCTCTTTATCTTTTGCGGCGGCTTGCTCGCCGTCTTCGTAGTGTTCATCGTCCTGTTCATGGCAGGCGTGAACCAGTGGCTATGTATCGGTTTCATCGTGTCGGCTTCGCTGCTGCTCGTGTGGCAGACGTTCCGGCTCAATGCCAAGTACGGCACGCACGGGCTGATGAAAGCAGCCGCACGCAAAAGACACCCACGCTTCATTATCAGCCGAAAGGCGATACCCCCGGCTGTTCAACTACAAAAGAAGAAAGGAAGAAGAATATGAGGAATATGTTAAAGGCTACCACGCTGGAAAGGAAATTTCCACTTTTGGCGGTGGAGAACGGTTGCATCATTTCAAAGGATGCGGACATAACGGTGGCTTTCAGGGTGGAACTGCCCGAACTGTTCACCGTCACCAGTGCCGAGTACGAAGCCATACATTCGGCATGGTATAAGGCAATCAAGGTGCTGCCCGACTACTCCATAGTACACAAGCAGGACTTCTTCATCAAGGAGAACTACCAGCCCGACACGGAAAGGGACGAGCTTAGTTTTTTAAGCCGCTCCTTTGAACGGCACTTCAATGAACGCCCGTTCCTGAACCATTACTGCTACCTGTTCCTGACAAAGACGACAAGGGAGAGAAGCCGCCGACAGAGCGACTTCTCCACCCTTTGCCGGGGCAGGATTGTACCGCAGGAGATAGCCGACAAGGAAGCGGCGGCAAAGTTCATCGAAGCGGTCGGGCAGTTTGAAAGGATTATGAACGACAGCGGGTTTGTCACCCTTACCCGGCTGGCGGCATCGGAAATCACCGGGCAGGACGGAAAGGCGGGCATCATCGAGAAATACTTCTCGCTCTCGCAAACCGACACTACTTGCCTGAAAGACATCGGGCTGTACCCAGAAGAAATGCGGGTCGGGGACGATATACTGTGCCTGCACACGCTTTCGGACGTGGAAGATTTGCCCGGAAAGGTCGGGACGGACTGCCGATTTGAGAAGCTGTCCACAGACAGAAGCGATTGCAGGTTAAGTTTTGCCGCCCCGGTGGGCGTGCTGTTGTCGTGTAACCACGTCTATAACCAATTCATCTTCATAGACGACCACGCCGAAAACCTGAAGAACTTCGAGCAGACCGCCCGGAACATGCAATCGCTCTCCCGTTACTCCCGTGCCAACCAAGTGAACAAGGAGTGGATAGACGAGTACCTGAACGAAGCGCACAGCAAGGGGCTTATTTCGGTACGCTGCCACTGTAACGTCATGGCATGGAGTGACGATAGGGACGAACTCAAACGCATACGCAACGATGTGGGAAGCCAGCTTGCGCTAATGGAGTGCAAGCCACGCCACAACACGGTCGATACGCCCACGCTCTTTTGGGCGGGCATACCCGGCAACGAAGCCGACTTCCCCGCAGAGGAAAGTTTCTACACGTTCTTGGGGCAGGCTCTCTGCCTGTTCGTGGAAGAAACGAACTACAAGAGTTCGCTTTCGCCGTTCGGCATCAAAATGGTGGACAGGGTAAGCGGTCGCCCGCTGCACATCGACATATCGGATTTGCCCATGAAGAAAGGCATCACGACCAACAGAAACAAGTTCATACTTGGGCCGAGCGGGTCGGGTAAGTCCTTCTTCACCAACCACATGGTGCGCCAGTATTACGAGCAGGGTGCGCACGTGCTGCTGGTCGATACGGGTAACAGTTACTTGGGGCTGTCCCAGCTTATCCACAACCGCACGCACGGCGAGGACGGGATTTATTTCACCTACACCAACGAGAACCCGATAGCGTTCAACCCGTTCTATGTCGAGGACGGGGTATTTGACATCGAGAAGAAAGAGAGTATCAAGACCCTGATACTCACCCTGTGGAAGCGGGACGATGAAGCCCCCAAACGGTCGGAAGAAGTGGCGTTATCCAATGCGGTAAGTGCCTATATCGACCTGATAGGCAAAGACAGTTCGGTAACGCCCTGCTTCAACACGTTCTACGAGTTTGTCCGGGATGATTACCGCCGACAGCTTGAACAGAAGAACGTCAGGGAAAAGGATTTTGACATTGACAATTTCCTGAACGTGCTTGAACCGTACTATCGTGGCGGTGAGTACGACTACCTGCTGAACTCCGACAAGGAACTGGATTTGTTGCATAAACGCTTCATTGTCTTTGAGTTGGATAACATCAAAGACCACAAGATTTTATTCCCGGTAACGACTATCATCATCATGGAAGCCTTTATAAACAAGATGCGCAAGTTAAAGGGATAAGGAAGTTAATACTAATTGAGGAAGCGTGGAAAGCGATTGCATCGGCGAACATGGCGGACTACATAAAATATTTGTACAAGACCGTCCGAAAGTATTTCGGGGAAGCGATTGTAGTCACGCAAGAGGTAGAGGATATTATTTCTTCCCCTATCGTGAAAGAGAGTATCATCAATAACTCGGACTGCAAAATATTGTTAGACCAAAGGAAATACCTTAACAAGTTCGACAGCATACAGAACCTCTTGGGACTGACCGACAAGGAGCGTTCGCAGATATTGTCTATCAACATGGCGAACCACCCCGGACGGAAGTACAAGGAAGTTTTCTTCTCGCTGGGCGGCACACAATCGGCGGTGTACGCCACGGAAGTTTCATTGGAAGAATATTACACGTACACGACCGAGGAAAGCGAAAAAATGGAACTGTTCGCTCTTGCCGAGAAGCTGGACGGCAACCTTGAACTGGCTATCAAGCGGCTTGCAGAAAGCAAAAGAAATCCCCAATCATCAACAACTTAAAAATTAGGAACATGAAATGGATTGACAATCTGATATACACGCTATTGTCCGCCTGCCTGCTGGCGGGCTGCGAGGACAGCGGAAGCAAGGAGCTGGAAAGGATGCAGGGCTATTGGGTACACGTCAGGGGACACCCGGCTTTCACACTCTCGGAAACGGGCGGCAGATACACCGTCACCCGGAAAGCGAATGTCAGGGGCAGAATACTGGAAACGGCTTACCCGGTAACAGAACGGAACGGCTGCCTGTTCATCGAAACGGACTTCCGCATACAGTTCACCTATGACAAAAAGACCGACCGGATAACGCTCATGCCCGGCGGCGAATACAAACGAGTTACAAACCCTGAAAACAAAAGATAATGAAAAGAACAATTCTCCTTATGGCGGTATGCCTTTGCTTCATCGGCAAGGCATCCGCACAGTGGGTGGTGTCAGACCCCGGCAACTTGGCGCAGGGCATCATCAACACCACCAAGCAGATAGTGCAGACTTCCACCACTGCCAAGAACACGCTGGACGGCTTCATGGAAGCGCAGAAGATTTTCCAGCAGGGAAAAAAATATTACGATGCGCTCAAAGCGGTACACGATGTTGTCAAGGGCGGCATCAAGGTGAAGAAGTCCATTGAGTTGGTGGCGGAAATATCCGAAATCTACGTGCGAAACTATCAGAACATGCTGGCAGACCCGAACTACACGCCGGATGAACTCACCGCCATTTCAGCCGGGTACGCCAAGCTGCTCTCCGAAAGTGCGGACGTGTTGCAGGACTTGAAGAATGTAGTGAACGTGACGGGCATGTCGCTGACGGATGCCGAAAGGCTGGCGGTAATCAACAACGCCTATAAAAGCCTGCTCAACTACCGCAACCTCGTGAACTACTACACCCGAAAGAATATATCCGTGTCCTACCTGCGGGCGAAGAAGAAGAACGACACCGACCGGGTGCTGGCTCTCTACGGCTCGGCGGATGAACGCTACTGGTAACATATAAATCGGTATGCCTATGTTATTAGCAGCGGTGGATTTTGACAACCTGCACCAAGTGTTGCGGGTGCTGTACGATGAAATGATGCCCTTGTGCAGCAACATGACGGGGGTAGCCAAAGGGATAGCCGGGCTGGGAGCTTTGTTCTATGTAGCCGCCAAAGTGTGGCAGTCGCTCGCACGTGCCGAACCCATAGACGTGTACCCGCTCCTGCGTCCCTTTGTGTTGGGGCTGTGCATCATGTTTTTTCCAACTTTCGTGCTGGGGACTATCAACACGGTGCTGTCGCCAGTGGTGAAAGGGTGCAACCAGCTTATGGAAACGCAGACTTTCGACATGAACGAGTACCGGGCGCAGAAAGACCGACTGGAATATGAAGCCTGATGCGAAGCCCCGAAACGGCTTACCTCGCATCGGACGAGGAATTTGACCGACAACTGGAAGAACTGGCTGGTCGCCTCCGACATGGTGACTATGACGGGCATGTACATGGACAGGACGGCTTATAATATAAAGAAGTCCGTCCGGGACTGGTTCAGGGAGTTATTGGAAATGCTCTTTCAGGCGGCGGGGCTGATTATAGACACGCTGCGCACGTTCTTCCTAATCGTGTTAAGCATACTGGGTCCGCTGGCGTTTGCGATTTCCGTCTATGACGGTTTCCAAAGCACGCTGACCCGGTGGATTTCACGCTATATCTCCATTTACCTGTGGCTGCCCGTGTCGGACTTGTTCAGCAGCGTGCTGGCACGCATACAAACCCTGATGCTCCAAAAAGACATCGAGCAGCTTTCAGACCCGGATTTCATCCCGGACGGGAGCAGTACCGTGTATATAATCTTTATGATTATCGGCATCGTGGGCTACTTCACCATTCCAACGGTGGCAAGCTGGATAGTGTCGGCTGGCGGTACGTCTGCCTATAACCGCAACGTGGCACGGGCTGGTTCAATCGCCGGAGCTGCGGTCGGTGCGGCAAGCGGGAAAGTAACCGGGAAACTACTCAAATAACCAACATCAATATTTAGTATATGGAATTTAAGTCATTAACGAACATCGAAACGAGTTTCCGGCAAATCCGGCTCTTTGCGCTGGTATTCATCTGCCTGTGCGCACTGGTGACGGGCTTTGCCGTGTGGAACTCGTACAGCTTCGCCGAAAAGCAGCGGCAGAAGATATACGTCCTCGACAACGGCAAAAGCCTGATGCTGGCACTCTCGCAGGACATGGCACAGAACAGACCCGTGGAAGCCAAGTCGCACGTGCGGCGTTTCCACGAACTTTTCTTCACCTTATCACCCGAAAAGGGGCTATCGAAAGCAACATCAAACGCTCGTTGTTTCTCGCCGACAAGACCGCTTTCAACTATTACAAGGACTTGGCGGAAAAGGGCTACTACAACCGGGTGATTTCCGGAAACGTCACGCAGACGGTGGAGATTGACAGCGTGAAGTGCGACTTCGACCAGTACCCCTACAAGGTGAACACGTATGCCCGCCAGTTGATTGTCCGAGAAAGCAGCCTGACGGTGCGAAGCCTTGTGACCTCGTGCCGGTTGCTTAACGCCACACGGAGCGACAACAACCCGCACGGCTTCATCATCGAAGCGTTCACCATTACCGAGAACAAGGATTTGCAGACCATTAAAAGATAGCCTTATGGAGAGAAAACGAAACCACATCGAAAAGGTGCGGGACTGGGCGGACGACCGACTGCGCCGAATGTGCGGACGGATTACGCCGGGCAAAAGGCTGGCGGTTATCCTCCTAATGTTCTTCTTTTTCGGCGGCTTGTCTATCTACATCACCGTTTCATCAATCTACAATATCGGGAAACGGGACGGGCAAAGGCTGCAAATAGAACACATCAGACAACTGCCGTTGCACGGCAATGACACAACCCAAAGTATCAACCCGTTAAACAGACCGCAATATGGAAGAAGTACAGAAGAATGAGAACGGCACGACCGCACCGCAGGCGGACGGGAAGCCGAAAAAGGAAAATAAGCCCAAACGGAACTTACCCCGCAGCAGGTGCAGCAGCGCAGGAAAATGATAGTCTTCCCGCTGATGTTCCTTGCCTTTGCAGGGTGCATGTACCTGATATTCGCACCCTCCGGCAAAGAGGACGTGAATGTGGAAAGCGTGGGCGGCTTCAATGCCGACATACCCCTGCCCGCAGAGGACGGGATTATAGCCGACAAGCAAAAGGCTTACGAGCAGGCGGTGACAAGCCGCAAACAGCAGGACAAGATACAATCCTTGCAGGACTTCGGTTTCACGCTGGATGATGATACGGAAGAACCACAAGAGGAAATCAACCTGCTGCCGGAAGAAGATCCGAAGCCACAAAGGGGCGGCGGTACTTCTTCACGGGCGGCTTACCGGGACATCAACCGCCAGTTAAGCACGTTCTACGAAACGCCCCCTGTGGACGAGGAAAAAGAGGACTTGAAACGGCAGGTGGCGGAACTGACCGACCGACTGAAACAGCAGCAGAACGCCACGCCTACGGCTGACGACCAAATGGCACTCTTGGAAAAGTCCTACGAGCTGGCGGCAAAGTACATGAACGGGCAGGACGGACAAAGGGGGCAGATTGCCCAAATACCGACAGCCGGGCAGAACGGCGGCGGCATCGGCACTCCGGCTATTCCGGTGCAGGCTATCCGGGAAACGACCATTTCGGGATTGCAGCAGCCCATGAGCGATGCCGACTTCATCCGGCTTACAGCCAGCCACGAAACTACGGCTTCAACACGGCGGTAGGCACGGGGTACGCTATGGGAAAGAACACGGTAGCCGCCTGCATACACCAAGACCAAACGCTGGTGGACGGGCAGGCGGTGAAACTACGGCTGCTCGAACCCATGCAGGCGGGAAATATCGTTGTGCCGAAGAATACCCTTGTGGCGGGGACGGCAAAGGTGCAGGGCGAACGGCTCGACATACTGGTGTCCTCGATTGAGTACGCTGGCAACATCATCCCGGTGGAACTCGCCGTGTTCGACACGGACGGGCAAAAGGGGCTTTCCGTCCCGTCCTCTATGGAGCAGGAAGCGTTCAACGAAGCTATGGCGAATATCGGAAGCGGGCTGGGTACAAGCATTTCCTTTGCCCAAAGTGCCGGGCAGCAGGTGGCTATGGACGTGACAAGGGGATTGCTGCAAGGAACGTCCGGCTACCTCGCCAAGAAGTTCCGAACCGTGAAAGTGAAGCTGAAAGCAGGCTATAAAGTCATGCTGTATGCCAAACAACAATAACCATTTTATCAACCGTTAAAATTTCAATTAGCAATGAAACAGATTTTTGGATTGTTCGCCCTCTTACTGGGCGTGTGTGCGGCAAACGCACAAACCGCTGACACCGTGAAGTATGCGGCTGGCAACGACTTGTACCGGGGGATTACCCGGAAACTCCCGTACCGCCAAATGGTTACGCCCTACGGTGTGGAAGTGACCTTTGCCAAGACGGTGCATATCATCTTCCCCGCCGCCGTCCGCTATGTCGATTTGGGAAGCAACCACATCATAGCGGGCAAGGCGGACGGTGCGGAGAACGTAATCAGGGTGAAAGCCACGACAGAGGGCTTTCCGGGAGAAACGAACTTCTCCGTTATCTGCGAGGACGGCAGTTTCTTTTCGTTCAACGCCAAGTACGCCCGTGAACCGGAAATGCTCAACATCGAGATGAAGGACTTCTTGGAGAATGAAGATACGTCCGATTTCTCGCATACCCGGATGAACATCCATTTCCGGGAACTGGCGGGTGAAAGCCCGCTATTGGTGAAGCTGATAATGCAGAGCATCTACAAGAACAATGACCGGAAAGTGCGCCACTTGGGTAGCAAGCGTTTCGGCATACAGTTCTTAATCAAGGGGATTTACACCTATAACGGGATGCTCTACGTGCACACGCAGACAAAGAACAGTTCCAACGTGCCTTTCGACACGGACTTCATCAGGTTTAAGATAACCGATAAAAAAGTGCCCAAACGCACGGCTATTCAGGAAACGGTACTGGATGCGGTACGCAGCTACAACGAGGTGATAGAGATTGCCGGGAAATCGACCGTGCGCACGGTGTACGCCCTGCCGAAGTTTACCATTCCTGACGACAAGCTGCTGGTCGTGGAACTCTACGAGAAGAACGGCGGGCGGCATCAGACCATACGGGTGGAAAACGCCGACATCGTGAACGCAGAAGTGATTGACGAACTAAAAATCAAATAGGGAATGAAAAGACACATCTTTATAATGATGCTCTTTGCGCTGTGCCTGACCTCGTTTCAGGCACACGCACAAAGATACCTGCCGGGCATGAAAGGCTTGCAGGTCACGGCGGGCATGACGGACGGGGTGCATTGGAACGCTGGCAGTGATTTCGCCTACCACATCGGGGCGGCGTACAGCGTTTACACCAAGAACGCCAACCGCTGGGTGATTGGCGGCGAATACCTGCACAAGAAGTATGACTACAAGGATATGCAGATACCCGTGGAACAGTTCACCGCAGAGGGCGGCTATTACCTGAAATTCCTATCGGACAGACGAAAGACCTTTTTCCTTTCATTGGGCTTGTCGGCTCTCGCCGGGTACGAAACAAGCAACCGAAGCGAAAAGCTGCTGCCGGACGGCTCTACCTTGCTGGATAAGGACTGCTTCATTTACGGCGGTGCGCTGACGCTGGAACTGGAAACCTACCTGACCGACCGGGTGGCTCTGCTGTTGAACGCAAGGGAACGGGCGTTGTTCGGCTCGGACATCGGCAAGTTCCACACGCAGGTATCTTTGGGACTGAAATTCATTATCAACTGACCGCTATATAATAATGTATATGAAGAATGTAATGTATAAAATCATCATGGGCTGCTACATCGTGGCCGCCCTCGTGCTTGTCACCGCCTGTAATGACAACTTGGATATTCAGCAGGCGTACCCGTTCAGCATCGAAACACTGCCAGTACCCAAAAGGCTGAAAGTCGGGGAAACCGCCGAAATACGCTGCCGACTGGTGCGTGGCGGCTATTACCAGCCGACTGCCTATCAGATAAGGTATTTCCAGCCGGACGGCAAAGGAAAGCTGGAAATGGATAACGGCACGGTGTTCCTGCCCAATGACCTCTACCCGCTGGAGAAAGAAACGTTCAGGCTCTACTACACCTCGGCATCGACAGACCAGCAGACGATTGACATTTATATCATCGACAGCTTCGGGCAGATGCAGCAACTTACACTATCATTTAATAATGACAGCAGCGAAGAAGGAACGGAAACAATAACCCCCTAATAACAAAACGACATGGTAAAAATAGAATTGGATATAGAAGGCATCTCGTGTACATAGAAACCACGTTGGAAACAGATACAGTTCCGGCAGTAGGTGACATCATCATTGTGGACAAGGACTGTATTTCCGAACGTGACAGTGCTGAATTATGGAAAACGCCGTCCAATCAGGTATTCAAATGGGCGGACGAAGAAGATGATGCGCCCGTAATGGTATGGTTCGATTGCGAAACGGAAATGCTTGTCACTAAGCGGACATGGAAATATGACATCGAGGAAGAAGAAACCGTGTGCATACTTGGTGTAAAATTTATTCACTATGAGGATTTATAGTTGCGACATCCGTTTTTATCATCCTCTTGGGAAACCGGGTATGGAATGATACGCAAAGCGTAAATATCGGGCAGACAGCCCGCCGGGAAGCATCGGCGGGCTGTTTCCATGATAGGGAAAACGAAAGGCTTCTTTGTTACTTTCTTCACCCGCTGGCAGGCTCACGGAAGAAAGTAACGGCGGCAAGCAGCCGCCGTCCTCTATCAACTGGTTTTAAGGCTCTTTATGGACGTGTATTTCTCTAACCACACCTTTACCTGCTCCATGTTATATTCGCCCGTGATGATTGCCGTATGGTCGTCTATGGCTACAAACCGGACACTTTCATAGCTGTTTACCCAGCCTTGCAGGGAACAGACGCCCCACGTGTCCACATCTGCAAAAACACTGCGGTCTATCCGGCTGATTGGCTCGCCGAAAACTACCGTCATTATCTGAAAGTCCGGTTTGTCCTCCAACAGTTGCAAATGATGCAGCGTGCCGAACTCGTCTATTTTGCGCCCCCACGCCCACACATCATTATACAAATCATCGCCCCACTGGTGCGGGTGGTCGAAACGGACTTTGACCGCTATGGAATGCTGGTCGTCTTGGATGTCCTCGATAACGCCCGTTACCATTAAGCCCGTAAAAATACACTCGCAACGCCTGCCGATAAGCTCCTTGTTTACTTCTGTCGTTTTCATGTCCCTAAAATTTACTTGTTTATTACTCCGTTCTTCTTCGCTACCCATTCGTCACGCCTGCGGCGGCACTCGTCCAGCGTTTTGGCTACCGTGCTGAAAAGTTCGCCGTCCGTGTGGCGGTAGTCATATTGATAATAAATTTGTCCCCTGAAAGCCCCTAAACGGCATTTCACGAACTTTTCTTCTCCCGGTGTTTGGGTGATGCTTACCCCGTTTTTGTTAAGTGACTGCATGATGTCTTATTTTTTTATGGTTATAAACTTGGTTGTTTTAAGCGGGCAGGGCTTTGACACCCCGCCCGGATTGGTTGTTATGCCGCCCGGAACACAAAGCCGTCATCAAACCAGTAATCGCACATGAACAGGTCACGGGCAAACTGTTTGTAATCGAAATAGGTCTTTGCGAACTCCGGCAGGTCGTAACATTCCTCTACAATTTCATAGGCGAAATCTTCTTCATCGTCATATTCCCCTTGATATTCATCCCGGAAATCACGTACAAGGTCGTCCGCATCTTCCTCGCCCAAATCATGGCTTTTATAGTTGCACCACACGAAAAAGGCTTCCTGCTCGGTGTCGCTCAAATCCTCCACCGCATCACGCAGGGCGAAGAAGTTTTCAGAAATCCAGCTTTCGTCGATTAAGCCTCCGGCACGTTCTCCCAGTCCTGAAACATGTATTCCGCATCTTCCTCGTCCTTGTGAAGTTCCCGGCAGGCTTCATAAAATTCTTCCTTGTCCGAATAGTCCGAAAGGTCGAGCCATGCGCCGGACAATGAACCGTTGTTGTACTTGGCATAAGTGCCTACATAAACTTTTGCTTCCGATAATACCTTTGCTTCCATATTGCTGTAATTTTTAAGTTTTTAATTTTATGCGGATTTGAGAGGTGAGGGAGTTGAAGTTTCACTGAACTTTTTTCCTGTTTCCCGTAAATCCGACTTTTTTTTATGCGTCTTCCGGTCGGGTCGGTCGTTTTCGTTTCACATAGGCGTAAAAGGGTAGTGTTTAGAGTTTGCAAGGTTTTGGGCAAAAAATACCTCGCAAGGCAGGGAAGATTTTTTCGCCAAACCGGAACGGCTCGACCTTGCAAAATCGTGAAGAACACGTAACTACCTTTGCCTATTGAAATGATTAAAACGACTGTCCCGGCTGGGGGACTGCGTAAGAGGAAGATTTACAGATAGGGAAACAGGGGAAAAGTGCCTGTTCTCTTTCATCTTTTAGGGAACACTCCATGCGGGCGGGAAAGGCAAGGGTGTTGTGAGCTTGCTTGCAATACGCTTGTGCGGGTTTCCAACGGCTCTTTTCACGGAATACAGTCAGCCATGCCACGCACGGCTGGCGTTTCGGGGAATGTGCCAGTTGGAAAAGGATATAAAAAATGCGGGTAGTCGGTGGACTGCCCGCAAGGTGGAAGAATGTACTTCATTGGGATATAGTTTGTTAGGCGGAATTTCGTTACCGAAATCGTTACCTATTCGTTTTTGTCACGGTTATAGGTAACGAAACCTACCGGGCGGCGTTCTTTCTGTTGTTTCGACTGGCTCAAAAGCTGGGTAAGGGCTTGGTACAGTTCGTTGAACTGCGCATCGGTGCTTACCTCCAGTTCCTCGATGCGCCTTGACAGTTCCTCGTAACCGATTGCCATTTGGCGCATGAGACAAAAGCCCGCATGATTGAAATGTTTACTTCTATGGCTACTTTGGAGCGGAGAACCGAAGAAAGCATGGCTACGCCCTGCTCGGTGAAAGCCATAGGCATAGCAACGCCGAAGTTGTAATCAGGGGGTATCACAAAATGTGATACCCCTATGGATAACAGCAAGTTAGCTTCCTCTCGGGTGAGTACAAACATAAAATCACCCGGAAAACGCTCGATATTGCGCTTGACCGCCTGCTTCAAGGCTCGTGTTTCCACTTGGTAGAGTTCTGCCAAATGATAATCGAGCATCACCCGGCAACCTCTGACCTCAAAAATCTTGTTTTGGATAATCTGCAAATCCATAATCGTATATTTTAGGAGATTTAGCAATGTTGGAATAATAGTAAGGACTGGTCACAAATTGTGACCAGTTCCATATAATCAAGATTACATGGCAACTTCCTTGTAAATCTTCTCGATGCCGACAAACTTCTTGTCAAGCCCCTGCATATCGCTGCCTATCTTGCTGTTGGTGATGCGGGCGTAGATTTGCGTAGTTTCTATGTTTGTGTGTCCCAGCATCTTGGACACCGTTTCAATGGGTACGCCCTTTGACAGCGTGGTGGTCGTGGCGAACGTGTGCCGGGCAAGGTGGAATGTCAGGTTCTTTTTAATACCGCATATATCGGCAATCTCTTTCAGGTAGGCGTTTAGCTTCTGATTGCTGATTACGGGAAGTATCTTGCCGTCCGGCAACTTGCCCTTGTACTTCTTCAAAATCATCTTGGGAATATCCAGCAGGGGAACATTCACGTCCGTATTCGTCTTTTGCCGCTTGGTGATTATCCAAAGGTTGCCGTCAAAGGACTTTTGGATATTCTCCTGCCGCAAATTGGCGACATCGCTGTATGCCAGACCGCAGAAACAGGAAAAGACGAACAAGTCCCTGACGTGTTCCAGCCGTTCGGAAACCATTTTCTTTTTAAGGATAATTTTAATCTCGTCCTCTGTCAGATAACCCCTGTCCACTTTCTCCAGCCGGATTTTGTAGCTGGCGAACGGGTCGCCCACCAGTATGCCGTTGTTGCGGGCAATGATGATGATACGCTTGAAGAACTGCATGAACTTGGCGGTGGTGTTGTAGCCGCACTTGCAGGCGGTACGCAAATACAACTCAAAATCGGTAATGAACATCGGGCTTATCTCCTTTATGGATATGTCCGATACGTTGTACTTGCTTTGGATAAATTCAGCGAGGTGGCGGCGGGTCACTTCATACTTGCGGTAGGTCGCTATCGTCTTGGATATGCCCACAAGCTGCTTCACATCGTCATTGTGCTTTTGGAACAATGAAAGGATTGTTTCGTGGCTCTCGCTATGACCTAAAAACTCGTTCTTCACTTTCTCGGCGGTCACGTAGTTGTCACGCCGCTGCATTTCGTGGTAAATGGTATTCAGGGAAGAACGTATGTCGTCCAAAAGGGCGTTTATCCTCCCGGCATCCCTGCCTTTGGCTTTGCCCGCAGCAATGCTCCAGTTGTCGGGCTGGATGCTCTGTTTCGTACTGAACTGGCAAGTTTGCGTCTATGGTGATGCGTGCCATAATCATAACCTCGCCGTTTTTCTTTTCAGAACCTTTCTTCAAATAAAAAAGAACCTTGAATGTCGATTTCATAACTCAAAATTTTTAGTTGCAAAATTAGTTTTTACCTCTCGTTTTCGAGTTATGCAGACTATGGACTAATATAGTCATTATCAGGTCATTTATGGACAAATCGTTACCGTTTTTGTCCGGCAGGGAACAGGTAACGATTTAGTAACGAAACTTTGTCTTTTACCGTACTTTTGAAGTCTTGGAAGCAGGACTTTCGGGCAATAAAAAAAGCCACAAATCATTGATTTGTAGCTTTTTGTCCGTTTGCTGACCATTTCTGTCCAGCACGTTCAGCGGAGAGACAGGGATTCGAACCCCGGGAACCTCTCGGTTCAACGGTTTTCAAGACCGCCGCAATCGACCACTCTGCCATCTTTCCAATATGTTTTGCGATCAAACGTTTCATTTAATTGCTTTGCAAAGGTAGTCATTCTTTTGGAATATACAAGAGTCTTATGCGCTTTTTTTCTTTTTGTTTATTCTTTTCTTTTAAGAATAGAATGTGTGGGAATCCCCTTTTTATTGCTATTTTTGTAGCAAATAATTTATCAATCAAGTAAAAGGTTTCTATATGAGAAAGTTGAAAAGTTTATGGCTGGTTTCGGTTGTGCTGCTATTAGTAAGCTGCTCGATGTCCGCTAAATCAGATAAATCAAGTGAGGCTGGTACCGCTCCAAGGGAGAGGTCGTTACTTTGAACAAGGCAGAGTTCTTGCAAAAGGTATTCAATTACGAGAAGAACGCTACGAAATGGGTATATGAAGGTGATAAGCCTTGTATCATCGATTTTTATGCGGACTGGTGTGGTCCCTGCAAGCAAGTGGCTCCTATTTTAAGGGATTTGGCTATCCTGTATAAGAATGATATCGTAGTTTATAAGGTAAATGTGGATAAGGAAAAGGAGTTGGCTGCCGCTTTCGGCATACAAAGTATTCCTACGTTCTTGTTTATCCCTAAGGAAGGACAGCCTCAGATATCGATGGGAGCTCTTCCCCGTGAGGAGTTTGTGAAACAGATCGATACTTTCTTGTTGAAGAAGAAGTAACACGACTTAGTTAATCATCATTTATAGATCGGAAAGCCGTAGAATTTTAGATTTTACGGCTTTTTTAATTGGGAGGGATGCTTTATGAAAGTAGGAATTATCAGATGTATGCAAACAGAGGATTTTTGCCCCGGTACTACTGATTTTAGGATGATCCGTGAGAAAAAGGGACGCCGATAGGTTATGCCTGTCCTTTCGCCAAAGGATGAAGGATGTTATCCAGAACGATTTAGGCGATGGCATCCGGCTGATCGATTATACGCATTAGGAAGATCCGGTAGCTGGTGGAAAAGGCATAAAAAAAGAGGGCATTGAAAAATGTCCTCTTTTTTATTTTGGCATCGCACGAATTATTCAGCGCTTTCAGTTGCCGGAGCTTCTTCAGCGGGAGCCGCTGCGGCTGCTTCCTCAGCTTGCTTAGCAGCTTCAGCTGCTGCCAATTCTGCTTTCTTTTTAGCTACGATTTCTGCTTTTGCCTTATTCGCTTCCTTTTCAGCCTCAAGACGTGCTTTAGCTTCTGCTCTAGCTGCTTCGCTGTCTTTTTCTTTGATAGCTTGTACGGAAGCTTGTTTGTTCTTCAACCAAGCTTGGAATTTCTCCTCAGCTGCGGCTTCGTCGAACGCACCCTTCTTAACACCTTCCAATAAATGCTTTTTCAAGCAAACGCCTTCGCGAGAAGGATGTTACGAGTTGTGTCTGTAGGTTGAGCACCTACTTGTAACCAATACAAAGCTCTTTCGAAGTTCAAATCTACTGTAGCAGGATTAGTGTTCGGATTATAAGAACCTATCCTTTCAATAAATCTTCCATCACGTGGAGCCCTGCTGTCTGCGATCACGATTTGGTAGAAGGCGTAACCTTTACGACCGTGTCTTTGCAATCTAATTTTTGTTGCCATGTTTGAATAATTAATTTAAGCTGTTTGTATTAGCGGGTGCAAAGATAGGAGTTTCTGTTTATAAAACAAGCGTTTTGTTGGAAAATATGTGGATGCTTCTGCTTTTTTTAAAGGTAGTTTAAGGGATTAGTCCCTTATGCAATTGGTTGCCGACACCGTCGGCAATAATGCTGACGCTGTCGGAAATATTGCTGACGGCGTCGAAAATATTGCCGACGGCGTCGGTAACCAATTTCTTCCTAGTCTTGTTCCGGAAAGATCGTATGAAATCTCTTGTACATCCCTAATGAAAGGGATTTTTCTTATCTTCGCGGCTTCATTATAATAATGTATTAAGATAAACATATGATTTCAGTTGACGGACTAACAGTAGAGTTTGGTGGAAGCGCCCTTTTCTCGGATGTTTCTTTTGTGATTAACGAGAAAGATCGTATCGCCTTGATGGGTAAGAACGGTGCCGGTAAATCTACCTTGTTGAAGATATTGGCCGGCGTGCGGGAGCCAAGCCGTGGAAAAGTGTCCGCCCCTAAAGATACCGTGATCGCTTATTTGCCGCAGCATTTGATGACGGAGGATGGCCGTACCGTTTTCGAGGAGACGGCGCAGGCTTTCGCCCATCTGCACGAGATGGAGGCGGAGATCGCTGAATTGAATAAGCAACTGGAGACTCGTACGGACTATGAGTCGGATGGTATATGGAGCTGATCGAGCGGGTCTCTACCTTGAGCGAGAAATTCTATTCCATAGAGGAGATCAATTACGACGCGATATAGAGAAAACCTTGTTGGGGCTTGGTTTCAAACGGGAGGATTTCGACCGGCAAACCAGTGAATTCAGCGGTGGCTGGCGTATGCGTATCGAGCTGGCGAAACTACTGTTGA
>ENA-OQEB01000057-OQEB01000057.1-human-gut-metagenome-genome-assembly--contig:-NODE-57-length-43183-cov-6.260033_pt1 | contig 43183 bp, 48 predicted proteins | sample MGYA00242787_ERZ504619 | MGnify/ENA primary metagenome ERZ504619 (study PRJEB26092, sample SAMD00036317) | human gut metagenome | host: Homo sapiens | study: EMG produced TPA metagenomics assembly of... | reverse complement strand
CTGTTCGCCGATTAAAGCGGCACGCGAGCTGGGTTCAGAACGTCGTGAGACAGTTTGGTCTCTATCCTCTGCGCTCGTTGGAATCCTGAGGAGGCCTGCCCATAGTACGAGAGGACCTGGGTGGACGGACCTCTGGTATGCCGGTTGTCGCGCCAGCGGCATGGCCGGTTGGCTACGTTCGGGAGGGATAACCGCTGAAAGCATCTAAGCGGGAAGCCTGCTCCAAGATTAGGATTCCTTGGCACTTCGGTGTCTGTAGCCCGCATGTTGAACACGTGTTCGATAGGCCGGAGGTGGAAGTCCCGCGAGGGGTGGAGCCGACCGGTACTAACGGGCGAACGCGGCACACTTTCCGACCCGCTTGCTGGGTCGGGTCTCGTCCTGTGGTGGTTTCTTTCGTTGGATGGCAAGGAGCATTGTTTCTTGTGGTCACGGAAACGATACCGGTGAAGCGTTTGGTTGTTCGCGTCCGTTGTCCGGTTCCCGGACCGCCACGATCGGAATCGTGGCATGGTTCCGGTTCTGCCGGCCGATCCTTGTGGTTGGCCGTTGTACTGGTTTTGCGGTGGTCATGGCCCAGGTGAGACGCCCGGTCCCTTTCCGAACCCGGAAGCTAAGGCCTGGTCGCGGCGATGGTACTGCACTCGAGAGGGTGTGGGAGAGTAGCACGCCGCCGCATTCAACGTCGGGGTTCCCGTCGAGCGTGACGCTCCGGGAACCCCCTTTTTTTGTCTTTTGGTTCTTGTTTCCCGCGACGCGCGGGAGGCTCCCAATCCACAACACCCTTGCATCGCATGGTCCGTCAGCGTGACTGTTAGTAATGATGTGATGAGGCTCACGCGTTACGCCCGCGCGGGTTCCAGAGAATCACGTTACGATGGAAAACGGCAGAAGCCCGATAATTGACAATCAGCGAAAGGACCGATGATGACTCTCCTGCAGCATGAACTGACCGATTTTAAGGTGAACGCGTTCCAGAACAACGAGTTCCATGAGGTGACCAAGGCTGATGTGCTCGGCCACTGGTCCCTGTTCTTCTTCTACCCGGCTGATTTCACCTTCGTGTGCCCCACTGAACTTGAGGATCTGGCCCGCAACTACGCCAAGTTCAAGGAAATTGGATGCGAGGTCTACTCTGTCTCCTGCGACACCCACTTCGTGCACAAGGCATGGCATGACGCCAATGAAAAGATCGCCAAGATTCAATATCCGATGCTTGCCGACCCGACCGCTCTATTGGCCAAGGATCTCGACACCTACAACGAAGTCGATGGCATGGCCGAACGCGGTGACTTCATCGTGAGTCCCGAAGGTAAGGTCGTGGCTTATGAAGTCATCTCTTCCAATGTGGGCCGCAATGCCGAAGAACTGCTACGCCGTGTGCAAGCTTCTCAGTTCGTCCACGAACATGGCGATCAGGTTTGCCCTGCCAACTGGACTCCAGGCGAGGACACCATTGAACCTAGCTTGATCTTGTTGGTCAACTGTGATCGTCGCTTGACGGACGGCTTGTCAAGCTAATCCGACGGGGTGCCCAGGAGAATCCTCCGGGCACCTCCTGAATAGCCAGATCAAGGCACGAAGGGAGTCGTTATGTCTCGAAATGATTTGTACGATGTCATAGTCATCGGCGGCGGTCCCGCTGGTCTGACGGCGGGATTGTATTTGGCCCGTGCCCGATATCGCGTACTGATTCTCGAGAAAGATGATTTTGGCGGACAGATCACCATCACCAATGAGGTGGTCAACTATCCGGGCGTTGGCCGCACCACTGGCCGTGCGCTTACCCAGACCATGCGTCAACAGGCGCAGGATTTCGGCGCTGAATTCCTTTCCGCCGAAGCCATCGGCCTCGACGTGCATGGCGATGTCAAAACCGTGCATACTTCGCGCGGCGACTTCAAAGCTTTTGGTATTCTCATCGCCACCGGTGCCAGCCCACGCAAACTAGGGTTCGAAGGGGAGTCCGAATATGCTGGCCGCGGTGTGGCCTACTGTGCCACCTGCGATGGCGAGTTCTTTGCCGGCAAGGAAGTACTGGTGGTCGGCGGAGGGTTCGCAGCAGCCGAGGAATCCGTGTTTCTGACCACATACGCCTCCAAAGTTACCGTTCTCGTACGGGAACAGGACTTCACTTGCGACGCTGCGGTGGCCGCCGCAGCAAAAAACAATCCGAAGATCGACGTGCGTTACCAGGTCGAGCTGCAAGGTGTCACTGCCGGGCAAGGTGGTTTACGTGAAGCTTCGATCCTAAACCGGGCCACTGGCCAGACCGAAACGTGGAAACCTGTTGATGGCGGCACGTTCGGCGTGTTCGTGTTCGCCGGATATGTGCCCGCCACGAATCTGGTGCGCGGCGTGGTGGAGCTGGACGATTATGGTTACGTGGTCACGCACGGCTATCTCGAAACCTCGGTGCCGGGCGTGTATGCAGCCGGTGATCTGCGGGCCAAGAACCTGCGACAAGTGGTTACTGCCACCGCCGATGGCGCTATTGCCGCAGTGGAGTTGGAACGGTACGCCAAGCGGATGAGCGAGAAAACCGGTTTGACGCCACAGCGCCCGGTCTCTTGCGCCTACGAGCAGTCCACGGCGAAGACAGATGCCGCCTCGTTGGCTGACACCACGCCCGCACCGGCACCCGTCAAACGCAGCACCGATGCCGCTGCCGCAGCAAACGCCGTCAGGAAGCCCGGCGAATTGTTCTCCGACGCACCAGACAGCAGCTCAACGTGGTCTTTGGCCGCATGTCTCGGCCGGTCACGCTTGCTCTGGAACTGGACGATACGCCGCTGTCCACGGAACTGCGGGGATTCATCGATGCGTTGGTCGCGCTGTCCGGTGGCAAGCTGAAATCGACGGTGGATGATGGTGAGTACGAGAAGGATGATACGGGGCGTGCGGTATTCGACGTGGAACACGTGCTGCCGGCAGCGCGTCCATGCGTGCGCATGGTGGTGGATGGCGAGCCGACTGGTCTCGCCTTCCATGGCGTGCCCTCCGGTCATGAATTTAATTCGTTCGTGCTGGGCCTGTACAACGTGGCTGGTCCTGGTCAGCCGTTGGGCGATGATCTGATCGAACGGGCAAAGTCCATTGCAAGCCCGCTGAATATCATGATTCTCGTCTCGCTCACCTGCACGATGTGCCCGGAGACAGTGCTCGCCTCCCAACGCCTCGCCTCGCTAAACCCTGCCGTGCGCGCCGAGGCCTACGACGTTTCGCATTTTCCTGAGCTTAAGGACCAATACGGCGCAATGAGCGTGCCCTGCATCGTCATCAACCGTGGTGGCGAGCAGACCGTCGAATTCGGCAAGAAGAGCATTCCTCAGATGCTTGATCTCATCGGCGTGTGACAAGCGTGTGACAAACGGTGATAAGCGCGTGAGCACGCTTCGGCCCACGGGATTCCGTCGCCTGATTCTGTGAACCGAATGCCACGCGATGACGAATATGCCCGGAATCAGGTTTTGGCTTGATTCCGGGCATATTTATATGCGATGGCGCAGGCACCCAGTTCGTGGGATTATCCGCTGTAATCCCACGAACTAGGAACCACGAACCTATGGGGGACTAGCGACGGCGACGCGCTTGCCTGCGGCCTTGACCAGCGAAATACTGATCAGCGCGATTATGAACAGCACGATGAGTACCGGAATCAACGCGGCATAACGGTGCGCCTGATCGGGGGCGTGCGTGACGACGAACGACGCCAGCTGATTGCCGGACAAGCCGGCGAATGCCCAGGCGCTCAAGGTCAGCCCATGCGTGGTGGATACGGTTTTCGTGCCGAAGTGCTGATCGAGCAGTACCGGCAGGGTGGAGAAGCCGCCGCCGTATCCGGCGTTGACGAGGAACAGCATCATCAACACGGCCCACAACAAAGCGCGGTCGATACTGTTAGTGCAAACCTGCAGCAGGCATACGGCGATCGATATCACGAAAATCACCTGATATACGGTTTCGCGGCGCTTGAGGTGATCGGACAGCGTGGAGAAGCCCACGCGGCCGACGGTGTTGAACACGGAATCCACGGCGAGCACCAAACCGATAATGCCGGAAATGGCGGCCGCGAACGCGCTCGGGCTTAGCGGAGCGTACTGCGGGAACGCCTTCAGCACATCATGCAGGATTCTCTTGGCTGATAAGAGCTAGACCACAGGTGATGTTGATGTAGAAGGCGAGCCAGATGCCCCAGAACACGGGTTTCTTAAGAATCGAGACGCGGCTGACATAGGAGGTCGCGGGATCATAGACCCAGCCGGCGGGGCGGCGTATGAGCAGGAATCCCACGAGCATCATTATCGCGTAAACCACGGCGAGCGTATAGAACATGTTCACCAGGCCGATCGAGCCGATCAGGTATTCCATCACCGGACTGGCAATGGCTTTGGCCAAGCCGAAACCGGCGACTGCGATACCGGTGGCGAGGCCCTTGTTGTCGGCGAACCACAGCATCAGGTTCTTGACCGGGGTCAGGTAGCCGATGCCCAGGCCGACACCCATGATCGCGCCGTAGCAGATGAACACGCCGGGCAGGAATCCCAAGGCGATGCTCACGCCCGTACCGGCGAAACCGACCACAAAGCAGACCATTGAGATAAGAGCAGATTTCTTGATGTTTTTCTCAACCATCGGCCGGCGAATGCAGCGGACATGCCGAGAAAGAAGATGGCGAGAGAGAAGCCCCATTCCACGGAGGCGAGGCTGGCGTGAAGCTGGTCCGCGATCAACTGCTTGAACACGCTCCAGCAATAGACGGTGCCGATGGGGATATGGATCAATAGTGCGGGGATGATTGCGCTGGTCCAACGATTCTTGGTAAACCTTGCCATGTATAGGCGAATCCTTCGCAACTGGCGTACGATGACCTGCCGGTTGGAACAAGAGGAGTTCGTCGAGGAAACGGATGCACACCACATGTACTGCGAACAATTCGCTGAACATCTTTGGTGTTGTTTTCATCGGCGCCGCTGGCTCTTGTCGACGCCGACAAACAGCACTATAACGCCGTTACGGTGATTCCGTGGCCGATTATCGTGGGTTGCGACCGTGAGCTTATTCACATCGAAAACGGTTATGGAATGGTATCAATGTGAGTAAACTTGTGCTGCTGAACCATGAAAGCCTGACGGTTGAGTTTACAAGCGAGGCATCCCGACCTCAGATTGACGATGAGCTCGTGGACAACGTGGTGGCGTTGGCCAATACCGAAAAACGGGTCGTTGTACCTTGGCATCGAAGACAATGGCACGGTAACCGGTGTTAGCGGGGAACATCGCAGCGTTGACGGGCTGGCGGTGTTTATCTTCTTCAGCAAGACGGTGCCGCAGGTCGCGTGGTGCGTGCTGAAATCATCCATGCGGACAACGGGTTGCCGGTGGCGTGTATCGAGGTAGACCGCAACTTGCAGATTGTGTCCAGTATCCAGGGGGCGGGACAGCGCCGTCTGAAGGCGGATGGAACGCCCGAGGTGGTGCCGCTGTTCCCGAGCCGGTTCGTCAGTCGCCTATCCCAGTTGCGCAACTACGACTACAGCGCCCAGCCCGCGCGGAATCACGATTGGACGACTGGGATCCTGCCGCGCGCGAACGGTTGCGCGACAGGATTCGTCTCACCAATTCCGGCGATACATTGCTGCTGTTAGATGACGATGACCTCGACCATGCGTTGTTGATGGTGGTGGACGGTCCCTACGGTCCGCAACCATCGCTTGCCGGAGTGCTGACCATCGGCAAGGTGGATGCGATCCGACGTTCCATGCCCATGGCATCGGAAGTGTTTCAAGTGGATGAAAGGGGCGTCTTTGGCCGTCAACGCCGAGCCCTTCGCGGATGCCGTTGGTTGATATGTTCTCGCACATCAACGCATTGAAGCCTTGGAATCCGAATCACGAAATCATGAGCGGTCTGGTTCATGTCAATCTGCCTGATTTTGACCGTCAGGCGTTCCGTGAGGCAATGGCCAATGCGTTCTGCGATCCTTCGTCGCCATTGAGCAATGGCATTGTCGGGAAAGTTGGACGAAGTCGGCGAAGCGGATAGGTGGATTTGGGAACGGCTGGGGCATATATGGGAACGCCTCGGCTGCTGGACCGGTTCATCACAGCAGCGAGGCGTTTGATAAAGACTCAAATCTTACTTGCTGAAAACCTTCTTGAACAAGGTGTCGGTGGCGCCATGTCCAACGGCATCGTCGGCTTCATCGCCGTTGCGGCAGGTATGACCGGCAACGCCACTGCAGCCGACATGACCGCCGCGAACATCCACACCTTCGAAGTCTGCGCCTTCTATGTGCCGCTCGACTGATCGTGCTCAGCCTGCTGATGTTCGCCTTCAAGGTGAAGATCAACGAGAAGATACACGCCGAAATCGTCGAGCAGCTCGAAGCCAAGCTCGCGGCCGGTGAGATCCCCGACGAGGAAGTCAAGACGGTCGAGACGGTTGAAGCGTCAACGAGAAGGCCAAGATTCTGACCGAATAAATAACCAATACTTGCCACTCCTTCCTTTCTCTCTGATGGAGCCCCAATTTCGATTGGGGCCTCCATTGGTATATGCACTGTTTTATAGCCGTTCAAAGTTTGTCAAATGAACAAAACGACCGATGTCCCGGAGCATAATGCAACCAATGTTGTTTCGTTTTTTCGCTCAAGGCATATCTTGCCATGTTCCGAGGTGAACCATGTATTTTGGCGAATGACCAATCGAAGAATCGAATTATATTTCATTGTTTCGGATGAGAAGGTCCCAGCTTCACAGGGGGTATTAATGACATTCATCTCACGGGCGGCGCGCTATGTGCTCAGAAAGCGAGTGCGCACCGCAGTGCTGTTCATTGTGCTGACCATCATAACGGCGAGTATGCTGTCCGCAACCGCAGTTTCTCGGGCAGCGCAACATGAGGCCGGACAGATTGAGAAACAGGCGGTCGGCGGATTCGTGCTGGCCAGTAACCTGCAAGGCAGCATGCTGACACCTCGCGGAGGCGGAATGGTTCGTCCCGCTGATGTGCAACGAATCTCGAAGCTGTCCGGTGTTGACTCGTACATGGTCAGGCAGAACGCCACCGCCGATCTCGTGGGAGCCAGCGTGGTGAAGGTCTCCGGCGGCGATGATTACGATGCGGAGAAAGAACAGCAGTTCGGCAATACGGCCAACGTCATAGGCACAAACGATTCGTCAAAACTCAATGTGTTCACGTCGCACACGCTCGGCATGGTCGACGGACGTCATCTCAAGGCATCCGATAAGCATATGTCGATGGTCCATGAGGATCTCGCCAAAACCAATGGGCTTAAAGTCGGCGATACCCTCACGCTCAAGGCCAATCCATATGATGCCGACAATGAGTCGCATTCGACGGCAACCGTCAAAACCACTATCGTTGGAATATTCAAAGGAGACAGCGACAGAAAGGTATCCAGCCGCGCGGAACTTACCTCCAACACTGTGTACACCGATTTGGACACTACAAGTACTCTGTACCAGTACAAGGCCGGCAAGGAAATATACCAGGATGCCACTTTCGTTCTGGACAAGGGTGTCGACGTGGAGAAAACCATGGAAGCGGCGAAGAAGCTTCCAGTGGATTGGAACAACTACCAGATCACACGCAATGACCAATATACGTCGAGCATGCTGAATGCCGCCCGAGGTGTGCGTTCCATGATGCTCGGCGCTTTGATCGGCGTGACCATTTCGGCCGTGATAGTTCTCAGTCTCATGCTCTTACTGTGGATGAACGACCGACGTCAGGAGATGGGCGTACTGGTGTCCCTTGGCATCGGCAAGCATCCCTGATCGCCCAATATCTAACCGAGATGATTCTGATCGGTCTGCCGTCCCTAGTCCTCGGATGGTTGTGCGCACGAGGAGTGGCCCAATGGTTGGCACTTCGGCCCTCCGTTCCGTGAACGCCTCCGCGGCGAAGGAGCTGAGCAGCATGGGGCAGGTTGGCGGCGATCTCGAATCCAATATGTCGGTTCGTACCTTGGATTCGCTCACGGTATCGATCGACACGACTGCCGTACTGTATGTGTCGCTCGGCCTGCTGGCGGTGATGCTGGTATGCGTCGCCATATCGTGCATACCGATGCTGCGCAAGTCGCCGCGAAGCCTGTCGGAGCTCCGATGACGGGCATGAACGTGTGGAATCGTGCCACGCTGGCAATCGTGCGTAAACCGGTACGCAGCGGAATCATCGGACTGCTGATGCTGATGGTTTTCACCAGTCTTGTGGCTCAGGTTGGAGTGTCAACGGCACTTCAGAAAATGTCCGACGATATCGGCAGAAGCATGGGAATAGGTTTTACTGTCGACACAGGCGAGAATCCTGCAAGTCTAAAGGAAGCGAGCCGGTTCTCGCGCATCCCCGGCGTAGGAAAAACCGTTTACGAGCGTAAGACCTTGGCAGGGGTGGATGGAGCGCATCCGGTTGTCCCCGAACATGGTCCTCGGCTGGATTCCGGTCTATCCACGCAGGTCAGCGTGCTGGGCACCACTGACTCCTCGTTGTCCGAAGAGTTCCAAAGCGGTCTGTACCGGTTGGAACAAGGACACCACATTTCAGGTAATGGCCGGAACGTACTGATTCACCGGGATTTCGCACGTGAGAATGGGCTATCGGTGGGATCAACACTCCGGCTCAGTCAGGAAGACCGCGATTCCACCGTTCGCGTGGCCGGAATCTTCTCTGGCAATGTGCAGGCACAGAGCCCTATGCCATCGGACGCATCGGAGAATCTTATCTATGCGGGTGCCCAAGTGGTTTCCGCGCTGACTGGAGAGGAACGGTCGGCACGATCCGGTGTCTTTCGGATAATCCGCAGGCTCTCTCCGCCGCAGTGGCCCAAGCGAAAAAAATCGCTGGAAGCAAGTATGGCGTCACCGATGACTCGGCGCGGCTTTCCGGCGTGCTGCAGTCGGTGGAAACGGTGCGCGATCTGGTTCGTATGGTGCTGTTGTCCGTTTGCTTGGCTGATGTGTTGGTACTGGGCATGGCGCTTGTCTTCTGGATCCGCTCACGTATTCATGAGATAGGCACCCTTCTGGCTCTCGGCATCGGCAAGATGCAGATTATCGCCCAGTTCGCAATCGAAACCGGTCTCATGGCTGTGGTCGCAGCCCTGTGCTCGCTGGGCACGGGCTCCCTATTGTCTGGATACGTGTCCTCGCTTCTGCTGCACGATTCTGGAGTCGCGCCTCTTGAATCATTGCAGGTGGAGGCTCTGCCGCCAGAACAGACGCTGCTCATCCTGCTGCTCGGATGCGCGGTCATCGCGATTGCGCTTGCCGTGTCGTGCGCCGCGGTGCTGGCCAAATCCCCGAAATCCATTCTTTCCTCTATGCGTTAGGAGATATTAATCATGACTATCTGTCTGCAATTGGACCATGTCAATTACTCATATGGCGCGGCGAAGATCCGCGTTCTTTCGGACGTGAACGCTGATTTCGAATCCGGAAAGATGTATGCGATAACCGGTCCATCGGGAGCGGGAAAGAGCACACTGCTGTCCCTGTTGGCCGGTCTGGATGCCCCCTCTGATGGAGTGGTCCGTTTCGAGGGTGAGGATATAGCTACGACGGGTTATTCAAAGCACCGTCGCGAGCACGTGTCCTTGGTGTTCCAGGACCATAATCTGATCGACTATCTCACTCCCGAAGAGAATCTGCGTTTGGTCAATCCCAAGGCCGATATGAAGATCCTCGAGATTTGGGACTGAGCCGTGAGGAATCGAAGCGCAACATCATGCACCTGTCGGGCGGTCAACGTCAGCGAGTGGCGGTCGGCCGTGCCCTAGTGGCGCCCGGCCGCGCGATTCTGGCGGATGAACCGACTGGCAGCCTGGATCCGGAAATGACTGATGAGGTGATTGATCTTTTGCGGCATGCCGCTCATCAACTCGGTAAATGTGTCATTGTGGTGACGCATTCCAAGCGTGTCGCCGATTCCGCCGATGCCGTTTACACTCTCAGGCACAAGAAGCTAGCCAAGGCATAGCTCGCTCGCCTAAACCGTGTCTTCCGTCCGAACAGCGATCCACCATCGGTGGCCTCTCGGACTTCCGTTACGGCAGGGGCCTCTTGACACGTGGCTGCTGCGCCACGTAATGAACGCGTTGGGCCGCGGCATCGCCGCCGCTGCTACGTGTCCATGGGTGGGGCGGCATGCTGGCCGGCTTCTACTTGCTGTCCGCGAACAACGTGGGCTGGGCGACGTGCACGGCATCGTGGATGGTTCGTTATTACAACGGCAGTTCTCGATAAACCAAATCGTCACGGACTGCAAAGCCCTGCCGTTCCCAGAAATCGTTGCCGGCATCGTTGTCTGCGGGCACTCCGACAGCGACTTTCGGCAGGCCGATCGCACGAAGCGTTTCAACCACACGGCCCACCAACATCGAGCCAATGCCCCTACCGCGTGCGTCGGGGTCGACCGCCGTGTGGTAGATGCGCGACCGTCTTCCGTCGTTGCCGGCAAGAATCGCGCCAATGATCCTTCCGTCATCGTCCTCGGCTACGAAGCAGGTGTCGGGATTGCGTTTGAGAAACGTCTTTATCGCATCCTCGCAATCGTCTATATCCCTCATAGTGAAACCTGTGCATCGTGTCCACAGTCCGTATACCAGCGAATAATCCTCGATTTTCATATGGCGTATGGTCATTGCGATTGGTTCGGTCATATTTCCTTCTCTCCTTCTTAAACGCCAATTCCGATTCTCGCATCGTTCGCGGTACTTCCCGTGTGGGTATGCCATATTTGTGTTGCGCGGCCGTCTGCAGCGCGCGTGTCGGGGAAGCCCCCTGAAGGATAATCTTCGATTTTCGGGGATACCCCGGATGTGAACATACGGCAACGGTATGGTGAACTGTGCTTAACTGAAATCATGCATATGAAGAACGGAAGCATCGCGAGAGCGGCGGCTGTGGTAATCGCAACCGCCATATTGTGCGGCATTGTGCCTATGATTGGCGTCGCACTGCGCAATTCGGCAATCGCGACAATGCGTGAAACCAATATTTTGCAGGCTTTAGCGGCGCTGCCAGAAGGGTTGCGCGACTGCTCTACGGTACTTGCGTATTTGTTTTCAACGGTAGGCTGCATCGCAATCGTCGCCGCGCTTGCCGCTGTCGATTTGCGTATTACCGGCAGCAGGCGCGTCGTCATCCGCGATGTCGTCGTGTCGGCGGCGCCGATACTGTACGTGACCGGTGTCAAATGGCTGGTCGAACGCCCCCGTCCGATCACGTCCGTCGGCAGTGATCTATTGCCAGGCGATCCAAGTTTTCCGAGTGGTCACACGGCAGCCGCGGTGATCGTATCGGTCATGATGATTCTTACCGTACGTAATTTCGCGCGCAAATGCTTCCCCGACGGAGAAGATGACGGGCGTGCAAACGGAAGACGGGTGTTCCTCCGCAGGGCGGTCATCGGCGCTGTCGCGCTTGTCGCGACGGTCGCCTGTTCGCGATTGCTGCTCGGCTTGCACTATCCGACCGACGTGATTATTTCCGCCACCATCTGTCCACTCATTTCCTACGCCGTATGGTGTGTATGGAACGCATACGAAAGCGCGGCGGAGCGGTAAAAACGTATCTGCCATGTGAGTTCCTTTGATTCCGAAATCAGTTAAGGAATGTCCGATTGTGCGGGCAAAACGACAGGTTGTGTAATGGGGCGCAGATTGGCGGCGAAAGGCTGGTTCAATCAAACTAGCGGCGGATGCTCACATGCGATGCAGCCAAGAACATCCGCAACAAGAACAGCGCAGGCTCAGGGAGGGCCAAGCGGGTTCGAGGAGTTAGTGCAAGGGAGAACCAATGGAACTCGAAGAACTTTTGGTCGTTGAAAAGGCCGCAATGCTTTCCGGTGGATCCGAATGGGATTCGCGAGGCAACGACCGCGCAGACATCCCCAGCTTCGTGATGAGCGACGGCCCCCACGGCGTGCGCCGCCAGCTCGGCGAAGGCGATCATCTCGCATCGGCGCATCCAAGCCGGCCACCTGCTTCCCGACCGCAGGAACCGTGGCCAATTCTTGGGATCCGGCGCTCGCCGAAGAAATGGGCGAGGCCTCGGCAACGAAGCGCACGATCTTGACGTGAACGTGCTGCTCGGCCCGGGTCTGAACATCAAGCGCAACCCGCTGTGCGGACGTAACTTCGAATACTATTCCGAAGATCCGATCGTCGCCGGACGTATGGCGGCAGGCTGATCCGCGGCATCCAGAGCAACGGCATCTCCGCATGCCCGAAGCATTTCGCGGTTAACAGCCAGGAACTGCGCCGCCAGGCCAGCAACTCCGTGGTCGACGAGCGCACCATGCGCGAACTGTATCTGACCGGTTTCGAAATCGCAGTGCGTGAAGCCAAGCCGCTGACCATCATGACCTCCTATAACGAGATCAACGGCGTCTACGCGCACGAAAACAAACATTTGCTCCAGGAGATTCTGCGCGACGAATGGGGCTTCGACGGCATGGTCGTCTCCGACTGGGGCGGATCCAACTCCGCGGTCGCAGCAGTCAAGGCAGGCGGATCGCTGGAAATGCCGTCTCCGGGCTTCACTTCCGTGCGTGAGCTGGAAGGCGCGGTCAAGGCGGGAACTGTCTGAAGCCGATATCAACGCGCGTGCCGCAGAAGTCGCAAAAATCGCGGCAGCGACCAAGCTGGTCGGTGTTGGACGTAACGATCTGCTCAAAGACGATATCGCAGCAGCGCATCACGACGTGGCACGCAAGGTGGCCGAAGGCTCCAGTGTGCTGTTGAAGAACGATAACGCGACCCTGCCATTCAAGGCCGGCACCCGCGTGGCGGTGATCGGCGATATGGCCGCAACCGCACGTTATCAGGGTTCCGGCTCCTCCAAGGTGAACGCCACCAAGGAAGAGAACATTCTTGAAGAGGTCAAGAACGCCGAAGGCCTCGTGCTTGCCGGCTATGAGCAGGGCTATGACCGCCAGGGCAAGGCTGACCGCGTGCTCGTGGAAGACGCAGTCGCGCTGGCTGGCAAGGAAAGCGTTGATGCGGTGCTTGCAGTCGTCGGTCTTGATGAACGCAGCGAATCCGAAGGCCTTGACCGTTCCACCATGGCGATTCCGCAGGTGCAGAACGATCTGGTCGAAGCGCTGAAGGGCGCGGGCAAGCCGATCGTGGTCGTGCTTGTCGCCGGCTCTCCGGTGGAACTGCCGTGGATTGACGACGTTGCCGCAGTGCTTTACGTGGGTCTGTCGGGTCAGGCCGGCGCTTCCGCGACCGTGCGCGCGCTGACCGGTGAGATCAATCCGTCCGGCCACTTGGCCGAAACCTGGCCGATGCATTACGAGGATTGCCCGAGCTCCGGTTGGTATCCGGCGATTGGTCGCGATGCGATCTATCGCGAAGGCCCGTTCGTTGGCTACCGTTATTACGAGACCGCCGGTGTGCCCGTGCGCTTCCCGTTCGGTTACGGCTTGAGCTACTCCACGTTCACCTACAGTGCCGCCACTGCTGGTGAGAACGGCATTGACGTGATGGTCAGCAACGATTCCGATGTTGCCGGTTCGACCGTTGTACAGCTGTACGTGCGCGGTCCGCAGGGTGGTGTGTTGCGTCCGGATCGCGAGCTCAAGGGCTTCGCCAAGGTTTCGCTTGCCGCACACGAAAGCAAGAGCGTGCACATCGATTTCGACCGTTACACCTTCCGTCACTTCGACGCTGCCAGCAACGAATGGAAGACGGAAACCGGCGAGTGGACGCTGATGGTGGGCGACAACGCCGAACACCTGCCGCTTACGATTCCGCACACCGTCGCAGGCGATGTCAATCCGGTTGCCGCGGATACTGCGCTCGGCCATTATCTCAGCGGCCACGTCAAGGAAGTGACCGACGCCGAAATGGCCGTGCTGTTCGGCCATGAGGTTGTGGCACCGGGCAAGCCGGTGACGTTCGGCGTGAACGATCCGATCATGTCGTGGGTGGATTCCAAGGGCTTCGTGGCGCGTACCGTCGCCAAGACGCTCACCAAGCAGGAGGCCAAGATTCGTCAGAAGACCGGCGCTCCGGACCTCAACACCCTGTTCATCCTGAACATGCCTCCGCGAGCCATGAGCAAGATGACCCAAGGCATGGTCGATTCCGCGATGGTCGACGCCATCGTCAAAATCGCCAACGGACACACCTTCCGCGGATTGGGCGGCGTCATCGCCGGCTTCTTCCGCAACCAATCCGCAAACAAGCGCACTGCAAAGGAGCTGAACAATGACTGATAACAACGCAACGCAGCCGGCTGAGAAGGTCGGTCCGATCCGCCAGTGGATCAAGGACCACCCGAACATCTGGGAGTTCATCCTGTTCAACGTGCTGTCGAACATCTCCACCATCACCCGTTTCGTGGTGACGTGGATCGGCACCGCCATCTTCATCAGTGGCATGGGCCTGACGCAGCCGTTCCACTTCCTGATCTTCAACTACGACACTCAGGGCAACGGTCTGGGCGGCTTCCTCACCTTCCTGCTTGCCGAGGCGCTCGCCCAGGTGGTGAACTTCTTCGTGCAGATGAAGTGGGTGTTCAAGTCTGACTCCAGCTTCAAGGATGCCGCTTGGAAGTACGTGATCCTCGCTGTGATCATCGTGGTTGTGAACCTTGTGCTGCCGGGCTATGTGACCGGTCTGTGCCAGGGTTGGGGCATGGGCGCTGGCATTGCTGGCACCATCGCTTCCGTGGTCAACACCCTGCTCGCCGTGATCGTGAGCTACCCGCTGCTCAAGTTCTGGGTTATGCCGAAGAACAAGGACTCCAAGGAGGTCGCCAAGTAATCCATAACTGACCTCCTTTTCTTCCCTTCCTCAACCCGCCCAGTCTTCCCTCTTTCCCGGGCGGGTTTTCTTATGACCTTTTGCTGCTTTCTTGTGATTTCTCAATATCGAAAGTGTAATCGTCAGCAGTGCTGTCGGCGTAAAATCGAAAGCGAGATTGGCGTAAAATCGAAAGTCAAAACAGCGTAAAATCGAAAACGGGATTGGCATAAACTTGAAAGTGCGGAATGATGAGTGATTTGGCGAGGTCCTAAAGCTTCGTCAACCATTAAACGGGGTCGTTCTCTTCCTCTCTCATGACCTCGTTGGAAAAGCCCTGCATAGCTGCGGGGCTTTTTCTTTTTGCTCAGAAAGACATACACTAACCGGCCCCAGCAAATGAACGTTTTTTGTTCTTTTGTCAACCTCTTCCGTATAGTTGTATGCAGTAACCTCCGAAAGGGGGTTGCGAATCTATGAGAGGAAACAATGAGCTCGGAATCGAAGTTCGTCCGTTGCGGGTTTAACGGAGGAACAGAACAGGAATCTGACGGCAGTGCCTGTCTTTGAAGCGTTGCCTTGCTTCGGTTATTGCTGTTTCCTTGTCCATCGTGTGCATGGTGCCTGCAGCATATGCTCAGAATATAGACGATGTGAGTAGCTCTCCTAACGCCGTAATTTCTGAGGGGGGGGGCTGTCGTAGCTGCTCCTTCTGCTCGCAATGTCAACGTTGACGATAAGACGTCAGAAGAGGCCAATACATCAAACGGTGCGCCAACACCTTCCGAAACGAATCAAGACGCACAGCAGGATTCATCTCCTTCATCTTCTACTACTGGTGATTCTTCCGAATCCTCAAATGGTGCGACAGACAATAAGGCGGACGACTCAGCAGAAGCTACCGCTGGCAATTCCGCTAATGATGGAGCCCAAACGCAGGCTCCAAACGATGCTTCTTCTCAAGATGCCAAGAACGATTCCTCAAATGCGACGGATCAATCGCCGGCGAAGGCCAATGTGCAGGTCGCCGCGACGGCGCTTGGCGGCCGTGACTTTGAGGGTCAGGTCACCAAGGAGATCAACGGCAAGACCTACATCCTGATTGGTAACGAGCAGCAGCTGCGTGCGATTGGTTCTGGCAAGAGGGTTATTGGCCGCATCAACAAGGTCACGCAGACTTGCACGAAAGAAGAAAAAGGACTCCTCAATCATTATCAGTGGGTGGACGGCACGCCGTCTTCCGAATACGCCGGTGACGCCGATCTCTCCGGTTCAGATACTTTGCGCGATGCTGATGCCACCGACCACCTCGATCCACCCGACCACCACGTTCCACAGCTGTGCAGCACGGGGTTAGACGCCGGAAAGACCCGCACCAAGTATTACGGCGTGGGTGCTGGTGGCACGCAAACGGACTACTCCGCTGCCAACACCGGCCTGACCTATTCCGCAGACGCCAACTATCTGGTCTTCCGCGATATCGACCTGTCCAAGAACGCGGCGGATAGCAACAACACCGAGTGGACTCCGCTCATGTTCTCCGGCACTATGCTCGGTGCGGTCTCCAATGACGGCGACACCGAAGCCAGCCTGTGGGAGGCTGTTGGTGCCGATGGCGCAAGCGTGGTTCACGCTACCGCAGCTCGGCCGGTCATCAGCATGTGGTCGTCAATCAGAAAGATATGGTCTCTAATGTCAAAGGCGACCAGCTGGATGTCAGCAAGCAGCAGGGCATCGGCTTCTTCGCCTCGATCACGAACAAGACCGTGATGAACAGCAACAGTCTGGGCAGCGCCGGTACGGCCGTGGTGTCGAACCTCAAGCTGCAGGATGTGTCGGTGACGAATCATACGAGTGAATCGTATATTCCGGCGACCTTGATCGATACGCTCACTTCGGCAGTGGGAGGCCTGCTCGACCTACTGTTAAAAGCATTGACACTCGGACAAGTAAATCTTGAACTTCAACATCTGCTCACCCTGCACAAAGACAATCCTTCCAACCTCGCCACGGGTGCATTTGCCGGCCGTATCTACGGGGACACCAAGGTTACGGACTGCGAGGTGGCAGATGTTTCGGTATCTAGCGTAAGCCGTATGACCGGTGGTTTCGTGGGATATGTTGAGGGCGCAACCCGATACGATGCAGCCTCCGGCATCGTAGGAGCGCTCACCAATGTACTCTCGAAGATCTTGGGTGTCATCCCGTTCCTCGGGCTGGGCGATTTGGTGGACTGGTTGCTGTCCGTCACGCTCGGGCTGGATGCTTGATTCCGGTTGGCTACTACAACCCGGTTATCTCGAATAGTTCGGTGAACGGGTTCAAAGAGAACGTGGTGATCGGCAACAAGGACAACCCGCAGGCCGGCGGCTTTGTCGGTGCGCAGATTGGTGCAATCATTGAGAACTCTTCGGTGACGAGCACGAATGGTTTCACCGTGTGGGCAACGCAATATGCCGGTGGTTTTGACGGAGTAAGTCGCAACGGCAACGTGGGCGGTCTGATTAACTCGCTTGGCGTCGACTTGCTGTCTGCGCTGCGTCCGCAGAGCCTCATCGAAAACAGTAGCCTGACGGTAAACGGTGACGATAAGATCACCGTGCAGGCCGAAGACTACGCCGGCGGCTTCAACGGTGCCATGGCCAATGCCTATGCTGTCAATAATTCGATTACGGCTTCGGTCGCCGTGACTGCCGACAGATCCACGCCGGAGGATTCACCGGATTCGCCTCCGTGGGATGGGGCCTGGAACTCGGTACGGACGATACCACGAATGCATCGCTGTTGAAACAGCTCACCAAGGCTGTGACTAAATTGCTGAGCGGCAGCGATAACGGTGCAGGAGAACTGCTATCCATCGTCGGTGTGAATCCTTCTGCGATTCTCGGTACACAAATGAAGGGTTCCCTCACAGTTGCTGCCGGCGGTGATTACGCGGGCGGCCTTGTGGGCGAAGGTTCGGGTACGGTGATCGGTGATTCCTCGCAGAACCGCCTTCAAAATCTCACATTCTGGAAGTACAACAATCATCGTGACTTCCCACAGCAGCGTTCCACCACCATAGAAGGCCTTGAATCGGTCACGGCCACGGGCTCCTACGCGGGTGGCATCGCCGGCAATCTGCAACCGACAACGGTAGCTGGGTTGCTCAACAGTGTGGTGAAAATTGGCGATATTGCCACGCTCAAGAAGTTCGACCAGTTTGCCGCGTTCACCGTGGAGAACATGTCTGTCACCGCTCCGGCATCCGGCCTGACAGTGACGGCTGGTTCATATTATGCAGGCGGTGCCATCGGATGCGCCACCGGCGGCGACGTGACCCACACGAACCTTACCAATCTGGCCACGGTCTCGGCCAAGGGAGAAGCCGGCGGTTTTATTGGCTTCTCTGGACCAGGTGACGCCATCGGCGCTGGCGGTCTCAATGTGCTTGGGCTTATCAAGCTTTCCGGTCTGCTATCGGTTGCCCAATATTCTTCGGTTGCAGTCACTGCATCGAACGTGAACGGCACCTCTGGCGGATTCACGGTTGCGGCAACCGGCAAGAACAAGAACAACGAAACGACCGATTACGCTGCAGGCGGTTTCTATGGTCAGGCCAACAGCACCAAGACCCGGGAAAGCCATGTGACAAACCTCAAATCGGTCACAGCCGATACCAGCACGTCCGATGGTGTGGCAGGCGGTTTCGTGGGCTTCTCCACCACCGGCGGCCTCGCCGACGCGCTCAGCAACGCAAAAGATTCCAGCGTATTGGATGACCTGATCAAAGGCGGCCTACTGTCCGTGAACGACCTGCTCGGTGCCGTACCGTATCTGATTCCAAGTTATACGGATACCACCGTGACGTACGTCAACGGCGGTTATGTCGAAGGCGATATCGCGGGCGGCTATGCGGGAAACTTCCAAAGCGGCAAGGTCAACCAGTTCTCCGAAACCGATCTCGAGAACGACTCAACGCTGGCAGACGTGCAGTCCCGCGTTCAAGCCAACCCCGTGGCCGTTGTCAACCTTGACCATGTGACCGGCGGCGCATACGCAGGTGGTTTCGGCGGCAAGGTCGTTTCCGGCGCGCTCGCTTCGGCTGGCAACGGCGGCCTGAGTTTGCTCGGCAAATTCGGTACGGTGGATCTCGCCAACCTGTTGCAGGTGGTGCAGGGCTATGTGCCGTTCATCTCCTACGCGGGCGTGCATTCCGATGCCACCACCGTGGAGACCACCAGCGGCAACAAGATTTCCGACCCGGACGATCCCGGCTTCACCGTCTCCGCCACCCGATTTGATCAGTCCGATACGCAATCCGGTTCCGCCGGCGGCTACATCGGATACGGTTCCGGTGTGCAGGTGTCCCATTCCAGTGTGACCCAACTGCGCCGTACTGATGTCAAGGCACCGAAGAATCTGGAAACCACCGGATCCATCGACGACACCTATCTGAGCAAAGACAGCACATATGCAGTCACCGCTGCGCGATACGCCGGCGGTTACATCGGCAAAATGGACATCGGCTCGGCGGCAGCTGTGGGTGGTGGCCTGAGCCTGCTCGGCCAGAACGTCAATCTCAACGATGTACTCAGTGTGCTGGATGTCGTCGTCTCGTCGATTGAACACTCCGATGTGACTGGCGGCATCGGCGGATACTCCGTGCTGGCCAGCACCGCAGATCATAGGAATGCCAACAATGAGCCGATCCACTGGGTATGGCTGGTGGTTTCGCCGGAGACATCGAAGGCGGCCATATTCAGGACTCGAGCTCTCATGAGTTCGTATACATCATCGGCCAGGTTTCGGCCGGCGGTTACGTGGGCGCCATGCAGCCGGGAGCCGTGGCGAACGTGCTTGGTGACGGCAGCGTGCTCAAGAAGCTTGTCAACCTCGACAACCTGCTCTCGCTCGTGCGGGACTTCGTGCCGACGATTCGCAACAGCTCGACCGATGCCGCAGTGTGCGGCGGCGCGGTGCGTGCCCAGGCGGCATCGGATACGACCACACGCCGCGGCATGGCCGGCGGCTATGCAGGTCGTAATCGTGGCGGTCATATCTGGGGCAACAACACAGCAGCGTGGAAGCAGGAGAATACCGACGGCAAATACAACGGGCCGCAGCGCGTAGCCTACGCCGCGCGCATCCGCAGCGTATACGGTGCCGAAATCGCCGGCGGTTACACCGGCTTCATGGAAGCGGCCGATACCGCTCAAGGCGGTTCGCTCTCCTTGCTTGGCGGTCTCATCAAGGCCGGCAATCTCGCTGGCGTGCTGTCTGTGGTCTACCCGACCGAGGAGCACTCGAAGGTCACCGGTCCTTTGCGCAATATGAGCTACGACCAATGGAAGACGTGGGTCGACAACATCGGCAAGTACGGTGCGTATGGCAAGGAATTTACTGAGGTGGCTACGGGCGATGGTGCGGGCTCTGTTACTGATCAGGATTCCCTGGACAAGTTTCTTGAATCCTACATCTTCGGATTCAACGTCGTTGCCGGTCGTGCGGAGTATCAGACTGGTGCGAACTTGCATGATTCCGGCGTCGCCGGCGGACACGTCGGTCTGATGCGCACCGGCACGATCACCGATGGCCAGTCGATGGATGTCAAGACCGTCTCTGCATGCGTGCGGCAGGCGGTTATGCAGGCACGATGGAATCCGGCTCGGCATCCTCGTTCGGCTCTATCCAACTATTCGGCGACAAAGGCATCAAACTTGATTTGGGACAGATGCTCGACGTGGCACAGGTATTTGTGCCCGTCGTCAAATCTTCGAGCGTGGCCGGCTACCGCAAGGGTATGAAGGTCGTGGCCACCGGTGAAGACATCACGCACGGTACCGGTAATGCCGGAGCTATGCCGGTCTCGCGGTCGGTGGCCAGATCTGGGGCGATCTCGACCAGAACGGCCAGAAGCTTGTCGAGGGTGTCACCGCTGCCGGCGCCAACGTTTCCAACCTGCGCAAGGTGGAAGGGCGCAACAATGTCGGCGGATTTATCGGCGTGGCCACTGCCGGTGCGGTTGCGGATGTGGACACCAATGCGTCCGAGGGATTCCTGCAAGGAATCCTCGACTCGCTGGTATCGAACCCGGCAAGTCTGGTCAGCGTATTGCAGGCCACGGTTACGACGATTCGCGGTGCACATGTGAGCTCGGATGACCCGGCATGGGGATACACGGTCAATGGCGCATATGAGAGCAAGGACGATAAGGGTAATACCACAGCCAAGTATGCCCTGAACGCCGGCGGTTTCGCTGGTTCGTTGCAAGCCGCGATCCTCGGTGACAAGGATTCCGCCAAAGGTACCGGCAGTGAAGCGGATCCGAACAATGACCCGGCTTCTCTTACTGTTAACGGGCTGCGCGCTGTCGAAGGCGGGCAATACGCCGGTGGCTTCTTTGGTCTTGCTGATGTATCCAGCGTCGCTTCCGTCGGCGGCGGCGAGGCCGGCGATAAGCAGGATACCAACCTGCTGCTCAAACTGCTCAAGGTCGGCAACGTGGGCGTGCTCGAAGCATTCCGCACCTTCATCTATGACGGTCAGGTCAACGGTGTGAGCGACGGCATCCAGATTGTCGCCCATGATTCCACCACAAAGGGCATGCTTGACTCGAAGCGTTACACCGGTGCGGTCGGTGGCTTCGGCGGTGGACTGATCAATGGCTCTGTGAAGCAGTCTGCGGTCACCAACTCAACAGTGTGACCGGCGTGAACTACGTGGGCGGCTTCATCGGGCATCTTGGCAAATCCGGCACGGTCGCCGCCGACAATGCACAGCTCGGCACGGATGCGCTCAATCTGCTTGGTGCTACGGCCGGCGTACTTGACATCTGGGGCTCGCACGTTGGCGATTCGCGCGTCACCGGCATCCCGGACGGTTATACCGTCACCGCCACACACCATGGCGACAATTACGGCAAAGCCACCGACAAGGCTACCGGACGTGAGGTCGCAGGCGGTTTTGTTGGATACGTGGATTTGGCCAGGGTGAAGGGCTGCACGTCTGACAATCTCAAGAAGGTCACTAGCGGTGAGATTGCCGGCGGATTCGTCGGTGAAACCAGCCGTGCCTATTTGGTTGACGCGAAGGTCAACTCTGTACTTGTGGAACTGCTGCTGCAAGTGGTGAACGCGCTGGTCAAGCTCCTGTACCTCGACAAGGCGGAACAGGTCGGCGTCATCGATTTAGGCAAGTGGTTCCCGGCCATCTTCGGCAAGGTATTCGATCTCAAGGTGCTTTCGGAAGGCGACGTGCTGTACGTGAACCTGTTCGGACTGAAGGTGAGTGTTGCTCTGTCCAAGGCTGATGATGAAAACCAGCAGCAGACCGACGTGGCGATTGTCACCATCGGCGATAGTGTCATCAAACTGCCTTGCAGCAAAGACGGCATTGATATGAATGGGTCGGGCAGCAACCTGACCGTCCAGCTCATCAAGGGCAACCGTACTCGCGTGGAACAATCCACCGTAACGGGCACCGCCACTGGCTATGACGTGTTCGGCGGAGGGGCAACTCAGGATACCGACGGTGTGAAGGATCTTTCCACAGGCTACACGGGCGCTTCGCCGGACTGAACGACGAGGGCGTGCTGGCAGACGACCACATGGTCTACGCCGACACGATCCGCGGTGCCAGCGGACTGGTCGACCCGTTCTCGAACACCAAACTCAAGTCCGTATGGGACTTCAACGCCATGAGCAACATCCTCGGACCGGTCGATGACGGCAAGGGCGGCAAGGCATACAACACCTATCGCATTTACCGCAAGGCGGCCGCGAACGCTAGTGAGGCCCGTACCTCCGCACAGGACGGCAACAAGATCTTCTCGCAGAAGAACAAGGCAGACGATGCGCTGAACACCGGACTCGATCGTTGGGAAGTGAAGCTGTTCGACGTGGTCAACACATACGACAGCAGCGCTGTGCACAGCTCCGCATCCGGCGACGCCGGCACCACTTGGGTCGCATTAAGAACGCCGTGACTGTGGCTGGTGGCAGCAGCACAAAGCTCGATGCCTACCAGTCCCCGGCCAAGGCCGTGCTCATGCTTGACGTGCCCGTATCCGACAACAACGGCGGACTCACCCCCGAACCGGACGACGGTCAGGACCCGTGCGGCAAGGACGGTTGCCGAACCATTGACCTGACCGTCCAGAAGGTATGGAAGGACGGCAACCTCGAACGGCCGCAGTCGGTCGAACTGAAGATCGCCGCGCACTATACCGATGGCAGTGGCAATACGGTGACGCCGCAGACGATTCAATGCTTCGGCGCGGATTGCACAACCGTGACGCAGAAGAATCCATGGACGGTGACGTTGGACTCCTCCGATGCCTCTTCCTGGAGCAACACCTGGCGCAAGGTGATTCAAGGACTGCCGGTCGCATTCGTGGATGGACAGGATGCCAACGGCAAGGACATCGTGCGTTACTACACGTACACCGTGGAAGAAACCGCCGTGACCTATAAGGACGGCGATACCACCAAGACCATCAAGCCCGCGGAGGCCGGATACCAAGTATCGGTCTCCTACAACACCAAGGAACGCGTGGCCATTGTTACCAATGCGGCGTTGCTTCCGGATACGGGAGGCGCGGGCACGATGTGGTTTCTGATGTTCGGCTTGCTGCTTATGGGAGCTGGCGTGGTCTGGTACGTGCGTGATCAACGCGTTCAATCCGGCACAGTCCGCTCGGGCTCCAGCCGTATACGAAAGCGAGGTGCCCATGCCGCGTGACGACTACATAGACAAACCGTATCTGCCAAACAGAAAAGATTTCCATTTAGAGGAAGGAACAGTAATGAAATCACTGATGAAAAGGGTTTTCGCTGCCGCTGCGGCGATTGCTACCGTATTTGGATTGGCTGCGACGACAGTCGCCACGGCCAACGCAGCGGATAATGCCACGCTGACGGTCAGCACTACTGACGCGAAGTTCGCCGGTAAGACCGTGAACGCCTACAAGATGTTCTCCGCCACCGTGAGCGGTGACGGTGGCAGCAAGGCTGTCTCCTACACGTTGACTGACGAGTGGAAGCCGTTCTTCAAGAACTCCACTGCTTCCGGACTAACTGGTGCTACCGACGAGAACGTCAACGATAAAGCAAACGACTACGTATCCAAGCTGAAGGGTGAAGACTTGGTTGCTTTCGCTACCAAGGCATCGAACTGGGCGCAGACCAAGACCAACGGCATCACGGCTGGCGCGACCGCTATGGTATCTGCCGATGCCACGAACGGTAGTTACACTGCGACGTTCACTGATCTCGACTACGGCTACTACGTGGTCGCTGTGCCGGGTGCGACCTTGGCCAACGCCAGTGGTCAATACGCCACGCTAGTTTCCGTTGATAGCACCAATGTGACTGCCAACATTAAGGGCGACCTGCCTACCGTCGACAAGAAGGTACAGGTAGGCGGCACTGGTAAGGACGCCACTGACGCGAAGATCGGTGATACCCTGACCTTCACCCTGACCTCCACCATTCCAGACATGTCCGCCTATGACACCTACACCTTCAACTTCAAGGATACGTTGTCTCAGGGCCTCACCTTTGGACAAGTCACTTCCGTTACGGTCGAAGGTGTGACTGATCCACTGACCGTGAACACTGACTACACCGTCACCACTCCTACGGTCTCCGACAATACGCTTACTGTCGCCATGAAGGACTTCAAGGCCAAGCAGCAGGCCAATGCCGGCAAGAAGATCACCGTCACCTACACGGCCACGCTGAACGAGAAGGCTGTTGTGGGCGGTGTTGGTAACACCAACTCCGCAACGATTCAGTACTCCAACAACCCGAGCAGCGGTGGCACCGGTGAGTCCGAACCCAGCAAGGTTCGCGTCTTCACTTATGGCTTCACCGTCGATAAGTACACTGGTGACAAATATGATGATGACGCTACTCGACTTGCTGGTGCTGAGTTCACACTCGCACCTAAGAACGGCACCGCTATGAGCTTCGTGCAAGTCGATGCCGGTAGTGCGACCGCGAACGCTGTATACCGTGTAGCTAAGGCTGGTGAGACAGATACTACGACGACTATCACCACTCCTGCAAACGGTAAGGTTGTCTTCCGGGGACTGGAGAACGGCGAGTACACGCTGACCGAGACCAAAGCGCCGGCTGGCTACAACAAGCTCGCCAGCGCCATCGGCGTGAAGGTTGATGGCAAGAACGACGGCACTGACACCACGGATGCCACCGTCGCCATCACCTACAACAACGACAATGGCAACAGCTACAACCAGACCGCATCGAACGGTGTCATCCCGGTCCAGAACAAGTCCGGTGCTATCCTGCCTAGCACTGGTGGCATGGGTACCATCGCCTTCACGGTGATTGGTGTGCTGGTCATCGCGCTCGGCGTTGCCTGGACTTTCAAGCGCAAGAACGCCTGACGAGCATTGGGCGTGAAGGGCACACACACCCGCTACGCCCACAACACGGTTTCCTCGCGAAAAGAACGCTCGATGAAACGACTGCGCAACATCCTGCCCTTACTGGTCATTCTCGGTGGAATGCTCATTCTGTTCTATCCGACGATCAGCAACTTCCTCATTATGCGCAACGCCAGCCGCGCCGTAAATAACTACGACGCCAGCGTTGAAGCATTGAGCCAGGAACAGTACCAGAAGGTGCTGGATGCTGCGCACGCCTATAACGAAAAGCTCGCCCAGAACGATGCAGGAGAGACCGACGCTCTTGCCAGTGCCGTCAATTCCGCATCCACGGACGAGGAATACAACAGTCTGCTCAATATTGACGGCGACGGCATGATGGGATACATCACTGTGCCTAAGCTCAAGGAGACCTTGCCGATTTATCACGGCACTTCCGAGAAAGTACTGCAATCCGGCATCGGACATCTCGAACAGACCTCACTACCAGTTGGCGGCGCGTCCACGCATGCGGCGCTGTCTGGCCACCGGGGCTTGCCCACGGCAAAACTGTTCACGGACTTGAACCTTATGAAAAAAGGCGACAAGTTCTACATCACAATACTTAAAGACACGTATGCGTATCAGGTCGATAAGATCACTACCGTTCTGCCGACCGATACCAAACAACTGGCAATTGAGCCCGGCAAGGATTTGGTCACGCTCATCACTTGTACGCCGTATGCGGTCAACACGCACCGGCTGCTGGTGCGCGGTCATCGCATCCCGTACACACCACAGCAGCAGAATGACGCCAAATCCACATTCCACGTGGACATCCCGCTGCAGTACTTGTTGCCGTCTCTCGCATTGATTGCCTTGCTCATCGCATGGCATTTGTGGCAACGGCATGAGCGGCGACGCCGGCAGAGTGGGAGCGCCAAGGTCGCGTCTGATGATTCTAGCTCCGCAGCCATCGAGCCGGACGGTGACTTGCCTCCTCAGCCAGACAGTACAAATAACCAATCACATTCATCACGGCGAAAAGGACCGGGCAGACATGTTAGACCTGCATAGCGGAAGCGAATATGGTGCGGCGCGCATTGCTGCCATGATTGCCGCCGCCGTTACTATCGTCCTCACTGTTCTTGCAGCCTTCGGCTCTATGGTGCCGTATGCGCAAGCTGATTCTTTCGGCGCTCTCACCATCAATGCCGTATGGGGCCGAGACACGGCTTCGCCCAAATCACTTGCCGGCGATACTTATGCATCGTGCGCGTCGCCACCGTCACAACGAACAATGATGGTAGCGTCTCCTCATATAAAACCGTCGGCGATTTTTCCGGCCTCGCTGCCGATTGGGAACGCCTGACATCAAGTGAATATCACGATGCTGCCAAGAAGCTCGCTACGCACGCGGCGAAAAACAAGCTGTACCAGCATTCCGGCACCACTAACGTAGCTGGTCAGCTCACTTTCCAGAATCTGCCGCTCGGCCTATATCTGGTCTCCCGCACGAGCTCGGCGAAAGTCAACAAAGCATACGACTGTGATCCGTTCCTCATCTCGATTCCTGCAGTGGAGACACATCCGCTGATCTCAACATCACAGTAGAGCCGAAATTTAGCACTGGAACTCCTGTTGTCCCGCCCGAAAATAACCCGAGCGCGGACCGGGCAATCCTGGCCTTATCGGTCGTACGGGTGCCGCCGTAGGCAGCATTGTTGCGGCAGCGGGGCTCATGTTACTTGTTGCGTTCATTTTGTTCAGATTGCGCATGAGGCGTCGCATACGGGACGTCAATTCGGCCGGCAAATCCCATACAGATGATTGCACGATGAAGTGAAAAAAGTAAGCATGAGCGACGAACGATTCTCTCCGGAACAAGCACAGTATCTGGCTACGCTGCCTGCGGTCATAAGTATTACTGGTTCACGTATCCGATATGCAGAGTGGTTCAAGCGTGAATGCGTTTCGAGTGCTGAAAATGGTGAATCTCCACTGTGCTGTTCCGCGAAGCGGGGCTCGGTCCTGAGTTGATAGGCGAAAAGCGTATTGAACGGTGCATGCATCGTTGGAGGAAGACAATACGAATAGAAGATCCAGGCACGGTAGACAGAGTGAATCTCCCCGATGCTGAGGTTACTTCCAGTCGCACGAATGAAGGTAACCCTGAAACCGGTGGAAATGATATGCGTGATTTGATTATCCGTCGACAGGCGCTTTATATCAGACGTTTGGAATTAAAAGTCGATGACCTAAAGATGCAGCTCTCGCAGCAATCCCTATCAAATGATGTGCAATGAGTTGTGCTGGATAAGCTGAGAGCGTCATCACTATTGCCTCTGATTCAGTATGAGATTTGTTTGAAACATTGGTGATTCGTGATTTGCGCGTGTATCTCGAATCGATGGGTGGCACGAATCGAATCGCATATTATCGGGATGAAAAAGGCTTTGAAGTTGATGTGATTCTTGAATTGGTGGATGGTCGCTGGGCTGCGGTGGAGATTAAGCTGAGCGACTTGAAAGTCATGGAGAAGAATGTGGACAAACTACATGCTTTCAAAGAAAAAGTGTGCGGAAATCCTCTATCTCAAGTTCGTGAGCCTGAATTCATGGCATTTATTGTCGGGCGTGGTGATATTGCATACCGGCGTGATGACGGCATTCTGGCGCTGCCGATCGCCACGCTCGGGGCGTAACAAATGAACGTTGCGGCAGGTGGGACAATTGGGGGAATGAATTGAACGAAGGAGACGGTGTGCAAGGAGTGCGGCAGATGCGGGAATCGCAGGAATCGCAAAAAACACGAGAATCGCAGGAGTCGCAGAATCCTCAAGGAACGCAGCCAAAGATTGGCAGAATTCCGGCGCTGATTGCGGCGGTGGCGATTGTGGGTGTGGCCATTGGCGCGGCCGCTGGCCTGCTGACGCTTATGCTGTACGGCGTTGAGCATCTTACGCTCGGCTATGTTGAGAATTCGCAGGAATCCGGCCCGTTCAACGTTCCTGTGATTCGTCGACTGATTTCCGTGACCGTTGGCGCGACCGTCGCCGCCGTGATTTGGTGGCTGTTGCGTACGCGCAGTACGAAGGTGCCGTCCGTCAAAAAGGCGGTAAATGGCGATATTATGCCGATTTGGCAGACCGTCGTGCATGTGTTGCTGCAGATTTTCATCGTCGGCACGGGCATGTCGATCGGTCGAGAAGTGGCGCCGCGCGAGTTGGGTGCGATGTTCGGTCAACGGTTCGCGCGTTGGGTGCGTCTCGATGCGAAAGACACCCGTATGTTGGTGGCCATTACGGCTGCGGCCGGCCTTGCGGGCGTGTATAACGCGCCACTTGCGGGCACGTTTTTCGCGGTCGAGATTCTGCTCGCCGGCATAACCCTCGAAACGGTGACGTTCGCATTCGCCTGTTCCGCGCTGGCTTCGTGGGTGGCGTCGCTGGTCAAGGGCACACACACGTTCTATTTGATTGGTGAAACCGACGGTTTGTTTACCCCCGATTACATGGCGTTCGCACTGGTTGCGGGGCTGGTTCTCGGCGCTGCCGGCGCACTGTTCCGTCGCGGCTCGCAGTGGGCTGAGAAGTCCAAACCGTCGGGCGCGGGCATTCTGTGGATGTTGCCGCTCGCCGGCCTGCTGACTGGCGTGGTGGCGATTTGGGTGCCGCAGGTTATGGGCAATGGCCGTGCCACCGCGCAGTTGAGTTTCTCGTCCGACGTTGATTTGGCTGTGCTGCCGATTTTGTTGGTTTCATTCCTTGCGAAGGCGATTGTCACATTGCTGACGATCCGTTCCGGCGCTTCCGGCGGTGTGCTGCAGCCGGGTATTGCGCTCGGCGCTTCGGGGGGTGCTGTGCTGGGTGTTCTGTGGATGCAGGTGTTTCACACGAATTCGATTGGCATGTACGCTCTGCTGGGTGCGTGCGCATTGCTCGCAGCTTCCCAACAGGCTCCGCTTATGGCGATTTGCTTGGTGATGGAACTTGCGGATGCTCCGATCAATCTGTTTGTGCCCATTGGATTCGCGGTTGCGGTGAGTGCGTTCACCGCATCGCGTTTAGGGGAGCCGCTTGCCGCTTTGCGCCTATCGAAAAGTGCGGAAAAGAAGGTAATTAAGGCGAATGCGCGTTGAAGGGTGTGTTAGGCGGTAAGCTAGGGGGTCGGCGTATAGATGGTCGATGCTGAGCGCCCGATGATGAAGAAGGACGTATGACGAAAGACAACAATTTCAGGCTGGAATTTCCGACGGATACCGAGGTGATGGGGGCTGACATGTCCGAACCGCCGAAGCCTCCGACGGTCGCTTCGCAAGAAAGCGATGTGAACGGTGTAAGCGATTTCAGTGTTTTCGAGGATTACGGCGATTACAGCAATGAAATTCCGGTACCACCGAAGAATACCGGCAAAATCGTCGCTATCGTGATTGCGGCTATCGTCGTGATTGCTTTGATTGGCGGTATTGCATGTTGGATGCTTTCGAATAATTCCAAGAAATCAGCCATTACCAGCGCAGCCGCGCAATGCCAGGATTCCACAAGCCAGCTGCAAAGTGCCAATAACACGCTTTCCGACGCTTTGGAAATCGGAAAAACCGGCGCGAAGGTCACTGCCGATCAAGTCGCCGACGCCAGCACCGTCACTAAGCTTAATGCGGCCATATCTAACGCGAAGGAAGCGAAAATCCTGTCGTGCGACACGTCGCAGGGCATCAGCAAGCTGAAGAAATCCGCGAAAGCCATGGCATCCGAGGCACGGAGCATGAACGACAAGGCCGAAAAGATTACAAATGCGGCCGAAGCCGTCGACGCTTCCAAAGTGCTGGCCACGCAGAATCGTCTGAAGAGCCAGCTCAATGACGCGATCGAGCAGGCGCAGTCCGTGCTCGACAATTCCGACGGCATGGTGGCCGATGACAGCGTGCGCGTGGCATTGCAGCAGGCGATTGACTCGGCCAGAAACCTTGCCAATGGCACCAATCTCAAGGAAAACGACGTGACGGCCGCCGTTGACGCGCTGAATGCCGCCAAAGACGCCGTTCAGCAGGCGATGGACCAATACCAGGAGGCGTCGTCGACTCCCAACACCGTGACGAACAACACCAATATCGGCACTAACGGGGGCTCTAACGGTGGTGCTGCGAATAGTCCGGACAATACGGCTGGAGGTGCTGCGGCGGGCGGCGCGGCTGGAGGTGCGGCGAATGCCGGCGATGCTGGCGGCGACGCATCGGCAGGCGGTGATGCCGGTGATGCGTCTGACGGCGATGCCGCTGCGCAGAATCTTGAAAACTAGCGGAGCCGCCTTAAGCCTTATGGCCAGTCCTACATGGCCATAAGGCCGGTTTTCCGCGGAATAAGCGCGGTCAGCACAAACCAGTGGTCTTCGGTGCGAATCGTCACTTCGCCGTCATACTGCTGCGCGATATGACGAATCGACTTCACGCCGAAACCATGCCGATGCTGATCGTCGCGCTTGGTGGTGCGCAGATTGCCTTCCGCATCCTTCTTCAATCGGGAATCGTAATAATTCTCAACACGGATAACAATAAAGCGATTCTGCTCGTATAACGCAAGTTTGATCAGACGCTGCTCACGTTTCGGCAATTTCGACGTCGCTTCGATCGCATTGTCAAGCGCGTTGCCGAACAATGATGCGATATCCATCGACGACATGCCGCTTAGCAGCGAGCCGTCCGCGACCGCCGTGAACGTAATGCCTCGATCGGCGCACGTGCGCTCTTTCGTGGTCAAAATAACGTCAAGCACGGGATTGCCGGTATGCTGCTGCGTGCTATAGCGCTGCACCGATTGCTCCAGCTGCTCGAAGCCGGTCGCGGCATGCTTCGGATCGACTTCGGCACGCAACGCCGCAAGCTGATGCTTCAGATCGTGCGCAAGACGGCCTAGCGATTCGATATTTTCCTTCGATTGCAGGTATTCCTGATGCTGGCTTTCCAGCTGCGCGTTGATCGACGCGAGTTCCGTATTCGCCTCAATACGCGCGCCTGCTCCTGCTGCGCATATAGGATCGCGAAACCGCAGAAATCGACCAGCGTGCGAATGTAGAAGATTTCCTGGCCGACCGAACCGGAAAACGGCGTATTCGTCGACACGAAACTCAAATTGCTCATGGCGAACGTGACGATCATAATGGCCATCGTCGCAATCGCGGCGGAAGCGGTCGGCAAGGTAGGTGTGGTCTGGCTGAAATTGCCGCGTTCAACCATCCAAGCTAGACCGAAGCACAGCGCATACGTAACGACAAGCAGCGCGATCGCGCGCCAATCGTAATCGGCGAATCCGTCGCGCACGCCAATGAACGTAACGATCTGCCAATGCAGCGACGCCACCAATTCGGCCAACACGAACGCGCGCGCCGTAATATACAGGCCCTCGCGTTTGCCGGTGCCCGCGCCGAGCAGAATCGTCGCATACATGCAGGCGAATGCGAGCAGCATACCGATGATCCAGAACCAGATCGGCATACTGCCGTCGAAATACTGCACCGCGACCAGCGATGCCAATCCGGCCGCACTGACGATGATCGACCGTCGGAGCGGCACGCGACGATACAACACCGCGATATACACCATGCACGCGGCCCATTCGCAGATCGCCGTATAAGAACGGGGGATGTCGGGCAGAGCGTTGGTGATTGGCGTCATCGGCGGCACCGAAAGCACGGTCACCAAAACGGAAGGTATGGAAGGGGAGCCTCCTGCCAGTCCTCCTGCCAATCCGGCCAGCGCATTCGGCAATATCACGCTGGTCACCTGCCACCTCCTATATAGTCGGTCAACGCGGCGAGGAACGCCTTCTTGCGTGGTCGGCTTACGCGCAACTGTTCGCCGTTCGACATCACGCAATCCTGGTCGGCGACGCCCGTCACATGCTTGAGATTCACCAGATAGCAGGAATTCGAGCGGAAGAAATGGTGGGTCGGCGAGTTTCGCTTCCATGTCTTTGAGCGTGCCATTGATCGACAGTTTGCCTTCCAACGTGTGGATGACGATGGTATGCCGGATCGATTCGAGATACAGAATATCGGCAAGATTCAGCCGCATCTGCCCGTTGCTGGTTTCGATAAGCATGGAATCGTCGCCATTGCGCCTCACCATGTCGATCGACTTCTTGAGTTCCTGTGAAAACGCGAACCACGGCAGGGGTTTGAGCAGATACGACAATGCGCGCACCTCGTACCCGCTGATCGCATACTGCGGTGCGGCGGTGATGAACACGATCACGACCTTGTCGTCGCGCTCGCGAATGCGTCTCGCGGCGGCCATGCCGTCCATTTCGCTCATTTCGATGTCGAGCAGTAAAATATCGTAAACAGGGGTATATTTCTCTACGATTCTCGCGCCGTCGGCGAATACGGAAACGGTGAATTGTTCGTCATTTTCCTGCTGATATCGGTTGAGATAGTCAAGTACCAGCTGGCAGCTTGCGGGATCATCCTCGACCACGCCGATTCTAATATTGCGCACTGCAACCTCCCTGTTCTGTCTTTCGCTCCGCACCATTGTCTTGCATGATGGCGATAAAGGCGTGTATTTACTACGCCGTTAACCCCCCCCTTGCCAACGTAGGTAAACAGCGCGACTCGCGACACGCATTGACAGTTTTAGCGTTGTATGTATCATGGAACGTGGCTCAACGAAGAGAACCTTCGCTAAACCAAAGAAATAAATTAACGCTTTGAATTGTGGCTTTGTCGAAGTCGTAAGCCGCAAGGCGAGGCACCGAAAAGAAATCCCTTTACAACGGATCGTGAGGCACGTACCTGCCTCTGAAAGGATGACAAATCATGGCAGAAGTCGTATTCGACCATGTTACTCGTATCTACCGGGCAACGATAAGCCGTCGGTGGATGATTTGAATATGGACATCAAGGACGGCGAGTTCCTGGTGCTGGTTGGCCCGTCTGGCTGCGGCAAGTCCACTACTCTGCGTATGCTCGCTGGCCTTGAAGAGGTCAACAAGGGCCGCATCCTCATCGGTGGCAAGGACGTCACCACGATGCAGCCGAAGGACCGCGACATCGCAATGGTGTTCCAGAACTACGCTCTGTATCCGCACATGACCGTGGCTGACAACATGGGCTTCGCTCTGAAGATCGCCGGCACCCCGAAGGAAGAGATTCGCAAGCGCGTCGAGAAGGCCGCTGAGATCCTCGACCTGACCGAGTACCTCGATCGTAAGCCGAAGGCTCTGTCCGGTGGCCAGCGTCAGCGTGTGGCTATGGGTCGTGCAATCGTCCGTGAGCCGAAGGTCTTCCTCATGGATGAGCCTCTGTCCAACCTTGATGCCAAGCTCCGCGTACAGACCCGTACCCAGATCGCTGCTCTGCAGCGCCAGCTGGGTGTCACCACCCTGTACGTGACCCACGATCAGACCGAAGCTCTGACCATGGGTGACCGCATCGCCGTCATCAAGCTCGGTGTCCTGCAGCAGGTCGGCGCCCCGACCGAGCTGTACGATCGTCCGGCCAACGTCTTCGTCGCTGGCTTCATCGGCTCCCCGTCGATGAACATCAACACCCACCGGTGGTCAACGGCAAGGCAAAGATCGGCGAAGACACCGTGGATCTGCCGGCCGAGGCTGTCAACAAGCTCACCGCTGAAGACAACAACCAGATCGTCGTCGGCTTCCGTCCGGAAGACGCTTCCCTGGCCGCCCCGGATGACGCCAACGCCTTCTCCCTCAAGGTCATGAACGTTGAGGATCTGGGCTCCGATGGCTACATCTACGGCAACATCATCACCGATGGCTCCGCTGCCGAGGCATCCACCATGATGTCCGATCAGAACAAGCTCACCACGATCCGCGTGAACCCGCGTGCTCTCCCGAAGGTCGGCGATACCGTCAAGATCAAGATCGACCCGTCCAAGATGCACCTGTTCGCTCCGTCGACCGAGCTGCGTCTGAACTGAGCTGATATCGAGTAACCAACCGTTGGCTGTTTCTTCAGGGGAATATCCTTTACGGAAATCGGCTGGCGGGTGGCTGAATAAAAACTTGGCGGAAGCGCGAACTTCCGTCAACCATTAAACGAGACGTGCTCTTCCTCTCTTATCGTCTCGTTGGAGAAGCCCCGCGTCGGTGCGGGGCTTCTTTTGTTTTCCGCAAGCACGATATCGGCTTGTAATGTCTGTTTGTAGCATCGATCGCAATATTCGATCGTAATATGAGATGGATAGTGAGATTCCAGTATTGAGATCATCGCATATCGGCAGGTGAAACGGATTCGTCCATACTTGCTTCTTCGGGTAGGTCAACAGGTAAATTGTTGATTCATGGAATCTCTTGAATTGCCACAGATGGATCCCCGTGTGCTGAAAGCAACTTCCGTGAAGGCCGAAGATCCGGCTGCCTCATCTCCGGAGCCGCATGCGCTGAAAATCACCGCCGCAAGCTCGAATCCAAAGATGTTCACCCTGCCGTGGGAAAAGCCGCTGGCTACTTGGCCGGAAGATCTGCTGGCCAATCTTCCGCGTGGTATTTCCAGGCATGTGGTGCGTTTCGTGCACGTAGGTGACGAAGTGTACGCCATGAAGGAAATCACGCGCAATGTGGCGGAACGAGAATACGAGCTGCTGCGTCGCCTGCAGAAGCTGGAACTGCCGACCGTGCAGCCGATCGCCGTGGTCACAGGCCGTCATAGCCGTGAAGGCGAGCCGCTGGAAGCGATCCTTGTCACCAAGCATTTGAAGTTCTCACTGCCGTATCGTGCGCTGTTCGCGCGTAATCTGCGCCCTGATACCGCGGAACGACTGATCGACGCGTTGGCCGTGCTGATGGTGCGTTTGCATTTGGCTGGCTTCTATTGGGGCGATGTGTCACTGTCGAACGTGTTGTTCTTGCGCGACGCCTACGCGTTCTCCGCATTTTTGGTTGATGCGGAAACCGGTGATCTGCAGATTAATCTGACGGAAGGCCAGCGCGAGTACGACGTTGATTTGGCCCGTACGAACATTATTGGCGAATTGATGGATCTTTCGTCCGGTTCGCTGCTGCCGAGCGGTGTTGACGAAATTGCGATCGGCAACCGTTTGGTGGATCGTTACCATTCGCTGTGGAGCGCGCTGACTGATACCGACAAGTTCGGTCCGGATGAGATGTGGAAGATCGAGAAGCGCGTCAACAAGCTCAATGAGCTTGGTTTTGATGTGGATGAGCTGGAAATGAAGACCGCCGAAGATGGCAAGCGTGTGCTGGTGCGTCCGCGTGTGGTCGATGCCGGCTATGCGAATCGTAAGCTGCTGCGATTGACTGGTCTTGATGTGCAGGAGAATCAGGCTCGTCGACTGTTGAACGATTTGGATGCCTACCGCGCTTCCACATGGCGTGAGGGTGAGGATCTTGAGATTGTCGCCACTGATTGGATGCGCGAAGTGTTCGAACCGACCGTGCGCATGATTCCGCGTGAATACCGTTCGCAGATCGAACCGGCTCAGTTCTTCCATGAAGTGCTTGACCACCGTTGGTTCCTGGCCGAGAAGGCGGGTCATGATGTGCCGATGGCCGAGGCGGTGCAAAGCTATGTGGAGAAGGTGCTTCCGCAGTACAAGCTCACCACGAAGGATGTGGACGCGTTGAACGCCGAAGCCGATTCCGGTGTGATCGACGACGAATACACCTACGACGATCCCGACGACGGCTACAACCCCGACGACGATCCCGACGCAGCTGTATGGGCGCATTGATAGAAAAAGCTCCAGTGGAGCTTTTTCTATCAATGTGCCCTGAGACGAGGCGATAGCCGAGTCGAAGGCAGTATTGAGTCTGCGGCGTAGCCGCAGTCAAAAATTGCAGGGCCGAGCCGTTAAGCGGAGGACCACTAATAATCCTCCGCTTTTTGTTATCCCTTCACACTCCTCACTTTCAAAACTCAAAAAAATTTGACTTTTGAAAGTGAGAGAACGTGTTGCGAGAGATCGTTGGCGGGGGAGTGGGTCTGCGGTAAGCGCAAAATCAATCCAAGTACAGATTTGCGCAACAAAATGAGCGGATAATCCGTATGGACTATCCGCTCATATGTATTTCGGACTTGCTGCCTTGTTGTGTTTACTTCTGCAGTTTCGCTGTGCTTACTTCCTGTCGCTTCGTGTTGATTACTTCGCGTCAGCGGCGGCACCGGCCTCGCGGCGGGCGCGTGCGACGGAATACAGCGTGATGCCCGCTGCGACGGAAGCGTTCAGCGATTCGACCATGTTCGACATTGGGATGCCGGCGATGGAATCGCATGTCTCGCGTACGAGACGGCTCAGGCCGTTGCCTTCGGAACCGAGCACCACAACCAGCGGATCGGTTTCGAAACCGGTTTCGCCAACGAGGGCGTCGCCGCCACCGTCGAGACCAACGCTGTAGTATCCGCGTTCCTTCAGGCTTTCAATGGCTTTGGTGAGGTTCACCACGCGGGCGACCGGCATGTGCGCGGCTGCGCCTGCGGACACCTTCCATGCGGCTGCGGTGACCGAAGCGGAACGACGTTCCGGCAGGATCACGCCGTTGGCGCCGAATGCGGCTGCGGAACGGATGACCGCGCCCAGATTCTGCGGATCGGTGACGCCGTCAAGCGCGATGAACAGCGGACGTGCCGCAATGCGTGCGCTTGCGGAGTTGGCCGCTTCCATGGCACGAGACTTCTTGTCCGCGCGTTCCACCAGCTCGGCGAGCGAGGAATACTGGAACGGCTGCGCCTTCATCACCACGCTGATGGTTGGAGGAGCGTGCGATACGGTCCATTTCCAGTCGGTCGGCTTCCATGAGGTTCAGTCCGTGAATGCCGGCGAGACGAATGATTTCGCGCGTGCGATCGTCGTGCTCGATGCGTGCGGCCACATACAGCGTGCTCGCGGGCACGCCGCAGCGCAACGCTTCGAGAACGGCGTTGCGACCGATGACGAGATCGTCGGATTCTGAGCTGAACTTTGCCGCGCGACGGCGTGCCGCCAGTCGCGGATCAGCCATCTTACGACGATTGGTAGCCTGCTTTTCCTTGTAAGCCTTGTGATATACGCGATCTTCGGCCTTGGGGGTCGGTCCCTTGCCCCTCAGCGCGTTACGATGCTTTCCACCCGACCCCTTGGTCGGTCCTTTTTTCATTGCCATAGTTGTCCATTCTCCCAGCACCCCGGGAAAAGGCGGCGGCTTCGCGTCTGCTCGATATTGCTCGATATGATGGCAAGAATGGAGAAGAACAAAGAGATTTTCGGATTGCCCCTCATGTTCTGGGGTCTGTGGGTCACGCTGCTTATCCTGTGGATGGGCCGCTTCGTCACGTCGTTCCTCTCCATGTACCTCGTTTCCGACATGCATGTGAGCGCGGGCGTGGCTGGCACTATCGTCTCCATGTACGGTTTCGGCGGTATTTTCGGCTGCCTGTACGGTGGTGCGCTGTCTGACCGATTCGGGCGCCCCGCGATGATTGTTATCGGCAATCTCGGTTCCGCGGTGATGCTGGTTTTGTTGGCTTGTATCGGCAATCCTTGGATTATGGCGATTACGTTGCTGATATACGGTGCGATTTCATCTATGCCGACGCCTGCGGTCGCGGCTTACGTTTCCGACGTGGTGCCGTTTCGCAAGCAGAAGCGTGCGTATTCGCTGCAAACATGGGCTGCGAATTTCGGCTTCGCTATCGGCCCGATCATCGCCAACCAGCTTGTCAAAATCTCCTATTCGCTGATGTTCTATGCGGAAGCGGCTGTGTTGGTATTCGCTACGTTGCTGATGATGGCATTCTTCAAAGAGGCCGGGCTGGGCGTGCACGGTGTCGGACGGTCTGTGAAACGCTCCGTGGAACGTTCCGTGGAACAACCTGTGGAACGTTCTGGCACTGCGCAAAACGGCTCAATCGCAGCAATCGAAATTCTCCATCTGGCGCAGCTATCGTCGTGCCTGCACCGACAAAGCGCTCATGTCGATGGTGGTGCTGATGTTCCTGTACACGCTGGCGTATTACCAGATCGTCAGCGGACTTCCGATTTCGATGACGCAGATTGGGCTTGGTACGGACGAATATTCCAGCCTGCTGACCATCAACGGAGGCATTCTGTGTTTGCTGCAGATTCCTGCGATCGCGCTGTTCCAGCGGATGAGCAACACCCGTGTGCTGGTGCTGGGCATGTCCATTACCGCGGTTGGCTATGCGTTCCAAATCGGCGCCGATTCGTGGGTGACGTTCGCGATTGCGACCGTGCTGTGGACGCTCGGCGAGCTTGGCACATTCCCGATTGCCGCTACGACGGTGGCGAATATCGCGCCGAAGGATGTACGCGGCACGTATCAGGCTTGTACAACCTGGTGTGGTCGCTATCCAACGCGTTTTCGCCGCTTGTCGGAGGCTGGATTTTGAACGGCGTTCGGCAGTCACGTGCTGTGGACCTGCTGCACGGTGATGTTCGTAATTGTGGCGATCGGCTTCTACGTGACGCGCGGCCCCCGCGAACGCGCCGCAGCCCGCAATCTTGCGATGGAGGAACTGTAGCGGTTGCGCTGCGCAGGTGGCGTGCGGTAGATACGCCACCGAACTTGCCAGACAACTTAACATAACTTAACGGCAACTTCGCATCTGTTAAGTTCGCTGGTAAGTTGCTGTTAAGTTCGTGCGAAGTTGACGGAAAGCGATGTATTGGCGTGATTGTGTGGCACAAATAATGGACATTGCCGGCAAGACAGGGGTGCATGTGCGCGTATGAAAAAGCGGGAGGCCGCGATTCGGTTGGAATCGCGGCTCCCGCTATGCGATTTAAAAAATCGGAAAGAAGAGAATCGGTGCCGCAGCGTTCGCTGCGGCGGTGCCTTGCCTCACGCGGTCTGTTTCAAAGAGATGGCCTGACGCGGTTCGGCTTGCCTTCCTGCTTGAAGGTCTTACTTGTTGAGGACCTTCTTCATCAGATCAGCGGAAGCCTTGGCAAGTGCGAACTGGCCGAAGCCGGATCGATGGAAGCGAGGTTGGAGTTGAGGATCTGGTTGAAAGTGTCGTTGTTCTTCATGATGTTTCCTTTCGGACGACCGCCTGGTTTCTTGCTTCTTTTTTTCTTCTCTACATCGTGCGGTGCGTCGCTATTGTGTTGTTTTTCTTGTTCTTCGTTCTTCTGTTGTTTTTCTGTTGTGCCTTTACTATACGCACGTCGGTATGCGTCTGGCATGCCGCAATCGTCATTTCTATTGTAAAATCATCGGGTTATCTTGAAGAAAATGTGATTACTGTGCCCGCATAACAACACAATCGCCGTATCGTACGCTGACACGAGACGGAACATATCCATTCCCATGTCAACGCACGATAGGCGATATCGGCGTAAATCAGCGGAATAATCGTAAATCAGCGGGGCTGACGGAAGTGACGGTCACCGATTGGATCGAACGGCGTGTGCGGTTCAAGCTGGTACCAGTATGCCACCGACGCGACGTCATCCTGCCGCTCGAAATTGCCGGCTTCCTCGGTGCCGATCTGCTGCCAGGTGACGCGCAGGTCAGAATCGAAATAAATCGGATCCGGAATGTGCCAGCGGTACAGGCCGCGCATGACGGGTGTGGCCACATCCCAGTAGTCGCTTTCGCGGTGCGCGGCAAGACGCTGCGAATAGAACGGGAATCCCAGGTACGGTCCGGTGAACGTGTTCTCGCGCATGCGGCCATGCTCGTCGAAGTCGGCGAAGCTCCACGCGCCGCCGAAGTAGTCTTCCGCTCCGGTGCTGCACCACTCGGGTACTGTTCATCGCCGTCGATGTACATTTTGACTTCGCCTTCGCCCCACCAGCGGCTTTCCAGTGCGGTCAGCGCAAGGTAGGTGCCGATGTACGCGCCATGGCCGTGCACATTGTCGAGAATCGTGTAGTCACGGGCAATTTCGGTGACGCGTTCGCGGCGCCACTGCGCATGGAAGCGCATCGCATCGGCTGGCAGCGCGTCGTATTCCGTGTAGTCGATTTGGTAGAAGAAGGCCGGCACGTCCTCGTTGTGATCGTTGCGCAGCACAATGCGCGCGTGCTCGAACGGCATGGCGAAATAGCAGTTGAAACCTCGATTTGGCACCACCATGATCGGGATGGAATTGATACGGCAGGCCTGTGCGTGACCGCAGCAGAAGAAGTCGCCGACCGGGCATTGCACGGACGGGGTCTCCTCGCCATCCCAATAGAATTCGAGGATGAGATTGCGCAGTACGTTCGGACCGGTCGGGGAAGTGCGGTCGGTGACCGTCATCCAAATGTGGCGAATCACGCCCGGGCCATCGACGTCCATCAGCGTGACCGAATCGCCCGCCTTGATCGTCTGGATGCAAGGGCTGCCCTTACGTGACGGGCCGAGCGCGCTGGCGGCGGTGGCTGCAGTGCCCTTGCCGCCGGTCGGGTTTTCGGCGTTGACGCAACGTGTACGGCCGTGGTCCGTCGCGATTGCTAGCGAATCGAGGGCACCGTTGCCGAAACCGGAAGTCGCCATAGTATTCATATTTGTTCTCCTTACTTGGAAATCTGAAAATCTTGGCAATCGGCCGAACGGGGCCGGCCGATGTTGAAACGTTTCGATTATCCGTATGAAATTATGCTGCCGATATTGCTTGGCCTTGCGATTGGTGTCCGACTGCGGTGCTGGCAATCGCAAGAAAATTTATTGTGTGCCGCCGGACCCCGCTTCCGCAACGGATCCGCGGCGCTTCAGCGCGGGTTCGATGAGCTTGACGGAACCGTTGATATCGGCGCGTTCCTCGATGGCGGAAGTCAGCAGATTCACGCTTCGGCGCACAGTTCCTCCGGCATGACCGGCATTTCGGTGATGGGGAAGCGTCGTAGGGCTCGCCCTCGAAATACGTGCCGCACGACAGCACCGAACGTCCTGCGGAATCGTCATTCCATTGTCGTGCAGCTCCACCAACACTTGGCTGAGCACGCCCGCATTCGCCTGGTTGATGATGGCGGATGGGCGGTCGGGCCGCGCGAAAATGGTGCGGACGAACCGCTTCGCATCGAAACTATCTTCCTCGTAATGCTCGGATTCGATGATTGTCATGCCACGCTCCTTCGCGTGCGCCAGCAGGCTTTCGCGGAAGAGGATGACGTAACCGGAACGGCGGTCGTAATCGGATTCGTTGTTGCGCAGGAACGCGACGGTGCGATGCCCCTTTTCGTACAGAAAATCGACGGCCTTGCGGCCCATCAGCGCGAAATCGATGTCCACGCAGGCGCAGCGGCATGCGATGACGGATAACCAATCGCCACGCACGGCTTGGGGAAGGTCATGGCCGCGGCCGCACGTTCGTCGTCCTGTTCGACGTCAAGCAGGACGACGCCATCGACGAGATTGCTTTGCGTCACGCGACGAATGTCTTTCGTGGCGTCCGGGCCGGTCAGCAACATCACGTCATAGCCAGCGTTCCTTGCGGCCCATGCGGTGTGCAGAAAGTAGCGTTGTAGCGGGCTTTGTTGATGTCGCCGCGAATCGGGGAGCTCAGCGCGATGAGCTGGTTGCGCATGCCGCGCATCTTGCGGGCGCTGGCGTCCGGAGTGTAGCCGAGCTTGTCTACGGCAGCCATGACTTTTCGGTGGTTTTCGCGGAATCGAACGCTTGCCGGACAGCACGTAGGAAACGGTGCTGGCGGATACTCCGGCTTCGCGGGCGACGTCTTTGATGCCTGTCATTCAGCTCGCTTTCTGTGGTTGTTCCGTACTGTGCGCGTCTGTGCGTCGAATCGTTTCGTCGAAACGTTTCACCTAGCATAACGCAGCGTTACGATTGCTGTCAATCTTCCGTTGCGTCTTTGGTTTCGTATCGTATTTTGCCGGCGATGCGGGGCGGCATAAAGAAAAAGTCGCACGATTCGGCGTCTGTATCGAAACGCCGAATCGTGCGACAGAAAAAGGCAATGCGACCGGTGGTGTGGCCGGCGTTGCGATTGCGGGAAATCAGCTTCTTGCCCACCTTGCCGAACGTGAACGCGCGGACGATCGCCACAATGCCGAGCACCACCAGCGCGCAGCCGCCGAAGATGATCATCCAGCCGGTGGACGCCACCGGGCAGAACAGCATCACGCAGCCAGCGATAATCGAAATCAGCGCGTAAATCACAGCCCATGCGGAACTGGGCATACGCCACGATTCCACCAGCGCCATCACGCCTTCCATCATCCAGCCGAGGCCCACCACCATAGTGACGAGCACTGCCAGCATGGCGCCGGACAGGGTCGCATTCTTCAGCATGACCACGCCACCGACTGTCAGCAACAGGCCGACCAGAATGTCAAGCACGCGCCAGCCTCCCGGTAGACCGAGCTCCACAATTGCGGTGACGATACGGATCACCCCGGAAATCACGAAATACGCGCCCAACGCAACCGCGGCGATCTTCAGCGTCACCCCCGGCCAGATGAGTAGCGCAATGCCGAGCACAATCGCCATCACGCCGAGCACGCCATACACACCGCGAATGGCATTCTTCGCGCGTTGCGGCAGCCACGATTCCACCAACTTGAACGGGCTTACCGGCTCCCACTCGCCACTGTCGTTGCTATGGCTATTCGGGTCGTAACCATACGGATTACCGTACGGATATCCATACGGATTGCCGTAGGGGTTGCCATATGGATTGCCGGAATAGCGAGGGGTCTGCTCGGCATCTGGTCCGCCGCTTTGTGGACCGTCCTGCTGTTGCGATTGCTGCGCTTGCTGGTTCGGTGCATAGGCGCCGTATCCCGGCTGCGGTGGTTGACTGGGGTCGTTGGGATTGCCGGGATTCATATTTGGATAGCTCATGATGCCCTCCTTCAGAAAAACATGCTTTGAGGCGTCGTTTGCTTCAAAGACGTGCTTTCATTTTAGGCACCCTGCCTGTTTTCAGCCATCAACAGAATCGGCCGGCCTGCCTATTGGCAAGTCGGCCGGAATTATGCCGCGAATCGGCGGTTATGCTTGAGGCTGAAGCTGGCTTAGCTTAGAACAGCTTGAGCTGAACGTTGAGGCTGAGCGGCTGGTCGGCGGGCAGCTGGTACTGCTCATGCACCGGCGACATCCACGAATCGTCGCCG
>ENA-OQEB01000056-OQEB01000056.1-human-gut-metagenome-genome-assembly--contig:-NODE-56-length-43249-cov-5.878786_pt1 | contig 43249 bp, 57 predicted proteins | sample MGYA00242787_ERZ504619 | MGnify/ENA primary metagenome ERZ504619 (study PRJEB26092, sample SAMD00036317) | human gut metagenome | host: Homo sapiens | study: EMG produced TPA metagenomics assembly of... | reverse complement strand
AGCTTTCCCGGATCGCGGTCGGAGCCGGGGATGTATTTCAGGGATGGTCTCGAACAGAGGAGTCATATCCTTCGGGGGTATCGTTCAGATCGAGTACCGCATGACCCATCTTTGCGGATGCGTACAGAAACGGACAGTCAAGCTGTTCGTCAGATGCATCGAGGTCCATCAGAAGCTCGAGCACTTCGTCGATAACTTCATCCGGGCGTGCTTCCGGGCGGTCGATCTTGTTGATGCAGACGATAACGGACAGATCCAGCTCGAGTGCTTTTTTCAGCACGAATTTGGTCTGCGGCATAGCGCCCTCGAATGCGTCTACAACCAGAATAACGCCGTCTACCATTTTCAGAACTCGCTCAACCTCGCCGCCGAAGTCCGCATGGCCTGGGGTGTCGATGATGTTGATTTTCGTTCCTTTGTAGTAAACTGCTGTATTTTTGGAAAGAATGGTGATTCCACGCTCACGCTCGATATCGTTCGAGTCCATGACACGTTCCTGAACCTCCTGATTGGCACGGAAAACGCCGCTCTGTTTCAGAAGCTCGTCTACCAGTGTAGTTTTACCATGATCGACATGGGCGATGATGGCAACGTTTCTTACATCTTCTCTCGTTGTTTTCATTTCTTCATTCCTCTTCCTATGGGTTGACCCTGCCGGGTTCAATTTTTCAAAATTTCAAGCCGGCCGGGAATGTTTATCACAGCACAAAGGCAGGTGCCTTGCCGTTTTGTCTCTGCTGGATGCCTGCCTATCTGAACTATTATAGCACAGAACAGAGAAAAAAAACAGGGAAGATGTGACATTTTTTGTATTGCAATGGTAGAAAATACGAAGCATGTGGTGCGGTTTTTACAGAAACATATACAAAAAATTGGGCAGAATGCTGATTTGAATAGAAATAAAAAAATCTGGAAAAAAGTGGTTCTGAAAAAGAAATGTGGTTCATACATTAGGATTATAGATCAGCAAAGTACCGATCAGAAATCAATATTCAGAAAGAAAAGACAAAGGAAGGGGATTTTCATTATGGCAGACAAGATGATTGAAAACAATCAGGTGGTTATCATGGGAGAGATTGTCTCCCCGTTTACATTCAGCCATCAGGTATTCGGAGAGGGCTTTTACCTCGTCGATGTGATGGTCAAGCGGTTGAGTGAATCGCAGGACATCATTCCGGTGATGGTCTCCGAGCGGCTGGTGGATGTATCACAGGATTACCAGGGTGAGTGGATCTGCATCAGCGGTCAGTTCCGGTCCTACAACCGCCACGAGGAGAAGAAGAACCGTCTGGTACTCTCCGTATTTGCGCGGGAATTAAGCTTCGTGGAGGAAGAGGACGATTCCGTCAAATCCAACCAGATTTACCTCGATGGATACATATGTAAACCGCCGGTCTACCGGAAAACACCTCTGGGAAGAGAGATCGCCGACCTTCTGATCGCGGTCAACCGTCCGTATGGAAAATCAGATTATATCCCGTGCATCTGCTGGGGACGGAATGCGCGGTATGCCTCTGCGTTTGCCGTGGGCGGCCACGTTCTCATCTGGGGACGGATCCAGAGCCGGGAATATATGAAGCGGCTGAGCGAGACAGAAATGGAAAAGCGGACCGCATATGAGGTTTCGGTGAGCAAGCTGGAATATAGTGAGAGTTAAAGCGCGATCCGCTGTTGACAAGAAAATTTAATGATGCTATAGTAAAAGCAGAACTGAAGTGGATAGAGGTCGCATTACTTCAAGAGTACCTTTTCGGATGCCTCAGCAGCAAAAGAAGAAGAGGAAAAGGGAAGAATGCCGAAGGACATCCGGCGCTGAACCGGTATGCTCCTGGGCGCAGGTTGAAAAAATCTGCGACTGTCATCGAGAGATGGAGAGCTATCTGATCATAGATACTGCGTATGTGTGAATTTGGAGGCGATCTTATCTGGGATGAGGCGCCTCTTTTTTTAAACGGAAAGTGAAATTTTCCGTGGGAGATAAGCTCCGGCGACTGATTTCTTATGGTTTTATCTGACACAACATACAGGAGGAAAAGAGAATGTCTATTTTTAAAGGTGCAGCTGTTGCAATTATCACACCGATGACCGAAACACAGGAAGTGAATTACGAAAAACTCGGAGAACTGATTGAGGAGCAGATCGCCGGCGGAACCGACGCCATCGTTATCTGCGGAACCACCGGTGAGGCTTCGACCCTGTCCCATGAGGAGCATCTGGATGCCATCAAATATACCGTGGAAAAAGTAAATCACAGAATCCCGGTAATTGCAGGAACCGGCTCCAACAGCACGGAGACAGCAATTTATCTGTCTCAGGAAGCAGAAAAATACGGCGTGGACGGACTTCTTCTCGTTTCTCCGTATTACAATAAAGCAACACAGAAGGGTCTGATTGCACACTTTACCGCAATCGCAGACAGCGTCAAAGTGCCGGTCATCCTTTACAACATTCAGGGCAGAACCGGCGTAAACATTGCACCGGAAACGATCGTCTATCTGTTCAACAACGTTGAGAATATCGTTGCAGTCAAAGAGGCTTCCGGAAACATTTCCCAGGTCGCAAAAATTATGCAGCTGACCGGTGGAAAGATCGATCTGTACTCCGGAAACGACGATCAGGTTGTGCCGATCCTTTCCCTTGGCGGAAGCGGTGTAATCTCCGTTCTTTCCAACGTAGCACCGCGTGAGACCCACGACATGGTACAGAAATTCCTCGACGGCGATGTGGCCGGATCCAGAGAAATCCAGCTGAGAGCACTGCCGCTCATCGATGCGCTGTTCTGCGAAGTAAACCCGATTCCGGTAAAAGCAGCGCTGAACCTGATGGGCAAAGAGGTTGGACCGCTTCGTCTGCCGCTGACCGAGATGGAGCCGCAGAACCAGGAGCGCCTGGCAAAGGCTATGAAAGATTTTGGAATCAAACTGGCTTAAGTTAAGAATACACGAAGTAAAGAAGGAAAAAGACAATGGTTAAAATTATTATGCATGGCTGTAACGGCCATATGGGACAGGTCATCACCGGCCTGGTAAAAGAAGATGCAAATGCAGAAATCATAGCCGGAATCGATATGAACGACAACGGCCAGAACGATTATCCGGTATTCAAAAGCCTGGCAGAATGCGATGTTCCGGCAGACGTAGTCGTTGACTTTTCTTCCTACAAGGCAGCCGACGCACTGCTCGATGCCTGCAAGGAGAAAAAACTTCCACTCGTCCTCTGCACCACAGGCCTCACCGAGGATCAGCTCAAAAAAGTGCAGGAGACCAGCAAAGAAATCCCGGTTCTCCGCTCTGCAAATATGTCCCTTGGTGTGAATACGCTGATGAAACTGGTACAGGCAGCTGCAAAAGTGCTTGCCGAAGCAGGCTTTGATATGGAGATCGTGGAGAAACACCACAAACTGAAATGCGACGCTCCAAGCGGAACCGCCATCGCCCTGGCAGACAGCCTGAACGCGGCAATGGACAACCAGTACCACTACGTATACGACAGAAGCCAGCGCCACGAGCAGCGTGACCCGAAAGAAATCGGAATCTCTGCTGTACGCGGCGGCACCATCGTCGGAGATCACGACGTCATCTTCGCAGGCCCGGACGAGGTTGTTACCCTGTCCCACAGAGCATATTCCAAGGGAGTTTTTGGAAAAGGTGCAGTAGAGGCCGCAAAATTCCTGGCTGGAAAGCCAGCCGGTATGTATGATATGCAGGATGTGATTGCTGCGAAGTAAGGCAGAAGCAGGAAATAGAAAAGATAAAAAAGAAGGCAGGCTGTGTGCAGTTGCACAGCCTGCTTTCTTTCGAGCTGCTTTTCTGTTTTAGCCAATGAGTTTTTTCACTTATGCAGTGTAATAGGAATACGTTCCTCTGTCAAAAAATCTATTTCAGCTCCCGTTCCGCTTTTTCCCAGAGCTCTTTCGTCAAGATCAGTCAGCGCCAGTGCATCCGCAAGTTCCCGCACCCGTTTTACCGTGAGATAAAAGTAATTGATACCGCAGGTCAGCGTCCGCTTTAAGGAGCGGGTAAGTACACTGCCGTGGGTTGTCCAGTTCGGCACGGTCGAACTCGGCGAGATAGCCCTCGAGATCATAGGGGATCTGAAAACATTCGATCTGCCATGTGCTGTTTTCCAACGTCAGAATTGCGAAGTGCGCATGGCCGCCGACATCATCAAGCGCAAGCCCAAGGGATCCTGGATTCAGATACGTTTTTCCTGCGTATTCTTTCTGTTCCTGCTTGTGGCTGTGGCCGCCAAGCAGGATGGAGGCATCGAGATTTTCCAGATGAGAAAGCAGGAGCTCCGGATGCAGCCCGAAATTCCCTCGGATTTCACCAGGTGCGCCGTGGCAGAGCCGAAGTGCCGGGAAAAGGGATTCACGGCAGGTGTCCGGTGTAACTTCTTCCTGCGGCACAAAAACGGGAACCAGTTTCCCGGCTTCATCCAGCTTTCCAATCAGAACACCGTCTGTCGGCAGCTGCTCAAAAAATTTTAGATCCTGATCGGTAAGATTCCGAAACGTGTAATCCAGAAGCCCGCTCGTCGAAGAACCCGCTTTCCAGTTCTGCGGCTGCCAGAGATTCTCAAGCAGATATTCCTCCCGGTTGCCGCGCACCAGATAGCACGGAAACTCCTCCTGCATTTCGCGGAGCACCCCCATCATCCTCTGCGGAAACGGCCCATCCGTCACAAAATCCCCCAGCCCGATGATACCGTCAATTTGCTGCCTGCGAAGAAACTCCATCACCTCCGAGAGTGCATAATAATTCCCATGAAGATCACTGATTACTGCTAATTTCATGTGTTTTCCTTTCTATGTCAAAATCATAAAATGCGAGATACTGTCTTGATTTTATCAAATGGTGAGAAGGAACGCAATTTATAAAAATATAAGCCAGGTAATTGATGAAATGATGGAAGACAGCAAAACGGAAGGCATTGAAAAAGGCAAACTTGAGGTGTTATCAAATTTATTAAAAAAAGGAACGATCAGCATTCAGGATGCCGCCGACTGTATGGCAGTGTCTGTGGCGGAATTTAAGAAGCTGGTCAATAAGTATCCCATCTGATTCCGAAAAACCTGCTGACAGAAAAAGCATGTTATGATAAGATCAAAGGCAGAGAGTTTCGAATATATTTACTGTCGGAGGGAATGTATGATTAATCGGGAAGACATGCTGGAGCTGACGAGGAGGATGACGCCGGCGCGGACTTCGTTTGTGCGGATGGCGGGTTGCTATACGGATTCGGATGGGGAGTATGACGGCAGTTTCAACATTCATTTTCTGAAACTGTCCGGTTCGGAAAAGGCCAGGAATCTGGCGATTGCCAAGAAAATTCCGTTTGCGGAATCGAATGAGAAGCTGCGGGAATACCGTTTTCCGGAAACATCCCAGGGGCCGGGCAGTATCTGGCAGATGCTGATGGCGCTGCGGGAATGCGGACTGAAGAACGATGCGCTGTTGGAAACGTTCTATGATATCCTGATCGAAGGATTGCAGATTCACGGGCTTATGCCATTTACATGTTTTATGACCGGTATGATATTCCTGCAAAGGCTTCCGATAAAGAGCGCCTGGGGGAATCCGAGGAGATGTTCCCCTATCTGATCTGCGCTGTCTGCCCGTTGGTTGGAGAATACGAGCCGGGAAATCCTATCTGTGGATTTCTGTTCCCTGCCTTTGTGGACCGGAGCGGAGATCTGGAACGGGTTGATATTTATGCAGAGTGTGCAGCGTGGGGCGATCAGATGGCCAGCATTCTTGGCGCGAAGGGCAGAAAATTCAGATGCGGTCTGTAAAAGAAAAAATCGAAAGTGACGGATCAAACCAGGTGCTGATGTGCCTGGCAGTAAAAAACTTCCCGGCGAACCTGCATATATCGTTCGCCAAGGGAAGTTTTTTAGATACGGGAGCAGCAGAAGTGCATATTTACTGTGCCATCCCGCTCCATTCTGTGTAGTTGCTCCGTTTTCCTGCGGATTCTGCGTCTCATTGTCGCCGCCGCTTACCACATCGTCCACCGCGCGGCCGACATCCTCAACGCCCTCACCGACACCACGGGTCACATCTTCAGCGGCGTCGCGACATCATCTCCAAGGGTATTTCTATCCCCGGTATTTGTACCGTTCGTACCGTTGGCATTCCCATCGGTGCCCTCCGTCACATCATTTACATTGTCGTTTGACGGCATCTCTGTCGTATTGACATCGTTTCTGTTATCCGTCTGTCCCATGTCGCTCTCCGTGTTGGTATTGCCATTTCCGGTGTCGTTCGTGGTGTTGTTTCCACAGGCCGTCATCCCGGCCAGTAATACCGCCAATGCCAGCGTCATACACACTCTTCTGATTTTTCTCATCTTCAAAATCTCCTTTCCCTAACAGTGTCTGGACAGTTGCTAGTATTTGAAAAATGCCGGAAAATATACGGAAAAAAGAGGCTTTTGGAAATCTTGACAAAGGAAGAAAAAAACACTAAAACAAAAAGTACGAAAACGGACTAAAAACGAAAACAGGATATATCGAAATGGAAGTCAATCCGGCAAACCGGCGGGAAAAAATCATCAGTCTGACTGAAACGGGAAAACAGTATGCGAGAGAGCTGGTTCTTCCGCTGTTTCAGTCCGAGGAGGAAGCTGCGGCGCAGTTTACGGAGCAGGAGATGAAAGAAGTAATCCGGATGCAGGAAAAATTTGCCGATGCACTGGCAAAGAGTATGGAGGAAAAGGTATCCATAGTTCACAATCTGTCCGCTTCGTGATATGATAACAGCAGAATTCGAAAAGGAGAGAAAGAGAATGAAAGAAGAACTGAAGAAATCCCTTCGCACCTACGGCGCCTGCTGCTGCTCGGTGTGACCGGCGTTCCGCTCGGTGCGGCAGTCGGTCTGATTGAGGCGCTGTTCTGCCGTCTGCTTTTGAAAGTCACGGCTGTTCGCGTGGCACATCTTTTCTGGTGTCTGCCGTTTCTCGCTATGGCAGGTCTTGTGATCGTGGCAGTCAATCAGAAATTCGGTGGCAGGGGAAAAGGAGGCATGAGTCTGATTTTTGGTGTAGCGTATGAGGAGGAGACAGAGCTTCCGCTTCGCATGATTCCGCTGGCAATGCTCTCAACGGCGTTGACGCATCTGTTCGGTGGAAGTGCCGGCCGCGAGGCGTTGCCGTTCAGATCGGTGCTGTGTTTTCCTATTTTGCTGGCAAAAAATTACCGTTTAAAAACGCGCCCGGTATCTTTCTGGTAACCGGTATGGCCGCCGGCTTTGCGGGCATGTTCGGAACGCCGATTGCAGCTGTGATCTTTGCGGTAGAGGTGCTCGCTGCGGGTGAAATGCGGTACGAGGCACTGCTTCCGGCGTTTACCGCATCTTTCTCTGCGAGCGCTGTAGCTTCCCTGCTTGGAATCCGCAAAGAAAATCTGGCTGTCCACATCAGCGAAAGCCTGACACCGTTCCTGCTGGTGCGTCTGATTACACTTGGTATTATTTTTGGAATCACAGGCGGCCTCTTCGCCTGGTGCTTAAAGCACACGAAAAAATATCTCGGCGAAAAAATCAAAAATCCGCTGGTACGTGTTTTCTCCATCGGTGTTATCCTTAGCATTCTGTTCCTGCTTCTGTACCGAGGACGGTATTGCGGCTTTGGAACGAATCTGGTGGAAGCGGTATTTCATGGGGAAAAGGTATATGCATATGACTGGGCGCTGAAATTTATCCTGACAATTCTGACACTGTCCGCCGGGTTTCAGGGCGGCGAGGTAACACCGCTGTTTACCATCGGAGCAACCCTGGGAGCAGTCCTTGGCAATCTGTTCGGTATTCCGGTGGAGCTTTCCGCGGCGCTTGGCTATGCGGCGGTTTTCGGTGGCGGAACCAATACCTTACTGGCGGCTATTTTCATCGGCGGCGAGATTTTTGGCTACGATTATCTGCCATATTTCTTTATTGTCTGCACCGCGGCCTACGTATTCAACCGCAACAGCTCGATCTATTCCCGCCAGAAACTGACGAAATACAGCTGCTGATAACAGAAACGTCACAAAGTTATCACACACCGTTACGTGTTACAGTTCACTGGTGCCCAGCGAACTGTAACATTCGCAACCTTCATTTAAAGTTTTGCTTCGCAAAAGGAGGGTTGCTCACACCTGAAACATGTTCTTACGCAGCGAAACAGCAAGTGTTTCACTGCTGAGTGAACAGTAACGGTTACGTTACGATACGGGTTGACGCGTTTCCGGGAATGAGGTTATACTAGAGGTATCATATACGAAAAAGGAGTAACGAATTATGAAAGGTATCGTACTTGCCGGAGGTTCCGGCACACGTCTTTATCCGTTAACTATGGTAACATCGAAACAGCTTCTCCCGATCTATGACAAGCCGATGATCTATTATCCGCTGTCTGTTCTTATGAATGCAGGCATCCGCGACATCCTGATCATCTCCACCCCGCAGGACACCCCGCGTTTCGAGGCACTGCTCGGTGACGGCCATCAGTTCGGTGTACAGCTTTCCTACAAGGTACAGCCAAGCCCGGACGGACTGGCACAGGCCTTCATCATCGGCGAGGAGTTCATCGGGGATGATTCCGTTGCCATGGTGCTCGGCGACAACATCTTCTTCGGACACGGTCTGGACAAACGCCTGAAAGCAGCAGTAGAAAACGCTGAGACCGGAAAAGGCGCAACCGTATTCGGCTATTATGTAGATGATCCGGAGCGTTTCGGAATCGTAGAATTTGACTCCGAGGGAAAAGCCATCTCCATCGAAGAGAAACCGGAGAAACCGAAATCAAACTATTGTGTTACAGGTCTGTATTTCTATGACAACAAAGTCGTAGAGTATGCAAAGAACCTGAAACCGTCACCGCGCGGAGAGCTTGAGATCACCGACCTGAACCGGATCTATCTGGAAGACGGCAGTCTGAACGTTGAGCTTCTCGGACAGGGCTTCACCTGGCTGGATACCGGTACACATGAGAGTCTGGTAGAGGCAACCAACTTCGTAAAAACCATCGAGACGCATCAGCACCGCAAGATTGCGTGCCTGGAGGAGATCGGTTACCTGAACGGCTGGATCGGCAAAGACCAGCTTCTGACCGACATCGAACCACTGAAGAAAAATCAGTACGGCCAGTATCTGATGGATGTGATGAACGGAAAATATATCGACAAATAAAAGCGAACAGCGTTGAAGAAAACTGCCCCGGAAGAAAAATCCGGGGCAGTTTTTGAAAAAAATGCTTGACCATGACATAACGTCATCCTTTATACTCATGGTACAAACAGAAAATCAGACTGAAAAACAAGAGACAGACAAAACATAACGATAACAAAATCAGAAAAAAGGAGAACCATTATGAGAGTATTTGTAACAGGTGTAAAAGGCCAGCTCGGCCATGACGTCATGAATGAACTTGCAAAACGCGGTCATGAAGGAATCGGCGTTGATATTGAAGAAATGGATATCACCGATGCAGAAAGCGTAAGAAAAGTCATTACCGAAGCAAACCCGGATGTCGTAATCCACTGTGCAGCATGGACGCTGTAGACCTTGCTGAGGATGATGACAAAAAAGAAAAAGTACATCAGGTCAATGCAGTCGGAACCGAGAACATCGCAAAAGTCTGCCATGACCTTGACTGCAAAATGATCTACATCTCCACCGACTACGTATTCGACGGCCAGGGTACCCGCCCGTGGGAGCCGGATGATGAGCGTCATCCGCTGAACGTATACGGCCAGACGAAATACGAGGGAGAGCTCGCGGTAGAGAAATGGGTGAAAAAATTCTACATCGTCCGCATCGCATGGGTATTCGGCGTGAACGGAAAGAACTTCATCAAGACCATGCTGAACCTTGGAAAGACACACGATCATCTGACTGTTGTAGATGATCAGGTAGGAAGCCCGACCTACACCTACGACCTGTCCCGCCTGCTTGTCGACATGGCAGAGAAAGAGAACTACGGCCGCTACCATGCAACAAACGAGGGACTCTGCTCCTGGTATGAGTTCGCCTGCGAGATTTTCAAACAGGCCGCTGAGATCGATCCGGCTTACGGAAAAGTAAGTGTATCACCGGTAAGCTCTGACCAGTACCCGGCAAAAGCAAAACGTCCGTCCAACAGCCGCATGAGCAAAGAGAAACTGACCGAGAACGGATTCGAAAAACTGCCGACCTGGCAGGATGCGCTGCACAGATATCTGCGCGAGATCGAATTCTGATAGCAAACCCCGAAAATAACGCAAAAAGCAGTTCTGAATTTTTTTATCCTCTTCCGGCAAGAAGACACGTTCTGCGGTGGGAGATGAATTTGGTTTCTGAGATTGCTATAAACATTTCCAATAGGCGGAGCCCCAGGTAAAACGGGGGCTCCTTTTTCTTATGCAAAACCCATGCATTCAACAGGGAGAATCCCCCTTTTTCTTTTGTGAATATTGACAGAAAATGCCGTTAAATTTCTCACATCGGATCCGAGTATTTCTGTTGACATTTGAACATGAAATTGCCATTATGAGAGCAGAATCTTTACGTATCCGGCGGGGGCAGGAACGTGAAGACAACAGAAGAAGGTATGGGGGATTAAACAATGAAAAAGAGTCTGTTTTATCGGGTAAAAAAGATGCCGCCATCTGCGCAGACCATGCTGCTGTTTGCCGTCGAGGGTGTATTTCTGCAATATATCACATCGATCAACGGTTTCGGCCTGAATCTGTATGCGACAAACATGGGTGCAACCGACAGTCAGATCGGCATTATCCAGATGGTGCCGAACATTGTAGCGTGTGCAGCACTGCTGCCGCTTGGAATTCTGGCGGATCGTCTGAAGTCGACAAAGACGATACCGATGCTTACGCTTCTTGTGATGTGTGCCGGCTATGCATTTCTTGGAAGTGTACCGGCACTCGGCGAGAGACGTATGGAGCTGTTTTTTGTATCACTGGCATTTACTGCGGGGGCACTTGCTATTTACAATGCGCAGTGGCAGGCAATGTTCGGTGCTGCGGTTTCACTGCGGCAGCGAAACGATGTCTATGCCTTTCGGAATCAGTTCATGTTTGTGATTGGCATTCTTGCACCGGTGATCTGCGGGATTCTGATGGGAAGATGCCACACGGCCGATGGAAAACTTCTGGTACTCCGAAGCTTTTTTTATCTGTGTGCTGTCTGTGTTTTGTTGCAGGCCGCTGCAATCAAAAAAATTCCGGTGGAACAGCAGGAGGAGGGCAAAGCTCCGGCAGAAGCGGGGAAGGCATCCTCACGTTTTTCTGTTTCTGATCTGCTGGAGGCGATCACAAGCGTGGGGAAAAATAAAGCATTGCGCTGGTTTTTCGTGCCGGTGGTCTTTTTCTATATCACCTGGCAGCTTGACTGGAGCATGTGGTATTTAGGACAGGTCAAATATTGCAAAATGTCGGAGATGACACTTTCCATCTGCAACGGTGTTTTCAATATCGGTCAGCTTGCGGCAGTTGGAATGATCGCGAAGGTTGTCCGGAAAAAATCGCCGGATTTTGCACTGATTTTCGCCGGGATCGGTCTTTGCTTCTGCCCGGTTATTATGATTTTGGTTCCACATTTACCGTTGGCGTACCGCGGGGTTACTTTTATTGTTCTGATGACGGTTCTGAACGCTCCACAGTGTGCCGTTGCACTCTGCACGGTACAGATTCTTTTAAATGCCGCACCGGAAAAGAACCGTTCGCTTTTGATCAGCCTCTTTACGATGATGACGACGCTGACCAACAGTGTTCTGCCGTTGCTTGGTGTCCGTCTGTATACGGCACTTGGGGCAGATCTTACGGCACTGTATCGGTTCAATCTGATAGATCTTGGGGTTCGCATTTTATCCACACTCGGGCTGGTATGGCGTTATCAGAAGGCGAAAAAAGATGGCTTTCTGACAAAGATTTCGGATTGAGGTTACTGTTCAGAGGTATGCATAAGTCATTGTAAAAAATGACGAAATTTATTTTTTTATTTGTGGATAACCATTCGCGGCAGGAAAAAATGTGTTTATAGTTTTTCCTGCTGTTCTTTTTGTTAAAAGTTATACACCAGATTTTAGTTTTGGGAATCCATTCTTGAAGTTTCAAGGTCTGCATGAATACTTTTTTTATTATAAAACAGCTATTTATCCACAGTCAGATTGACGAAAAGGCATTTTCTGGTGATTCGCTTTTTTTCTATGTTTCTGTTATACTTTTTCTCAAGAAAGAGAGGTTCACTTATGGATATTGATTTTAAAGAAGAACTTAGAAAACGTGATGAACTTCTTGCCGGTTATCTCAAACAGATTGAGATCCAGGAGGAATTTATCCAGAAACAAAAAGAATTGATTGAATATCTGGAAGAGCATATCTCAAAGATTACAGACATTGTCAGTGGCGTTTGATTATAACTGTACTGGAGGAAAACATATGCCTGATGCGTATGATTACATCTCACTCATGTGTCGGCTGAAAGCCGCACAGACAAGAAATAAAGAACTGGAATCCGGTGAACACTATATTAAGCTGAAAGAACTCCATCAAAAGGAGTGCAGAACCTATGAACGTAAGATTCAGGCGCTGCTAACGGAGATAGCGGATGCACATAAAGAAACCATCCGTGTCCGCAATTACTGGTTTCAGGTACTGGAGAATATGCTGCTGGAGTTTGAGGCAATACAGAAAAAAGCTGAACAGAAGCTCCGGAAGATGGAGAAACGTGCTCTTCTTGCTGAGAGACAAAGAGATGATGCATTGGAGAAAGCAAAAGAATTCCGCCTTAAGTTTTATGAAACCGCCACCCAGCTGGAAGAAGAACAGGGAAAGAATCTGAAACTTCATGCACAGATCAACCGTGATTATGAAAACTCATCTATTCCTTCTTCTAAAACCATCCGACAGAAAAAGATTGCAAACAGCAGGAAAAAAACAGGAAGGAAACCCGGCGGGCAGCCAGGACATAAAGGACATGGCCGAAAGAAGCAGGAGCCTACACAGCCGGTGATCCTTCTTACACCACCGGGAGAAGTGCTCGATGACCACGCTTTTAAGAAAACAGCAAGAACAATCATAAAACAAATGGTAAGCATCCGAATGGTACTGGATGTAAAAGAATACCATGCTGATGTTTATTATAACAGCCAGACAGGTGAACGCGTACACGCTGCATTTCCAGATAGCGTTATTGATGATGTGAATTATGATGGCAGCATCCGGGCATTTCTATTTCTTCTGAATAACGACTGTTGTACCTCTATTGATAAGAGCAGAAAGTTCCTGTCTGATCTGACAGATGGAAAACTGAATATTTCCAAAGGCATGATAAGTAAACTCAGCAGGGAGTTTGCTTTAAAAACAGAGCCTGAGCGCAGGGAAGCCTATGCAGATATGCTGCTTTCCCCAGTCATGCATACGGATTGTACAAACGGCAGGGAAAACGGAAAAAGCTGTCAGATCTATGTCTGTGCAACCCCTGATGGAAAAGCACTGTACTTTGCCCGTGAGAAAAAAGGACACGAGGGAGTAAAAGGGACTGTTACAGAGGATTATCAGGGGATCCTTGTCCATGACCATGATATTACCTTTTATAATTATGGAGCAGATCACCAGGAATGCCTTGCCCATGTGCTGCGTTACCTGAAAGATAGCATGGATAATGAACCAGACCGCACATGGAACAAAGAGATGCGTTCACTAGTACAGGAAATGATCCATTTCCGAAACGAATGCCAGCCATTTCAGGAACCGGATCCGGTAAAGGTATCTGAATTCGAAAAAAGATACCGTGAGATACTGGAAACAGCCAGGACGGAATACGGAAACGTTCCAGCAAACAATTATTACAGGGACGGGTATAATTTATTCCTGAGAATGGAGAAATATATGCAGAATCATCTACTGTTCCTGCATGATTCAAGAGTACCTGCCACTAATAATGAAGCCGAAAGGCTTCTAAGAAACTATAAGCGGAAACAGGCGCAGGCTGTGACATTTAGGAGTTTCGAAAGTATCGATTACCTCTGCCAATGCATGAGCATGCTTGTTTTGATGCGCCTTGAAGAACCGGCAAATATATTTGACAGAGTGTCCAGGATATTTGGATAAGAAAACCGATGGCTTTGACTGTTATTAGTCTACACCATCGGTTTTCTCATGTCCAGCTAACCTCTGAACAGTAACTGAAGATCATAAAGCTGCTACCCGGGATTGTGCTGCCGATCATCGTCGCGCTGCTGGCTTGCTGGCTTGAGAGCCTGTTGCCCATCCACCTGATTGGCTCTGCGGTAATTGCCATGTTCATTGGCATGTTTCTTAACCAGTTCGTTCGCAAGACGGATGTGTTCGCCACAGGCTGAAGTTCACCTCCAAGAAGATATTGAAATTCGCCATTATCCTGCTGGGGCTGTCGCTGAACATCACCACCATCTTGCACGTAGGCCAGATGTCCCTGACAGTAATGGTCTTCACCTTGCTGACCTGCTTTGGCGGCGGTTACTTCATCGGCAAGGCGCTGGGACTGAACTGGAAGCTGTCCAATTTGATTTCCGCTGGTACAGGCATCTGCGGTGGCTCTGCCATTGCCGCTATCGCCCCCACCATCGACGCGGACGACAACGACGTTGCCTACGCCATGTCCGCCACCTTCCTATTTGACATGGCGATGATCGTGCTGTTTCCCATCATGGCCGGGCACTGGGTATGACGGATCAGGCCTTTGGCATCTGCAGGTACGGCGGTGAGCGGCACCAAGACTGCCAGCAAGTTCCTGATGGTCTGCGCACTGGCTACCATCGGATTGAATACCTCCTTCGCCAGCATGAAGAAGGCTGGCATCCGCCCCATGATTCACGGTTTCATCATTTCTGCGCTGGTTGTAATTGTGGCGCTGCTGGTGGAGATGGGCATGGGAATCGTGTAAGAAAGCTACAAGACAATTGAGCAAAGCCACAGTTCAAAACAAAACTGTGGCTTTTGTCTTTGGATTGAGGAATGGCGTTACGTATTTGCTCGAATTACGCAGCTGATGGATGATGCAATTCTGAATTTCCGTCTTGGGAAATACAGCCCCAATCGCCGCAGAGAATCCCGTCAGGTTATCCGTGCAGGCAATGAAAATGTCCTCCACGCCTCGTTTTTTAGCCCGTTGAGTACCGTTGCCCAGTACTTGGCACTTTCGTTTTCTCCTACCCACATCCCCAACACGTCTTTTTTAAGGCACAACGCACATATCCTTGCTCACTCTTTTTTCATTTTCTTGTTACGGTCTTTCTGGGCAACAGCCCCATCAAATCGCTTGTAAAGCGATTGTGCTTTCGAAAAAAGCATGATACGATATTGCCATAAGCAGTGATGTTGCAACACATAGCTACAATCTACAATAGTGAAAGGAGACGATCTCACCAATGCGATGCTCCCTTGTTTCCAACAAAATAATCCAAGCCCGTGAACGTTTGGGACTCACACAGCAGCAGTTAGCGGAAAAGCTTTGTGTAACCAACAAAGCCGTTTCCAAGTGGGAATGTGGCGTCACACTTCCTGACATCTCGCTTTTGGTGCCGCTATGCCGTGTTCTGGGTCTGACGGTGCAGGAACTGCTGGATGAATACGACGGCAAATTCGGTAATACCCCCGGCTGCCAGACCACGGAAGATCCTGCGCAGGACACGCTGTTTGCGGCGCAGCAGCACAGCCATTACCTGTATATCGATCTCAAAACCACCTCTACGGTGTCGCCCCATTTGTTTGGCCACAACCTGGAGCATACCAGAGCCAGCATCATGGATGGTCTCAGCGCCCAGATGATCCGCAACCGGAAGTTTGCCGGCGCTGCGGCGCGCAACGGCGTAGCGCTGGACTGGGAAGGCATCGGCGAATGCGTGTACTTTGCCAATGAACACCGCCTTCCCGGTAGCAACGCAAACGAAGCTTATGTATGTCATTACGCGCACAACGGCATGTGGCGGCGTAACGAATGTCAGTCCAGATGATTCAGAACCCAATTCCGAATCAGGTGAGCGGTATCCGTCAAAAAGAGCTCTTCCTTCAAAAGGACAGGAGCTATCCGTTTGCCGTCGTTGTCAAAGTACAGCAGCCGCTGGATGTGCGCGTCGCGCTCACCAACGCCGATGGTACGCAGATTTATGCGGAAACCGTTTTTCCTGTTCAGCCCGTTCTAGCGAAGGAGGATGCACAGGAAGAGGTGGATGAATGGCAGCGCTTTGAGACGATTCTGACCCCCGGCGTCGACGATGCGCATGCCGTGATAAGCATTACCTACACGGAGCAGGCACAACTGCTCATCGGCGCAGTTTCCATGATGCCGGACAATCATTTCCATACCATGCGCAGGGACACCGTGGAAAAGCTCAAGGAAATCGGCGTGCGTCTGCTGCGCTGGCCGGGTGGCAACTTTGCCGGCGAATATCGCTGGCAGGATATGTTCCTGCATCCCGACAGGCGCGCTCCCATGGAGGCTACATGGAAAATGAAACGCAGCCCTTTACACACGGCTATGACATGCATGAAATAGACACCGACGATTTTATTGCACTGTGCCGTGAGATCGGCGCGGAGCCCTTCCTCACCATCAATGCCGCCTGGGATTCCCCCGAAGTATGCGCCGCCTGGGTGGAATACTGCAACGGCCCTGCCGAGAGCAAATACGGCAGGCTGCGTGCCCAGCGCGGTCATCAGGAGCCCTACAATGTCAAATGGTGGTCGCTGGGCAACGAAATGGGTTATGGCCACATGGAGGGCGCAAATACGCCGGATGGATACGCATCGCTGGTGGAAACGCATGCGCGTGCCATGCTGAAGGTTACGCCGGATCTGAAATTTGTTTCTTCCGGCCCCTATCCGAATCAGGAGTGGGTAGATGTTTCCATCAAGAAGCTGGCTCCCATTGCGCCATACGTTTCTCTGCATACGTACAATTCAGTCCATTGGGACTTCACCTCTCCGGAGGGCATGGAGCGCTGCTATAACGAAATGATCCGCATGCCCATCCACAATCTAGGAATCCTGCGCAGGCTGCATGACATGCTCCCGGAAAAGACATTCATCTCCTACGATGAATGGAATCTGTGGAAAACATGGTGCCGCAATCCTTCCTCCATGGAGGGCATCTTCACTGCGCAGATGCTGCACATGTTCATGCATGAAAGCGAAAAACAGCGCATGCCCATGGCCTGCTACTTTGAGCCGGTTAACGAAGGCGCCATGCAGGTGCATCCGGATCATACCGAGCTGACGGCAACCGGTCAGGCCTTTGCGCTGCTCTCCCGGCATGCCGGCGGAAAGCTGTGTACGGTAGATGGTGTAGAAGACTTTGAAGTCGTTGCCACCATCGATGATCATCATGTGCTGACCCTGACGATGCTCAACCTGAACTGGCAGGAGGAAACTACTTACTCTCTGAATAAATGCGGAACAATTCTGGAAAACAAGGTACTTCAGGCCGAAAATCTGTTGCCTGGTACCCCGTTTACGGAAAATCCCCTGATGATTCATGTCAAGGATGATATTATCAAGGCGAAGCTTCCACCCCGCAGCGTTGCCTGTATCAGTATTTCACTCGTCGAATAACATACACGGAATGCAAAAAAAATAAAATGAAAACAGCAAGTCGCTCACAGCATGAAAGGAGTAATTTTATGAAAAATGGAAAGTTGACGGTTGCCATCGTGGGCATGGGTTTCGGCAGCTGCTTCCTGCCCATCTATCTGAAGCATCCGGATGTGGAGCATGTCATTATGGTGGATACCAATCCGGACCAGCTGAAGGCGCTGGCAGATATGTACCTGCTGGACGAAAGCTACTACACCACCGACTTTGAATCGGTATTGCAGAACCCGGATGTGGATGCGGTCCATCTGGTCATTCCGCCCGCGCTGCATGCGCCCATGTCGGTTCAGGTGCTCAACGCAGGCAAGCACTGCGCCTGCACCATCCCCATGGGTATGTCCATGAAGGAGCTGGAAGACGTTATCAAGGCGCGGAAGGCTTCCGGCAAACACTATATGTTCATGGAAACTTCGTCTACACCCGCGAGTATCTGTATGTGAAGGAGCTGTACGAATCCGGCGCAATGGGCAAGCTGCAGTATATGCGCTGCGCCCACTATCAGGATATGGAGCTGGCCCTCTTACTGGGACGGCTTCCCGCCCCTGGCACATCCCACCCATGCCATCGGCCCCTGTTTTGCTCTGGCAGGGCAGCGTCCGGTCAGCGTCTTCGGCAGAGGCTCCGGCAAGGTCCGTCCGGAACTGGAAAAGCAGTACGGCTGCCCCTTCGCCTTTGAGTCTGCTCTGGTGGCCTTGGAGGATGGCGAGACGACCGTTGAAATGGAGCGCTTCCTATACCATGTCGCCCGTGGCTACAGCGAATGCTTTAATATCTATGGTGAAAACAAGTCCTTTGAGTGGGATCAGCTCAACGGCGACAAACATGTGATGTTCAGCCGGGATCTGGTTTGGGAGAACGAGAACCGCGGCGGCAAGATCGATGAGGAATACGTTCAGGTTCCCGATTATGCCCATCTGCTTCCGGACGTCATTGGCCGGTTTACCTACGAAGTGGCCTATGACGAGGTCAATCCCCATCTGTCCTTCAAGCAGGGCGGCGGTCATGGCGGTTCCCATCCGCATCTGGTCCATGAGTTCGTTACCAGCATTCTGGAAGACAGAACTCCCTTCCCCTCCGATATCGATGCGGCCTACTGGACCGGCGTTGGTCTCCTGGCCCACGAAAGCGCCATGGAAGGCGGCACCGTAAAGTCGCTGCCCAAGTACGAAGAGCTGTAACGGGAGCCGGTAAAAACGCAGTCTCCCCAAAAAAGCCGAACCAATCGTTCTGCCTCAAATTGTCCATACAGCCAAGAGGCTTGCCTTGATTTTGCCCAGCAATGCATCTTCAGCAAAGACCGCGGTCAAGGCTTCTCCCACAATAAAAAAGTGTCTGCGACACTCTCAACTCCCCTAACCCCTCATTCATGAGGGAAGGGGTTTTCTTATCTCCTTCTTTATTGTAAAATTCTATTATGAATATATTACAATCCATCTTTACCGATTATTATGAACTCCATCCTCGTCCTGCTGTCATTGAAAATGTCAACAAGATGATTCATTGTGGTGACCCTTCTTACGGTGGTGCCATGTATGGCTGTCCTCACTGTGGAAATCTTAAATTTGTTCCCTTTCGCTGTAAAAGCCGTTTTTGCCCTTCCTGCGGAAACAAATACAACCAGCTTCGTTCTTTTCATATGTCCTGTAAGCTTGTTTCTTGCGTTCATCGCCATTGTGTTTTCACTATCCCAGCGGAACTTCGCGTTTATTTTCTCGAAGACAGGACTCTCTTAGATTGTTTATTTCATTCTGTTCGTGATGTTGTTTTACGCATGTTTTCCAAAATGAATAAAACCGAAAACTTTACTCCTGGGCTTATCTGTATTCTTCACACTTTTGGGCGTGATTTAAAATGGAATCCTCATATCCACGCTCTCATCTCCGAGGGTGGGGCTGGTAACATCACTCCTTGGCGTCCTGTCAAACACTTTGATTACAGTTTCCTTCGTAATGCTTTCCGCAAAGTCCTGCTTGAACGACTTACCTCCCGCATTGGTCCGACTTTTCGCAAAGTCAAAAATGAAATGTACACGAAACACGCTGACGGCTTTTATGTCCGTGCAAAGCCAAATCTTTGCACTCCTGATATCACCATTAAATACATCAGCCGATACCTCGGCAGACCTGTTATTGCCACATCGCGTATTGATACTTATGACGGCAAAAATGTAACCTTTCATTACACCAGACACGAAGACAATAAAACTGTTACTGAAACCATTCCTGCTTTGAACTTCATTCAAAAACTCATTGTCCACATCTCCGAAAAACATTTTAAAATGCTTCGCTACTATGGGATATATGCCAAACATCATAAGCAGGAAATGAAGCTCCGTAAATGTATTTCTGCCGAAAAACAATGTTTCCTACATTCTAGTTAGCAACCACCTGTTCAACTGGTGGTTTATTATTAGCCTCCAAAGGGCTATTGTTACTGCTCGCCCCAAAGGGCGGTATCGCAAGCACTTTTGCTGGCCCGCTATAAAGCGGTACTACTCGAATCTTCTCGTCTCGATTCTTCTGCTTGCTCTTTTATATACTTTTGAACTGCTTCATCTGTTATATTGCCAATCGTTTCAACATAATATCCTCTAGCCCAAAACGCTTTATCCCATTTACTTTGCAACTCAGGATGCCTGTCATAAATCATTAATGTGCTTTTTCCTTTCAGATACCCCATAAAATCTGATACTCTGAGTTTTGGTGGAATTGCTACGCTTAAATGTACATGATCTATACATACCGCTCCTGCAATTATCTCTACATTTTTATACTGGCATAAAGTTGCTATTATCTCTCGGACATCTCTGCGTATTCTCCCATACAATACCTTCTTTCGGTATTTAGGAATAAACACAATGTGATACTGGCATTTCCAACGAGTATGTGATAAACTTTTATTGTCCATTTGGACCGCCTCCTTTGATTTTGAGTTTGGCTTGCGACACCATTCTCATTCTATCACAGGAGGCTTTATTTTGTTATCCTCACCACTTCCGACTACTCTATTCTCCCAGCATAGCTGGGGGATTAGACTTTTCATTCAATTCATTCAGTTTTGCCAACGCTCTTGGCTCACTAAAATCTAAGTAGTTCGTTGTAAGAATTTGCCCCGGGATTCTCTTTCGCTCGAGTTCTTTTAACGTCTGCAGGAGGGGCGTAATTCCTCCCATTGTGATAAATGCCACACTAATCTGGAATTGTTCACAGCGAAGTAGCTCTTCTTCAATAGAAGAAATAACTTTTTTACCCTCTTCTGGATTGTTTGATATAAAACTCGGTTTATATTCCAGATTTGAAGTAAGATTTCCATTGATATAGGCTGCTTCCAACCCTTGATTTATGTTTTGTATTATTTCTTCTTTCACCGTTTCATCCTCTCTGTTCTAACTTTAAATTGTAACGTATTTGACTTTACAATTCAAATTTTTTCATCATTTTCCAGTTTTTACCATGCTTTATAACGTCTCCTGATACGCCCGATCAATCAGCTTCTTTGCCTTCTGAAAGTCTTCTGCCGTCTTGATTGACACTTCTAGCTCCCCCGTTCCGTAATGTCCAATCCCGCGGGTATCTCTTGTGAATCCTTCTTCCAGTTCAACAGTGTCCGGGTCGAGTTTCATTCGGAGCAGGATCTGTTTGTTATAAATTTCAATGCAGAAAATGTTCTGCACTTTCTTATAGGCCAAATACAGCTTCAATTGGTTTGGAACAAGATCGTCTCCCAGCGATTCGATGTAGTCACAAAGCGCCGTATATAATGTTTTGAAATGGCTGCTTGCTGATGACAGCTTCTCTAAATGTGTTTTCTGTGTGTATGTACTACTTGTTGTTGAAATGGTTGATGTTTCCGTTACTGGCTTTGCCACCGGTGTGTTCAGATGTTCAAACAGCAACAGATCTTCCCCATATTTCCGATATTTCACCAACTTGATATTCCTCTGCATCTGATTCACTGCATGCACGTCGTATTTCGTAAAATCACTTGCAATACAAATCACACAAGGCACCGACCAATCAATCTGGTCTGCTACTTCCATACCCAGTTTTTCAATCACAAGCAGTTTGAAATCCGCTTTGTGATCCAAAAGCCAATCCAGATAGAATAATCCCTGATTAATTACGTTCTCGCTCGAGCTTCTCTTATACTCAAAAATCACTGGGCTATTATTTTCATCAATTCCGATGCTGTCCATTCTTCCGGATGTGATCATATATTCACTTTTCAGAAAACGAACGCCGAAAAATGTCTCCATGTTCTGCTCTATCGTTGTTTGCAGTTGTTTCTCCAATACTACCGTGGAAGAGGTGCGCTCTTTCACAACCGTTCCGACCTCAAAAAGTTTTATTTCCGACACTGCAGTTTCTCCTTCCCTGTCGCAAGATATATGTTCATTATATCGTACCTTCTTACAAAATACTATTGTAAAACATTCTTTCCGCAGGCATTCCCATCAAAAAAGGCCGCAGCTCCGCAAAGCTGTGACCTTTTCCCAATATTACCAATATGCTATTTCCGATACACCGTCTTCCCCCGTGCAACGACTTCCTGAATCTCTAGTCCCTGATCCAGTACGCAAAGATCCGCATCATATCCTTCCCGGATCTTGCCTTTTCCTTTCAGTGACAGGATCTCTGCCGGGTTTGCCGTAATCGTCGAAATTGCGGTTTCCAGCGGAATTCCCGCTTTCTCCACGCATTCTTTTACTTCTTTCAGCAAACAGCTCGACTGGCCCATGCCCATCCGCAGGAATTCTCCCTTCTCATTAAAGATCGGCAGACTGCCCTGACCGTCGGATGAGATGGTGATGTGTTTCGGGTTCACGCCTGCATCCAGCATGCGGCGGATTCCTTTGCACACGCGGACTTCATCACAGACAGTTTCCCAGTAATCGATCTCTTCATTTCCGGTGAAATCGACTGCGCCGCCCTTTACGGCGTATTCAATTGCCTTCTGGAACAGCTTCTCGTTCCGGTTGACATGGGTCGGGAGGAACTGGCTGGCTGGGATTTCGGTTTCGCTGATGACGCGTTCGATCAGCTCCATACATCTTGCACCGTTGCCAAGGTGGACATTGATCACTCCCGCTTTCCCGGAAAGAACGCCGCCGAGGCGCGTGTCTGCTGCCAGTCGGGCGAATTCTTCGAAGGTCGGCTGTGAGGATCGGTGGTCCGAGATGGCGATTTCGCCGGTTCCGATGATTTCTTCGATCATCATGATATCTTTCGTAATTCCATCCGTCAGTGTACGCACCGGAACCTGATAGCTGCCGGTGTAGCACCAGGCGGACATGCCCTGCTCCCGGAGACCTTTTGTTTTTGCCACGAGCGCGCACATGTCACGGCCAATGCCGTCAGTTCCGAGGCAGCCGACAACGGTTGTCACGCCGAATTTGTTCAGGCCTTCCATCGTCGCCTCCGGGGTGCGGTTGGCAAAGCCGCCCTCACCGCCTCCGCCGAGCACGTGAACATGGCAGTCGACAAAGCCAGGTGTCAGGACAAGTCCGGTTCCGTCTACGGTCTCCGCGCCAGAGAGCAGGCCGTCTGCCGTTATCGTGCCGGCATCTGCGATCTTGACAATTTTATCATACACAGTAAGAACGTCTTTTCTTCCGAGGTATTCCGGCGCATAGACGTCTATGTTCTGAAATAATATCATTTTCTCTCACTCCTCTTAAAATCCAATGGCGACCGCAATCAGAATCGTAATGACTGCTCCAATCATCAGTATCCCTAAGAATTTCCACATGAATTTGATCCAGTTCGACCACTCGATCTTTGCAATCGCCAGGGAGCCGATCAGGCAGCCGGAGGTCGGGACGATCAGGTTTGTGAAAGCATCACCGAGCTGGAACGCAAGGACGGATGTCTGGCGGGATACGCCGAGAAGGTCCGCGAGCGGTGCCATGATCGGCATGGTGATCGCCGCCTGGCCGGAGCCGGACACGACAAAAAAGTTGAAGACCGACTGGAACACGTACATCAGCACGGCTGCGGCTGCACCGGAAAGATCGGCCAGGGCCTGTGAGATGCCGTACATAATGGTGTTGATAACGGTCGGGGTGGTCGGATCGGAACCGCCGAGCACCTGCATGATGCCCTGTGCCATCGCTACAACGAGTGCCGCACCGATCAGGTCCTTTGCACCGTCCTTGAAGGAAACGGCAATATCATTTACTTTCATGTCATTCAGATGGAAAATGACACCGATCACACCTGCCACAATTCCCATGATGAAGAACTGGGTTGCGATTTCGGCCATGTAATAGCCTTTTGCCATAACGCCCCAGATGACCCAGACAACGGTAACGGCCAGTGTTACCAGAACTAAGATATGGCCGATGCCGAAGGAATGGCCCTCGTCGATGCCTGTTTTTTCGTTCTGATCACGAAATACTGATCGCTTTCGTAAGCAACGGAGATTTCCGGGGTCTTTTTTACTTTTGCTGCATAGAACATGGTCATACCGCAGCCAAGAGCGGTGAACACCACCCACATCACCATACGGAAACCTGCGCCGGAGAAGACGTCAACGCCGGCGATTCCCTGTGCGATTCCGACGGAGAACGGTTCATCCAGGAGGATCCGAAGCCGATCTGTGTTGCGACGTACGTGACAAGCACGGCAATGACCGTGTCGTATCCGACAGCGACGAACAGCGGCAGAGGATCATGGTGAACGGAAGGGCCTCTTCTCCCATTCCGAACACGGCTCCGCCGAGGGAAAACAGGACGAAAAGAACCGGGATCAGCAGTTTTTCGGCTCCTTTTGCTTTACGGATCAGGCCGATCAGACCGGCTTCAACGGCTCCGGTGCGGATCATGATACCGAAAGCGCCGCCGACTACCATCAGAAATGCGATGATTTCGATGGCGGAGCTGCTGATAATTCCGTTATACATGTAATTGAAAAATCCGGTTCCGCCATCGCCGCTAAACAGTGCAACACCTTCTGTGACCGGTTTTCCTGCAGCATCGGTCAGATACTGGAAGCTTCCGTCTTTGATGACGGTACGGGTCTTTTCTACCCCGTTCATCAGGTACGTGACATCCTCCGTCTCGTAATAGCCTTTCGGGACGAGGAAGGTCATGACGGCCGCGATAACCACCACAAAAAAGATGATAATGTAGGTATCCGGCACGTTAAATCCCCTGTTGAATGATTTCAGGCCTTCGCCTTTCTTTTTGCTCATATTTTGAGATTTCCTCCATTTGATATTCTATTCTCGTTTTTAACGCGCATGGATTAGTGTACCATAGATCATAGAGGAAAGTCACTGAAAAAATAAAAAAAGTGACAGAAAAATTTTCCATTCGAATTTTTCTGCCGGCTGTGTGCAATGTCATGCATAACATGATTGTATAGAAAGACAAACAATTCCTTTTTGGGTTTCCTGCTCCCCGTCTCTTATGCTATACTTGGAAAGTTGTTCTAACAGTAATACAAATCTAATACAGAAAGCGAGCTTTTCAAATGAATTCGTTCAAACCAATGCTACTCACTTCTCTGAAGTCCTATGACCGCGCGCAGTTTGCCAAAGATGTGACTGCCGGTATCATCGTTGCGATCATTGCACTTCCTCTTTCTATTGCACTGGCTCTTGCTTCCGGCGTGGGACCGGAGGCTGGTATTTTCACCGCGATTGTGGCGGGCTTTGTGATTTCCGCGCTCGGCGGAAGCTGTGTCCAGATTGCCGGTCCGACGGCCGCGTTTGCCACGATTGTTGCCGGTATTGTCGCGCGGGACGGCTCGAGGGCTGATGACGGCGACCATTCTTGCCGGTGTCTTCCTTATTATCATGGGCTTCTGTCATTTTGGAAGTCTGATCAAGTTTATTCCTTATACGATTACAACGGGTTTTACTTCCGGTATTGCGGTGACAATCGTGATCGGACAGCTGAAGGATTTCTGCGGCGTTACGTATCCTGACGGGGTAAAGCCGATTGAAACGATGGAAAAACTAAAGGCATTTGCGGAGAATTTTTCCACGATTTCACCGGATGCGCTGATTGTCGGAGGGGTCAGCCTTGCCATTTTGATTGTGTCTCCGCTGATTTTCAAGAAAATCCCGGGATCGCTGATTGCTGTTATTGTCGGTATTCTGATGGTTCAGTTTCTGCCGCTGCACGTTTCTACGATTGGAAATCTGTACACAATCAGCAATGCGCTTCCGACGCTTCATCTGCCGGTTTTTGACATGAAACTGATTCAGTCGGCGATTCCAAATGCGTTTACGATCGCGGTGCTTGCGGCGATTGAGTCGCTTCTCTCCTGTGTTGTTGCGGACGGCATGATCAACAGCAAGCATCGTTCGGATACAGAGCTGATTGCACAGGGTGCCGGAAATATTGCTTCTGCGCTTTTCGGCGGTATTCCGGCTACGGGAGCGATTGCCAGAACGGCGGCAAATATCAAAAACGGCGGACGCACGCCGGTTGCGGGTATGGTGCATTCCATTACGCTCGTCATCGTTCTTGTTGTGCTGATGCCGTTTGCGGGCATGATTCCGATGCCGACGATTGCCGCGATTCTGTTCCTTGTTGCCTACAATATGTGCCAGTGGAGAACCTTCGTACATCTTGTACGCACGGCTCCGAAGAGTGATATTATCGTTCTTTTCACTACGTTTGTGCTGACCGTTGTGTTTGACCTCGTTGTCGCAATCGAGATCGGCATGGTTCTGGCCTGCCTGCTTTTCATCAAGCGGATGAGCGAGGAAACGCACGCCGACAGCTGGGTCTATGTAGACGATGATTCCCCGGCGGTGGATGAACATCTGCAGAAGCTGCCGCTGGAAATCCGTGTATACGAGATCACAGGACCGCTCTTCTTTGGCGCGGCGGATGCGATTGAGCACATTGTAGTAAAGGATTTCACAAAATGTCTCGTTCTCCGGATGCGGAGCGTACCGGCGATCGACAGTACAGCCATGAATGCACTCCAGAATCTGACGAAGCTCTGCGAATCGAAAGGGATCACTCTCGTCTTCTCTCATGTGAATGAGCAGCCGATGAAGGTGATGAAAAAATCCGGCTTTGTGGAGCTTGTCGGGGAAGAAAATTTCTGTTCGAATATTTCGGATGCATTAAAGCATGCGGAGGAGCTGATTTCGAGATAAAAAAGGCCGCCGTGCTGAGTACTGACTATGCTTTTCCGTTGATCACGCAGTTAATCTTTTTCTCATCGTAAAACATCAGTATCAGTCCGCCTGCGCCGCAGAATACAGCTGCACCGAATGCCGCAATCCGGTATCCGGCTCCACTGCCGTTTCCAATGGTGGAGACCGCCGTAAAGATCAGCATGGAAAGGCTCTGCCCCAGCTTGAAGGCGAAAGTTCTGGCTGCGTAGAACATTCCCTCGCGGCTGCTTCCCGAGGTAATCGCATCGCTCTGTGCAATATCTGCGACAACCGCCTGCGGCAGAATACCGAAAATCGCCATGGGAAGTGCTGCCGCGGCTGTCAGAATCAGGCCCTGTACGGCTTCCGGGATGAACGGGATGTTTCCCATAAAGCCTGTGTAAAAATATGCAAGGCTGAAAACAGCAAAGGCAAACAGAATCATCTTTTTCTTGCCCAGTTTCGGTGTCAGTTTGTTGACCGGAATGTAAAAGACGAGCGACAGTGCCGTCATTCCCACAAAGTACAGCGTTGTCATCGTCTCCGGGAGTTTCAGCAGGCTGGTAACGAAAAACGGAAGGCCCGTCTGGAACATGGTAAGTGCGATCCAGTAAAAGATATCGGATCCCACGAATTTTCGGAATTCTCCGTTTCGAAAGGTTGCCGCAAGGGAACGGAAGGCGGAATCCTTCGAAGGAACGGTATCTACGTAATCTTTTTCCCGAATACAGAATACCGGCACGAGCATGCATACGAAAGCTGCCAGCGCCATGGCTGTGAAGGTGACCCGGATCGCATTTACTCTTCCAAAGGAAGGAATCAACGCACCCCAGATCGTCGGTGCCAGATAGGCCACGGCTGTTCCTGCGATAAAGGTAAAGGAAATGATGGTGGATATGTTCAGGCGTTCCTGCTGTGTGTGGCCAAGCTCCGGAATCAGAGCATTGTATGGGGTACAATATGCCGTGATAGAAAGATAGTATGCCAGAATCATCACAAATAAGAACGCAGCATTGATCCAGCTGTTTTCATTCGCCGGTGACCAGAACACCAGCACCGTGGAAAGTGCCAGCGGCAGAGCCGCGCCTTTTAAAAACGGGATCCGCCGTCCATTTTTCGAAGTACACCGGTCTGACCAGGACGCAATCATCGGTCAGTGAATGCATCGAAAATTCTTCCGAAAGCTGTAATTCCTCCAATAATGGTAAAAACCCCGAAAATCACCAACCCCTGCGGAATGAATACCGTCTGTCCCTGGCTGATTGCGGTTTCATCCGGCTGATAAAAGTACACCAGCCAGTTCGATATGATACCAGACAGCAGCGCCCATCCAAACTGGCCTGCTGCGAACTGCCATATCTTTGCCGTTGTTAATTTTTTCATTTTGCTTCCCCCTGTTTTGTCTTCTCCTGTTTTTATACCGTCCAAATTTTTACATTTTTTCCAGAAAAGGCGATTCCAAGTTTGATGACTTCCGTAACCCCTTCCTGCCGCATTTCTGTATCGTATCGCTGTGTTTCAATCTGGTTTAGTGCTTCTTTCGCTAATTTTTTCAGTGTGTCTTCTGTAATCCCCTTTTTCCATTTTAGTTCCATCAGAATGCCAGGATACCGGAGTTCTCGCGGGAACAGGCTGATATCGTACCGTCCCTCTCCAAATTCCCGGTTGGATGTGATTTTATACTGTTGATCCAGCAATGCAATCAGTCCCAGTACCAGTCCATGGTAAAAACCTTCTGCGCCCGCATCGTAAAAACTGATCGACTTGTCCATATACTCTGCAATCGCACTCTGCAGTTTTTTCACATCATTCGTATACAGGCTTTCTGCAATCCGGTCTGCTGTCGTTCTGGTTACTGCTCCAATCTGCAGCAGATGGGATAAAATCTCTGCTTTGTAAACTGCCGCAATCTCCCAGTTGGGAATAGATACCTCACACAGATACGATCCGTCTGTCTGCAACTCCTTTTTTGGTGTTTTCAGATATCCAGCAACCAGAAGCAGACTGTAAATACTGGAGGGTTCTTCCATCAGAGACCGGTAAACTACATTTTGATCGATTCTCGCAACCACTCGCTCTCCCTGCAGCAATGCATACAATTTCTCTATGACATCCTCTGTCGCTGCCTTCAGAACTTCTTCCAGAATTTCATTCTTTCCAGTGTTTACCCAATATGCCTTTGGAATACACCCCTGTGCAATATAGTTGACCACGGACCAGGGATTGTAAATTTCTTCTGCGCCAAAAAGATATCCGTCATACCAGGTTTTAAGCTCTGCTTCTTTTTCGAGAGCACCGTAATCCCGCAGCATTTTATGGACTTCTGCACGGGTAAATCCAAAGTATTTATCATATGTCTCATCCAGAATGGAATTTACCGTCAGATTATTCAGACCACTGAATATACTTTCCTGTGCAATCCGCAGAATTCCACTTAAAAAACCGTACGACAGATGCCGGTTGTCTTTGAATGCGCCGGAAAAGAAATTCCACATAAATCCAACAATTTCTTCATAAAACTTTTTCGAATAGCCTTCCTGAATCGGTGCATCATATTCATCGATCATAATGATCGGTGCTTTTCCATAATGTTCATGAAGCATTTTGGAAAGTTTCTGCAGAGACGAAGAAAGTTCTACTTCATTTGCCTGACCTGCCAGTATTTTCCGAAAATAATCTTTCTCATATAGTTCTAGTTTCTCACTCGTTCCAAGTTCCTTATGTCTGCCGAACTCTTCCTGTACCAGCTCTGCAATTTTTGCAAAAGTCAGTTCCCAGGACGCAAATTTTATATCTTTAAACGTCAGAAAAATAACCGGATATTTTCCCTGATGCTCTCGGTATTCTTCTCCACATTTCCAGATTTCTTTGTCCCGGAAATACTGGCTGGTATCTGTATCGGAAATTTCAAAGAAAACGCGAAGCATATCCATATTCAACGTCTTTCCAAATCGTCTCGGCCGCGTAAACAGTGATACCAGCGGTTTTCGATCCAGAAATTCTTTGATCATTCCTGTCTTGTCCACATAATAATATTCCGACTGTGCCCGTACGTAATCAGATATTCCGATCGGAAGTGGTTTTTTTGCTTCTTTTTCCTCTTTTTTTACATACTTTCCTGACAGTATTCTGCCATCCACTGGTTTTTCTGCCCCATCCGGAATGCGCCAGCTTTTTCCTTCTTTTACGGCTCCTGAAATTTTACCTGTTTTGCAGAAAGTTGTTACAGTGCGTTCCGTAACGCCCCATAGCTTTGCCATTTCCTTGCATGTTTTCATTCGTTTCCTCCTTTCCAGTGTGCTTCTTTCCGATTATTATATCTTATTTTCAGAAATATATCAATTGTTGTATTTTCATTTTTCCGAATATTATCGTTGTTTTGCTTTATTTTCAAAGAAGGCAGCGTTTTTCTCCGCTGCCTTCTTTGAAGATTATTTTTCAGTTTTCCACATCATTTTTCATCTGTGCCTTCGCTTTTCTTGCAATTCCCTGTGTTCCGTTCAGGATGCTTGCGCGGGTGACTTTGTCGTTGCCGTATTTCTGGCGGATTGCGTCGAGGGCGGCATCGAGTTTACGGCTTTTCTCCTTCTTTTCGGGATCTTCGAAGAGGGAGAGCTGTTCGAAATCGTCTTCGGTAAGGCCGGTTACGGAGACACCGATCAGGCGGAGGGGCTCTCCTTTCCAGGATTCGCGGAAGAGCTGTTTGGCGCAGCGGTAGATTTCATCTGTGATATCGGTCGCATTTGGAAGTTTTGTCTGGTGTGAGCGGTTTCGGAAATCGAGGGTGCGGAAGGTTATGGAAACGGAGGTGCATTTTTTCTTTTTCCGACGCATGCGGGCGGCCACGATGTCACACTGGGCGAGAAGAATCGGGTCGACCTGTTCGATAGAGACGATGTCCTCGTTAAAGGTCGTCTCTGCGCTGAAGCCTTTCGCCTCATCGGGCTGTGCTTTTACGGGGGAATCGTCGATGCCGCGGGCGTACTGGTACAGCTGATGGCCGTTTTTATTGCCAATCAGGGTCTGAATATCAGTTTCCCATGCATGTGCCAGATCTCCGATCGTGCGGATTCCGGCCTCGGTCAACTTCTTTTCGGACGCTTTGCCGAGAAACAAAAGCTCGCGTACCGGAAGAGGCCACATCTTCGCAGGGATTTCTTCTGGAAACAGGGTATGCACTTTGTTCGGTTTTTCGAAATCGGACGCCATTTTGGCCAGGAGTTTATTGGTGGAAATGCCGACATTTACCGTAAATCCCAGCTCGTCGGAAATCCGGTCTTTAATTTCATGTGCTGCCGCGATCGGATCCGGGTACAAAAGAGAGGTTCCCGTCATATCAAGGAACACTTCGTCAATCGAGAAAGACTCCATGACCGGAGTGTAGGATGCGCAGATTTTCTTGAAGGCCCGGGAGCACTTGACATAAAGATCGAAATCACTGGGAACAATAACCATATTCGGGCATTTCCGCAGTGCCATTGCCACAGGCTCGCCGGTCTGGACACCGCATTTTTTCGCCGGAATCGACTTTGCTACAACGATACCCGTCCTTTTTGCCGGGTCACCGCCGATGCAGGCGGGAATGTCCCGCAGATCCGGCAGCCCCTCTTTCATCCGCCGCGCGGACTCCCAGGATAAAAAGGCGCTGTTGACATCTACATGGAAAATCAGGCGGTCTGCCGGCTTCTTTGTTTTATTCATCGATAAAATGAATCCGTTCTGGTTTAAAGCGGTCCTGCTGCTCTCTGTGCTCGGCAGGATAGCCAAGAGCAAACAGCGCAAAGACATGAACTTCTTCCGGCAGTCCCAGCAGAACTCTTACTTTTTCCATATTTTCTTCATTTGGTGCAATGCCGAACCATACGCCGCCAAGACCAAGCGCATCCGTTTCCAGCCAGATATTTTCCTGGGCAATCGACATATCGATCTGCGCAAATGCTGGAGCGACAAGACCTTCCAGCGATATGCCGATACCAGCACAACCGGAGCTTTTGCCGCGCAGCCGGTGTACGGTGTCATTTTAGAAAGCGCCTCAATTTTTTTCTTATCCGTTACCACATAAAATTCCCACGGCTGCTGGTTGCACGCGCTTGGAGCCTGCATGCCTGCTTTTAAGATCTGCATATTTTTTTCTTTTTCAACCGGCTTGTCTTCATACTTTCTAACACTGATTCTGTGAAAAATACTGTTCATTTCAAAATCCTCCTTGGTTTCTTATGGGATGTCTCTTTGCAGACTATTATAGCATTTTTCCTAAAAAAACTCCAGAATCCCTGTCGTCTCATTTTTATCTATGTTTTATTTTTCACAAAAAGAATAGCCGATCGTCCATCTTTCCTTCCGGAACAAATTCTCTATTCTTACAAATTTTGTCCGCATATCCAGTCGTAATAGGAAGCCGCATTTTTTGTGTTGACCCCACGTGTAACTGCGAAAGATAAAGCACCTGTGTCAAAATATCAGCCATAGAAAGATTTCCACATTTTTTCTCAATCAAAATGGGATTCGGTGATCCTTTTTTATTTTTCATATTTGTCGTCACAAGATATCCTTTGTCTGCGTTATAAACACAGTATCCCATCGGTGGATTCTCTATCTGCCCATTCTGCCAGAATATCAGTTTACTGCTGATATTTTTTCTTACTTCAATAATATTATACATAATTCCCTTGGCCGCAAAGTAATTTTTATACCATTCATCATCTTCATTGCTGAATCCATCTCGATGAATCACAATGTTCTTCGGCATTTCACCAAAACGGTCTTCATATGCAAAAATCACCTGATCAAAAATATCCTGAAGAATCCTGGTAGTAATTTTTTCTCCCTGCTGTGGTGCTGCCGGTTTATAAAATCCAAGCAGACGGCCATATTTGTCAAACACAACCGAGCAGGCAGGATAATGAATTCCTTTTGCTATCGTCGCAACATCAAGACCTACAAAACAATCCACATTGCCAGGCATATCTTTTACAACCCATGGAATCCCGCCTGTTTTTCCAAGAATTCCAAGAATTATATTGTGAAGGTAATATCTTGAATTATTTTTTGCCTTATTCCCTTCTTTTGCTTCCTCAGCGAACAATTTTGCTGTTTTCATACTGATCATCTGTGACGGGATATTAGCCTTTGCCCAAATAGTTTTAAACGGATTGTACGGTCCATCTTCCTCCATCCCATCTGGTACAAGTGCAATGACCAGATCGATTCCTTCTATCTTCTGCAATTTATTGGCAGCTCTTTTATAATCTGCAATATCTCCCAACTCATATTCTTCCCGTACCATTGCCTTTACATCCAGATCCAGCAGTCCCGCCATGGTATATAAATCCTTTTCCCCGTGATACTTTCCAAGTTTCGCAAAGGTATAAATCCCATTTACAACTGCCTTCATCAAATCATAGGAATTTCTCGGATACAAATATCCTATTTTTATTTCTTTTTCCGTCTTTCGATAAAAACCGTAGTTGAATACTTTAAATTCTTCGCCGCATTTAAGAGCCTTATCTTTTCCACAAACTAACAGCGGTTCTTTAACTTTACCTTTCTTATAGCCAATTTTCTCTACTGTACATGGATCTGTTTCAAATTTCATTCCGTCAAGTGGCTCAATCGTTCCAATATCCTGTATAAAATCCTGGTCTAAAAGTACTCTGGTCTTCATATTCCGTTTTACCAAGGACTCTGTCCGCATAGAAAAAGCTGCATCCATACGGCTTACCGTTTCTCTTGTCAATACTGGTTTTAATGCCTGCGGATAATAAGGTAATTCTATTCCCGTCTGAAGTGCCACCTTAACTATCCTGGTATCATCAGAAATATTCTCTACCCTGTATGCTTCATTTCGTTGGATATAATACGCCTTTAGACTATCTGCAAAATCCAGTTTATCCGTTACGGTCAAATCACAGATTTCTGTCAGAATGCCTGTCTGATTATTCTTTGCCCAGTCATTTTTTACTTCCTGACCAATTAGATTTAGTCCTTTTTCCAGATAATCAGCTACAGTTTGATTCGATGAAAAAAGACTGCTGGTATCAATTCTCAGATATGCTTTTTCATCATCCATAATAGTAACCCAGAAATTATATTTCCGTTCCAGACTAATTTCTCTGTTCCTGACGAAAACGTCTCAAATCCCTGATTTGTCATAATCCACTTACTTGTCACATTACTTTTACAGGAATATTTTCTGTATTTTCCAAAAATTAAAATTTGGGATAGTTTTTGTGTGATCCAGTATTTGATAAGTTCCTGATAGATTCTTCTGTTTTCTAAAACAGGCAGTTCTCGTGATCCCTCATATTCGACTGTAAAATCAGCATTTGGGATTTTCTCTTGCAGTTTTTCCGTCGCATAGATTTTGTTTCCATCTTCAAATACGCCTGCCTGATTCCAGTTTCGTAATTTCCAGGCTGCCCCTCTGATAATAGAATATGTATTTCCTATTTTTTGTGCATGAAGTTCATAAACATGAAATTCTACCGGTTTTACAGTATCTACTGACGCAAATACTTCCATTTTTAAATCTTTTTCCAATATAGTTCCTCCTGGTTTTCATAAAGTTTGTTTTGCAACGGTGTACAAAGGGAACATAATAAAAAACTTAATAATGGACTGCCAATCTTACACAAAGTACCGCCCAAACGAGACTACGGGCGGTATTTTTGTATCATGGCGGAGAAAGGAGGAACTTCCCACGGGGGCTTGACTGAAAAGTTGAGCCCCTTTTTTCATGCCAAAAAACAGGAGGTAAATGCTTATGGCAGATGATAAAACCACAAAAACGTCGGAACAGCCGGTAACGGATACCGGACCGGGCAAGGAAACGCCTCCCGCTCCCCCAAAAGAGCCGGAGAAGGTTTCCGTTTCCCCGGAGCCGGAAAAAAAGACGGAACCGGAGGTAAAGAACCCACAGGTTTCTGTCTATAACTTCGCTGAAATTATGAAAGAAAAGAAAGCAGAGGAACGGGCGGCAGCTCCCGGCGTGGAAAAGCCTGACCCGGCAAAAGTGGAGAAACCGGAAAAGCAGCCGGAGGCTCCCAAAAAGGCTGAGGGAAAACAGGAAAAGCCCAAAGAGCCGGAACCGCCGAAGCGCCGGGGCCGTCCCCCGAAAGCAGATAAGGACAAGGACGCAGCCTCGAAGTCCAAAACTCCCGCACAGAAACCGGAAAAGGCGGTCAAAAAGGAACCGGAGAAAAAAACGGCTCCAACGGTGCAGACCGCTCCCACTCCGAAGGAACCCGAAAAGCCGAAGGATGCACCACGCCGGGGCAAGGAGCAAATCGTCTATATCAAGCTGAACGAGCTCTACGCTTCAAAAACCATCCCTTTGAAGTCCGGATGATGAAGAAATGCGGGCTATGGTGTCCAGCGTCAAGGACAAGGGCGTGACTCAGCCGCTATCGTCCGTCCCCGTGAGGATGGCGGCTATGAGATCGTGTCCGGCCACCGCCGCCAGAAAGCCAGCGAGCTTGCCGGGTATGCGGATATGCCCTGTATCGTCCGAAACCTGACAGACGATGAAGCCATCACACAGATGGTCGAGGACAATCTCAACCAGCGTGAAGAAATCCTCCCCAGTGAGCGGGCCAAAGCCTTGAAAATGCAGCTTGAGGCTATCAAGCACCAGGGCTCCCGCACTTCGGGCCAGATTGACCCGAAGGACGCAGGCAAACGCTCCAACGAGATTGTGGCCGAGCGCAATAAGATGGCGGTCAAGCAGGTGCAGCGGTATATCCGTCTCAATGAGCTGGTTCCCGACCTGATGAAGCTGATGGATGAAAAAAAGCTGGGTTTTACTACGGCGGTGGAGCTTTCCTATATCGGCAAGAAGAACCAGAACTATATCGCCGTCGCCATTGACAGCCAGCAGTCCTCGCCTTCACAGGCGCAGGCAAAGCGTATGCGTGAGCTGGACGAAAAGAAGCTGCTCAACGGGGATGTGATCGACGGCATTATGATGGAGGACAAAAAGGAGGTAGACAAAGTGATTTTGACAGGTGCGGAACTGAGCAAGTATTTCGGCAAGGAAACTACGCCGCGGGAAATGAAGGACCAGATCATCAAGCTGCTGGACGACTGGAAGGGTCAGCAGAAGGAACACGAAAAGCCGGAGAAGAAAACCGAACAGGAAAAATAAGCCCAAACTTCGGGTCAGCATGGCCCGAGGATTGCGCTCTGCCCCGCGCCCCGAAGCTCTGGAGATATAAATGATTCCCCGTCGCCAGTTATTCCGTAGCATAGCCGGGAAAATCAGTCAAGGGCAGCGCCGCCGCAGGCGGTGCCAGAGGCACCCTTGACGGATTTCTCCCGGTTATGCTTTTTCCCGGTCAAGCGACGGGGATATAAATTCTCCAGAGCCGTTCCCCTTCCCGGGGGAAGGGGCGGAGGGGTTGCGAACTCTTGCTTTTCCCTAAACCAAAACAGAAATGGAGGCTCAACCAATGAAACGACCTTTAGCATACCTGACTGCCGCATGGAGCGGCGAGCCGGATGTTGATATGGAGCTGGCGGCCCACTACTGCCGTCTTACTTATGAGGCGGGCTTTTCCCCGATCTGCCCGCTCTTGTACCTGCCGCTGTTTTTGAATGACAGCGTTCCCGAGGAACATAAGGCCGGGATTGATATGCGCCGGGATATGCTGCGGCGTTCCCATACCCTGATCGTCTGCGGCAGCGTTGTGGACGAGGATGTGAAAAACGATATTGCGGTTGCCGGGCGGCTGGGCATTGCGGCGACCACACTGGAAGGGGTGCTTGCCGTGAAGGGACATGGTATCCCGGGTCATGCCGGACATTAAGCTGGGAAGCCTTTTCGACGGGATCGGCGTGTTCCCTCTGGCCGCCTCCCGGTGCGGTATCCGTCCGGTATGGGCCAGCGAGATTGAGAAAGCGCCCATCTCCATAACCAAAAGGCACTTTCCCGATATGGCGCATTTGGGAGATATTACAAAGGTGGACGGCGGGAAAATCCCGCCGGTCCATGTGATAACCTTCGGCTCTCCCTGTCAGAACCTTTCTCTGATCGGCAACCGCTCCGGCCTTGCTGGGGCAAAATCAAGCCTGTTCTATCAGCGTTTCGTATCATACAGGAAATGAGGGATGCTACTGATAACCTATATCCAGCTATCGCTGTTTGGGAAAACGTCATGGGAGCGTTTTCTACAAATGACCGGATGGACTTTAGAGCCGTCCTATCCGCCTTCTCGGACACCGAAGTTCCAATGCCTCCTTCGGGAAGATGGGGAAACGCCGGAATGGTGCGAGGGGGAACGCCTGATGTGTGCTGGCGGCTCATGGACGCCCAGTATTGGGCAGGCTCCCGAAGGCTGGCACGAAGCAGCGGATTTTCGTCGTGGCGGATTTTGGAGGCAGACGTGCCGCAGACATACTATTTAAGCCCCGTCCAATGCTCCCACTTCCTCCGCCTTGCGGAGAGGGCGGGCGGGCCGCCGCCGAAGGAGATCGAACAGCTTCTTTTGAAACAGGGCGGCAGATACCAGTCATCCACCCCTTTCAGTGCTTCCGTATGCGGGGAGCGGCAAAAAGGCAGGAAGAAACGGCCTTCCGAAACAGCTTCGGATTACCAACTGACCCTTTTCCCACTCTTTTAGCCAGTGATGTAACGCCCTTTGCCTTCTGGTATGAGGGCGACCCGGAGGGCGGCTGTATCCGTTTTCTGACGGAAACGGAAAGCGAACGGCTGATGGGGCTGCCGGAGGGCTGGACAAAGTACGGGGCGGACGGCGTGGAGATCCGGCCTCTGCAACGCTACAAGGCGCTGGGAAATGCGATTGCCCTCTTGTGCCGATTACATTATGGCCGGGATTTATGAGGTGCTGGCTGACCGGGCCGGAAAGGAGGAATGAGCCATGTTTGAAGCTTATATAACCAATACAGCCCTATACCCTTAATGGGGATTGAGGTAGGGACAACGGTACATTTCCCCATGACGACACAGGAGTTGCAGGCCGCCTTTGCCAAAATCGGGATAGACGGGAAACGGTACAGCGAAGTGTTCTTTACCAGCTTTGACAGTGATGTGCTGGGGCTCTACGATCATCTCTACGAATGTGAGAACATCGACGAGCTGAACGAGCTGGGCCACGCCCTGCTGGAAGTACGGGATAAGGGCGGACTGGAAACCTTTGAAGCCGCTCTTGTCTTGGGAAACCACACAAGGAGCGTGAAGGATTTGATAAACCTGACGCAGAACCTTGACCTTTACCGCTTTTACCCGGATATTTCCGATGATGAAGGCTGGGTCGTCTTTACGCCGACGAGCTTGGGACTATCGACATACCGGAGCACATTCAGAACTACTTCGATCATGAGGCATACGGGCGGGATGTGCGTATCAACGAGGGCGGCGTATTCGCTCCCGGTGGGTATGTGTCGGCAGTCCCGGAGGGCTTCAAGGAGTATTACCACGGGCCGCAGGACATCCCGCCGGAACACCGGATATTTGCCTATCCTGAAAAGGCCGAGCCTGTCCACTCCATTCTCGCTACACTCAAACAGTTTCAAGAAGCCCCACCCGCTCCGAAAAAGGACAAGGCGGGGCCTTCCCATGAAGAACGGTAGGACTTCGGGCCAGCATGGCCCGAAGCATAAAGGAGGTGCATACCATCAACTATTACCCTATCAATGAAGGAGCCGCCCGCCGGGCAAAAGAAATAAACAGCTTTTCCGACTACAAGGAAGGGAGCGCAACGGCGGAATACCGGGCAATGGTGGACAAGGCCGCCGCCATAGCGGAACAGCAGAAATCCCGGGTGGACCCCATGTACCATGAGAAGATCGACCATCTGTTAGACACCTACGCCCGCAAGCTGGCCGAAAACATGAACCAAGGCTTTGCCATTGACGCAAGGTTCCCTCTGTGATGATCGCCGGACCTGCCAATTTCCCGGTGGGAAAGAAGGAAAAGCAAAACCGGCCCGGGACAGCAACATGGAGGAATGGCGGTATATTCAAGGGCTGCTGGATAAGATACGCAGTACCGGCATGGGCGGGATCAGCGCCGATGACCCAGCAGCGATTGAAAAGCTCCAGAAGAAGCTGGACGGGCTGGAACGCTCCCAGCTCATTATGAAGGAGGTCAACGCCTATTACCGCAAGCATGGCAAGCTGGACGGCTGTGCGCTGCTGTCGCCGGACCAGATTGAAAAGCTGAAAGCAAGCATGGCGTCAAGCTGGCGGAGCGACCCGAGGCCCTTTGAAAGTTACCAGCTTACCAACAACAATGCGGAGATCCGCCGGGTAAAGGCCCGTATCGAACAGCTTTCCAAACAGGCACAGCAGGAATTTTCCGGCTGGGAGTTCGATGGGGGCCGTGTGGAGATGAACCGGGAGGACAACCGCTTGCAGGTGTTCTTTGACGGAAAGCCTGACGCGGACACCCGGGCTGAGCTGAAAAGCAATGGTTTCCGCTGGGCTCCCAGCGTGGGCGCATGGCAGAGGCAGCTCACGGACAACGCCATCCGGGCGGCTGACCGTTTGGAATGTATCAAGCCGCTGTCCGGCGAAAAGCCCTCCCAGCTTCAAAAGAAGCCCTCTATCTTGCAGACCATGCGGGAACAGGGCGAAAAAGTCCAGACAGAGCCGGAAAAGAAAGCTCCGTCCGGCAGGGATGCCGAGCGGTAAGCCTCGGGCCACATTGGCCCGAGGTTTTCTGTTCCCCGATATTGTACGGGGGCCTCCCGGATAGCGGGGACCCCGACGGAAAGGAGGTTTTATGCAGGAAGAAGTAAACCAAAAAACGGTTGCCCTTTCGATCAGGACAACGAAGCTCACGGGAAAAGTGCTGGCTGCCGCTCTTGGAAAGGTGGCGCGGGCGGTGCAAAAGCACCACCGGAAGGCGCTGACCCCGCAGGGACGCCAGAGCGTGAAGAAGCTGATGAACCACTATGGCGGCAAAAGTGCCATGCCCTATGTGGGAGCTCCAAAGGATTTTGACCGGATCGCGAAGGAGTTCCATGTGGACTACGCTTTCCATAAAGTGAGCCCCGGCCATTACCTGCTGTTCTTCAAAGCCAATCAGGCGGACGCCATCACAGCGGCCTTCCAGAAGTACAGTGCAAAGGTGCTGAATAAAGAGCAGGACAAGGCTTCCATCCTCGGCCAGCTTCGGAAATTCACGGAGCAGATCAGGACACAGGCAAAGGAAAAGCAGCGGACCAGAGAGGCGGTGAAGGACGGACGTTGAGTGACAAGATTAGAAAATATGTGCTCCCCAACCTGCCGTACCTCTTTGTGTTCTGGTTTTTCTCCAAAATCGGGACGGCCTACCGGATCGCCCCCGGCACAGACTTCGGGACAAAGCTCATGGGGATGCTCGATACCTTCCCCAAAGCCTTTGAAACCTACTGGCCGGGGCTTGGCGGTATTGACCTGCTGGTGGGCCTTGCCGGTGCGGCTGGGGTGTATCTGCTGATACAGTCAAAGATCAGGCAGGCGAAAAAATTCCGGCGGGATGCGGAATACGGCACCGCCCGCTTTGGAACAAAGGAGGATATAAAGCCGTTTGTTGACCCTAAATTTCAGAACAATGTCATTCTGACCGGGACGGAGTTCCTTACCATGAACACCCGTCCGAAGATACCTGCCAATGCCCGGAATCTAAACGCCTGTGTCATCGGCTCGTCCGGCTCGGGAAAGACAAGGTTCTGGTTGACCCCGCAGCTCCTTCAAGCCCATTCCTCGTATGTGGTGGTAGACCCGAAGGGCGGCACCCTCGACCAGTGCGGGCGGTTTCTGCAACGGGAGAAATACAGGGTGCGGGTGTTCAACAGTATCGACTTTTCAAAATCCATGCACTACAATCCGCTGGCCTATATCAAGACGGAAAGCGATGTTTTGAAATTCGTTACTGCTCTGATCGCCAACACCAAAGGCGACGGCAAGGAGGGCGACGAGTTCTGGACTAAAGCTGAAACCCTCTTGTACTGCGCCCTTGTGGCTACATCGTCTTTGAGGGGCCGGAGGAAGAACGCAACATGAATACGCTGGTGGAAATGATAAACAGTATGGAAGTCCGGGAGGATGACGAAACCTTCAAAAATGCGGTGGACTATATGTTTGACGGGCTGGAACGCCGCAGCCCCCAGCACTTCGCCGTGAGGCAGTATAAGAAATACAAGCTCGCCAGCGGCAAGACAGCCAAAAGCATTTTGATTTCCTGCGGTGCAAGACTGGCTCCCTTTGATATTCCCCAGCTTCGGGAGATCATGTCTTATGACGAGCTGGAGCTGGATAAGCTGGGGGATGAAAAATCAGCGCTGTTCTTTCTTATCAGCGACACGGACACCACCTACAACTTTTTGGTTGCCCTCGCTTTTTCGCAGATGTTCAACCTTCTGTGTGAACGGGCTGACAACACCTATGGCGGGCGTCTGCCCTACCATGTGCGGGTGCTATGGGACGAGGCTGCCAACACCGGCAGGTGCCGGGGCTGGAAAAGATCGTGGCCGTCATCCGCTCCCGTGAGATCAGCCTGACGCTCTTTTATCAGGCTATGAGCCAGTGCAAGGCATTGTACAAAGACCATTCCGAAACCATCATGGGCAACATGGACAGCATCGTGTTCCTCGGAGGCCGGGAGGCTTCCACCCTAAAGGATATTTCGGAAAACTGGCTGGGCAAGGCCACCATCTCTATGCAGACCGAGGGCCGAACCGTGGACAGTCTGAAAGTTACAGCCAGAATATGCAGCGGCTTGGCCGGGAGCTGATGACCACCAGCGAGATCACCACCATGCCCGGGGATAAATGTATCTTGCAGCTTCGGGGCTCCCGCCTTTTCTATCCCCAAAGTATGACTTGAAAAAGCACCCGAATTACAAGTACACAGCCGAATTTGATAAAAAGAAAAACGCCTTCCGCTTGGAAAGCCTGTTCCGCCACCGGCCATTGAGACTAAAGCCGGAGGACGAATACACGGTGTACGAAGTGGATGGCTCCGACACAGACGAAGAAGCTGACCTGTTGAACTTCGATGATCTGGACAGCGACGAGTTTGTGTAACTTCGGGCCATGATGACCCGAAGCGCCGCCGATGTGGGCGGCTTTTTTTGTACCCAAAACCATCAAACAAACAAAATGGAGGAACGTATATGGAATTTTTCAATCAGGCAATCGACATTCTCAAAATTCTGGTCATGGCTCTTGGCGCTGGTCTGGCGGTATGGGGCGTCATCAACCTTCTGGAAGGTTACGGGTCGGACAACCCTGCGGCAAATGCTCATGTATGATAAAGAAGCAAGATACTAAAAACAAAACATAGACCGCCAGTACCACGCTATTCCGAGTAAAAAACCAAAAGACCGCTGGTTATACACTCCCACAATGTCAAATACCACGAAAACTTTGTACGCTATTTTTTGTTTCTGCTGCTTGACAAAATGTAATGAATGTGTTACATTATAAATGTAATCACTTCATTACTTTTTGGAAAGGAGAGATGACCTTGATATGGAATAGGATTAAGGTGCTAAGAGCTGAAAGAGATTGGACACAAGCAGATTTAGCAGATAAAGTTGGGATTTCCCGACAGGCAGTTATATCAATAGAAAAATATAAATATACTCCGTCTTTGGAGTTGGCTTTTAAGATTGCAGAAGTTTTTGGCGTTTCTATTGATGAAGTTTTTGAGCATAGGGAGGACAAATAGTATGAATGAACAAACTATTTTTTTGATTTTTCTTGTTTCGGCATTAGCTGTAACTTTGGGATTATATTTCTTAAAAGCCAAGAAACAAATGCAATATAAAGGTGATGAACGCTGGAAATTGATACAGCTTAATGCAAATAATGCTGCGAATATCTCAAATACGGTTCTGATCGTCTTGATTGTGGTGTTACCATTGCTTATAGATAGTCAAACGACATTTACACTACAGAGAGTGGTTACATTTGTGCTGATTTATATTGGAATACGGAATTTGATTGAACTGGTTGCAACGATTTATTTTGACAAGCGGTTATAAGGAGGGTACAGGATGTTTAAGAACAAAAATATTCTGCGCGGAATCATTCTGGCGATATTGTTACTTTGCACAGCATATTTGGTATATTCGATTATAGTCAATCCATTAGGCGAGCATGACATTATACTTGCACTGGCTGTTACAGTGGGATTTATTGCATTAGGACAGGATAAGAAAAAAGAAAGATAAATTTCTGTTTATCGAATGAATAGCACAGCCGGCCGAGCCAGTCAACGGTCAAGATGAACGGCGCATACGCGCCGCCGTTGACAGCCCCGCCCGCCTTTGCTGGTAGGTAATCAAGGGGCGACAGCAGGAGTGCTGCCGCCCCGCACTATTATTCAGAGAGGGGGAATTTCCATGACCGAAGATGAAGCCTATAAAGTCCATATCCAGTACACCTTTAACGCCTTTTGCAAGATTGTCATTCGTCACGCAGCAATAGATAAAATTTTGAAGCTGCGCCGGAAGGTGGGAACGGGAAGTTTCCCTTGACTATCTGATGAATGAGAAGTTTGTCCAGCTTGCCGAGCCTGGAG
>ENA-OQEB01000055-OQEB01000055.1-human-gut-metagenome-genome-assembly--contig:-NODE-55-length-43363-cov-4.469956_pt1 | contig 43363 bp, 50 predicted proteins | sample MGYA00242787_ERZ504619 | MGnify/ENA primary metagenome ERZ504619 (study PRJEB26092, sample SAMD00036317) | human gut metagenome | host: Homo sapiens | study: EMG produced TPA metagenomics assembly of... | reverse complement strand
TCATCTGTGCCATACGCTCCATCTCACGGACAGCTGCAGAACTGCAGTCGTCGGGGACATCGCATGTTTCGAGCTGATGTAGGCAAGCTCGAACTTTTTGTCTTCCTCGTCATTTCCGCGGATGATAAAGTACGTTGCCTTCACCAGAAGCGGGGTAAACGGCAGCATCAGGAGTACCTGGCATACTTTGATGATCGAGTTTGCATTTGCGATCATACGGCCTGCTTCGTTTCCGGAAATACCCATAAAGAAGTCAACTACCTGTTTTCCAAACAGCAGGAAAATAATGGAGCAGACAATCGTTCCGGAGATGTTGAACAGCAGGTGGACACATGCCGCACGTTTTGCATCTTTTTTGCAGCCGAAGCTGGCAAGAATCGCGGACATCGTACATCCGATGTTGCATCCAAGCATCATAAACAGACAGATCGGAAGTCCCATCAAGCCCTCTCTTGCAAGAAGCATGATGATTCCGACCGTTGCAGAGTTACTCTGCAGAATCGCGGTAGCCACCCAGCCGACTAAGAACGCAAGAAACGGATTCGTCAGGGATCCGAGGGCGTTAACGACTGCCGGGATCTCTTTTGCTTCGTTCAGGGCTCCTGAGATACCGGAGATACCCATAAACAGAATACCAAATCCCAAGATAACCTCGCCGAGACGGCTGATCGTCAGATTGTTCTTTACGAACATAACCATCAGAACACCGATGATGACAAACAGCGGCGCGATATCCGCAAGGTCAAACGCAATCAGCTGTCCGGTAACTGTCGTACCGATGTTTGCTCCGAGGATAATTCCAGGAGCCTGTGCCAGTTTCATCAGACCGGAGTTTACGAAGCTGACCACCATAACGGTTGTAGCGTTGGAGGACTGAATCAGCGCGGTAAAGAAAATACCGACCAGAAGACCGATCACACGGTTCTTCGTAAATACCTCCAGAATGCTTCTCATCTTGGATCCGGCAACCTTCTGCAGTCCTTCACTCATCAGCTTCATTCCATATAAGAAGAAGCCCAGACCGCCCATCAAAGACACTATTACACTCATATTCTTTTTTCTTCCTTGTCTTTTTCTGATGTCTTTTCAAAATCCCTGTCAAAGCATTTTCATGTTTTGGTCTCAATATTTTACATTTCCTTAACGCAGATTTTACAAGACACCTTTTTTATCATAAAAGAAATCATGACATTTGTCTATAGAAAAATTAAAAATTTCGACAAGAAATTTTCAGATTCTTTTCGTTTCTTTCTTGCATTCTACTTGATAATATTGTAACATTTAGGATGTTTCCATATTATGAGGCGACATTTCCGCCTACAAAATTCAAAAGGAGAGAAAACTATGGAAAAGTTTAGCAAGCTGATGGAAAACACATTCAAGCTGCGGGAAAATGGAACAACAGTCAAAACCGAGATCATCGCCGGTGTCACCACGTTCATGACGATGGCGTACATTCTTGCCGTCAACCCGAACATCCTTTCCTCCACCGGCATGGACCACGGCGCTGTCTTTACAGCAACGGCTCTGGCAGCCTTCCTTGGCACCCTGCTGATGGCACTTTTTGCCAATTATCCATTCGCTCTGGCACCTGGAATGGGCCTCAACGCCTATTTCGCCTACACCGTTGTTCTCGGATACGGATATAGCTGGCAGGCAGCCCTGACCGCCGTTTTTGCAGAAGGTATCATCTTTATTGTACTTTCTCTGACCAACGTCCGTGAAGCGATCTTCAACTCCATTCCGGTCAGCCTGAAATCTGCAGTCAGCGTCGGCATCGGTCTGTTCATCGCATTCATCGGACTTCAGAATGCAAAAATTGTACTGCCGAACTCTTCAACCGTGGCAGGCCTCTATTCCCTGTCTTCCTACAATGCCAACCTGCAGTCTGCAGCCACATTAAACGGAACGGAGTATGTGGCAGGAACGTTTAACGATGTCGGAATCACCGTTCTGCTCGCAGTCATCGGTGTTATCCTCACCGCTGTTCTTGTCGTACGCAATGTAAAAGGAAACATCCTCTGGGGAATTCTTGCAACCTGGATCCTCGGCATGATCTGCCAGGCATGCGGTCTCTACGTTCCGAACCCGGCAAACGGCTTCTACAGCCTGTTCCCGGATTTTTCCAACGGACTTTCCATTCCAAGCCTTGCCCCGATTTTCGGAAAACTGGATTTCTCCATTCTGAAAACAGGCGAGTTCTTCGTGATCATGTTTGCATTCCTGTTTGTCGATATGTTTGATACCATCGGAACTCTGATCGGTGTATCTTCCAAGGCAAACATGCTCGACAAAAACGGAAAACTTCCGCGCATCAAGGCGCGCTGATGGCAGATGCTGTTGCTACCTGCGCAGGTGCTGTTCTTGGTACTTCTACCACAACGACTTTCGTTGAGAGTGCTTCCGGCGTTTCCGAAGGCGGCCGTACCGGTCTTACCGCTGTTACCACTGCAATCCTCTTCGGCCTCGCTCTGTTCCTCTCCCCGATCTTCCTTGCCATCCCGTCCTTTGCAACGGCTCCGGCACTGATCGTGGTAGGCTTCTACATGCTGACCAACGTAGTCAACATTGATTTCAGCGATCTTTCCGAGGCGATTCCGTGCTACATCTGCATCGGAGCAATGCCATTCTTCTACAGCATTTCCGAAGGTATTGCCATGGGAGTTATCTCCTACGTTGCAATCCAGATCCTGAGCGGAAAAGCAAAAGAAAAAAAGATCAGCGTGATCATGTACATCCTGGCTGTTCTGTTTATCTTAAAATACCTTCTTCTGTAATGGCTTTTTAACGATACAGAACTGCATAAAAAGGCTCCTGTCCCACAGATTTTATTCTGTGAAACAGGAGCTCTTTTTATGCTCTGAATCAAAAATTTTTATTCTGCCAGGGTCCGGTAAAAGCAGGTGCGGTTTCCGGTGTGGCACGCTGCGCCGACCTGTTCTACTTTGGCAAGAATTGTATCGTTGTCGCAGTCGATCAGAAGCTGTTTTACATACTGCACATGGCCGGAGCTCAGTCCTTTCGTCCAGAGCTCATTGCGGCTTCTGCTCCAGTACGTCATTTTTCCAAGGCGCAGTGTCGTCTCAAACGCTTCTTCATTCATGTAGGCGAGCATCAGCACTTCGTCATTTTCCGCATCCTGTACAACAACCGGAACCATGCCGTCGCTGTTTGTCTTAAAATCCGCCCAGGTAAAATCACATTTTAATGCTTGTTTCATCTCTTGTTCTCCTCTTTTTCTGCTCTTACAGGCTGCCCTTGGTCGAGAGCACGCCGGCAATTCTCGGATCGAAGGAAGTTGCCTCATCGAGTGCCTTCGCAAATGCTTTGAACATCGCCTCGATGATGTGGTGGTTATTTCCGCCGTCAAGCACTTTGATATGCAGATTCATCTGCGCCGCATAGGAAACGGCGTAGAAGAATTCTTTTACCATCTCGGTCTCCATCTCTCCTACTTTCTCCCGCGTAAATTCTGCCTGGAAAGAGAGATACGGTCTGCCGCAGAGGTCAACGGCCGAGAGCACCAGTGTCTCGTCCATCGGAAGGATTCTGTCGCCGTAGCGGCGGATGCCTGTTTGTCGCCGACTGCCTCGCGGATTGCAGTTCCGAGCACGATACCGGTGTCCTCGATCGTGTGGTGGCCGTCTATATCAAGGTCTCCATCTACAGAAACGGAAAGGTCGAAAAGACCGTGGCGGGCAAAGCCGTCGAGCATATGGTCAAAAAAGCCGATGCCGGTGTGGATGTCGCTCTTTCCCGTTCCATCCAGATTTAATGTCATGCGGATCTTTGTTTCTTTTGTCACGCGTTCTACGCTGGCTGTTCTGTTCTCCACTCACTCTTCCCCCTCAAAACGGACGGCAATCGAATTGGCGTGTGCCGTCAGGCTCTCTGATTTTGCAAAGCTCTCGATATCCTCGTGGATCTCGGAAAGGGCTTCTCTAGAATAATAGATGATGCTGGATTTCTTCACGAAATCGTCTACGGACAGCGGGGAGAAGAATTTTGCGGTTCCGTTCGTCGGCAGGATATGGTTCGGGCCGGCAAAATAGTCACCGAGAGGCTCGCTGGAGTTCTCGCCGAGGAAAATAGCACCGGCGTTATGTACCTTCATCATATCCTCAAACGGGTTCTTCGTCACGATCTCGAGGTGCTCCGGTGCGATGGCATCTACGGTGTCGATCGCTTCCTGATGCGAATCGGTGACAAGGATGTAGCCGAAGTTGTCCAGTGATTTGGAGATGATGTCGCTTCTGGAGAGGACTTTTAAGAAACCGTCTACCTCTTCACTTACCTTCTCTGCCAGTTCCTGGGAGGTGGTAATGAGGATCGCACTTGCAAGCTCATCATGCTCAGCCTGGCTTAAGAGATCGGCTGCCACGAACCGCGGATTTGCAGTCTCATCAGCAAGGACAAGAATCTCACTTGGGCCTGCGATGGAGTCGATGCTGACATTTCCGTATACGGCTTTCTTTGCAAGGGCAACGTAGATGTTTCCAGGTCCTACGATTTTATCGACTTTCGGAATGCTCTCGGTTCCGTAAGCAAGGGCTGCAATTGCCTGTGCACCGCCGATTTTAAAGACGCGGTCCGCACCGGCTTCTTTTGCTGCCGCAAGGACAACCGGGTTGACTTTTCCGTCTCTGCCGCACGGCGTTGTCATGCAGATTTCTTTGACTCCTGCCACTTTTGCCGGAAGAATGTTCATCAGAACAGAGGACGGATACGCTGCCTTTCCTCCCGGAACGTATACGCCGACACGGTTCAGGGCGGTCAGCTTCTGGCCAAGCATCGTTCCGTTCTCGGTAGAGGTGAACCAGCTGTTCTGTTTCTGTTTTTCGTGGAACTCACGGATATTTTTCATGGATCTGCGGATGACACCGATCAGCTCTGGATCTACGATGTTGTACGCTTCATCAATCTCTTCCTGTGTTACTTCTACGGTAGAAGCATCGAGTACCGCGTGGTCGAATTTCTCGGTATATTCGAAAACGGCTGCGTCTTTTCTTGTTTTTACATTCTCAATGATCTCCTGCACGGAAGCCTCGTACGTTCCGTACTGTGTCGGGCTTCGTTTCAGCATATTCTCCAGAATATTTTCTGTGGTCTCTTTTGTCAGTTTTACGATTCTCATACCAGTGCTCCTTTCAGATCCTGAATTAATTTGGTAATTCTCTCATTTTCCATCCGCATGCTCACCTGGTTGACAACCATGCGCGCAGACAGCGGGCAGACCTCCTCGAGAACGGTCAGGCCGTTTTCCCGTAAAGTGCTTCCTGTCTCTACAATATCCACAATCACTTCGGAAAGTCCGACAATCGGTGCCAGCTCGATCGAGCCGTTCAGCTTGATCATCTCAACGGTCTGGTGCTTGCGGTTGTAGAAGTAATCCTTGGCAATATTTGGGTACTTCGTTGCCACACGGATCTGCTGGTTGTGCTGCAGCAGCTCACGCGCGGACTCCGGTCCGCAGACACACATGCGGCACTTGCCGTAGCCAAGGTCCAATACCTCGTAGAGGCGTCTTCCTTCCTCCAGAATCGTGTCCTTTCCGACGATTCCGATATCCGCTGCGCCGTACTCCACATAGGTCGGCACATCCGGACCTTTGGCGAGGAAGAAACGGAGCTTATGCTCTTCGTCCGTGAAAATCAGCTTTCTCGTATCTTTATTTTTCATTTCATCGCAGGTGATGCCGACTTTTTCCAGCAGCTCCAGCGTCTGGTACGCCAGGCGTCCTTTTGTCAGTGCAATGGTCAAATATCTCATCTTTTTCGTACCCTTCCTCTCCTACAGCTCCACCGGCTGTACTTCTCCTGTCGACAAATCGATAGCAAGCACCGAATCGCTCTTCTGAATATAGACAATACCGCCGAACTGGTTCTTTCTGCCGTATTCTTCATAATCTGCAAGAACCTTGTCCCTTGCAAAGCAGACCAGCGCGACATCCATGCCCTTGCTTCTGTGCTCGTTGGCAAGTTTTACGGCCAGCGGCTGAAGGAAATCCGGGTAGAGCAGCATCGTTTTCGTATTGGCAATCGGAAGAGAAATTTTCTGGCGCTCCAGTGCATTCATCAGAGATTCCATGACAGTACAGAATCCGATCGCCGGCGCTTTCTTTCCGAAGTGCTGCAGCAGTGCATCGTAGCGGCCGCCTTTTACGATCGGCTCGCCGGTGCCGTAGGTGTAGGCCTGGAAAATAATACCGGTGTAGTAATGGAATTTGCTTAAAAGGCCGAGATCGAAGAAGACGTATTTTTCATAGCCGTAATCTTTAACGATCTCATAGATCGTAGCCAGACGATCGAGTGCCTCTCTTGCCGCCGGATTTCTTGTAAGGCCTTTTGCCTTTTCGAGAATCTCTGCATTTCCGAACAGCTGCGGAACATCACGGAGTGCTTCAAACAGATCACTTCGAAGGTTCTGTTTTGCCAGCAGCTCCTCGGCGCCAAAATGATTTTTAATGGAAATCAGTTCTTTTAATTCGTTCAGAACATCCTCGGCGAGAGCAGCTTCCTCGGCGAGCGCCTGGAAGAAACCTACGTGGCCGATGCTGATCTGGAAATCGGTAAGACCGGCATCCAGCATAACTTTTACGGTCATCGCAATGATCTCTGCGTCTGCCATTGCGGAATCATCGTTTAAGAGCTCGACGCCCATCTGGGTGGACTCTTTTAAGCGGCCCTGATAGCTGCTGCTGTTGACGAAGCTGCTTCCTCTGTAGCAAAGGCGGATCGGCATCGTCTCTTCCATGAAATACATGGAGGCTGCGCGTGCAATCGACGGGGTAAAGTCCGGACGGAGCACAAGGGTGTTGCCGTCGCGGTCAAAGAATTTGTAGAGCTCGCGGGACGGTGTTGTTCCCACTTCTCTTCCGAATACATCAAAAAACTCGAACGTCGGTGTTTCAATATCCTGATATCCAAACGCATGAAATACCTGCTCAATCTGATTCTCCAGGTATAATTTTTTCGTACATTCCTGATTGTAGACATCCCGGACGCCTTCCGGGGTATGAATTAATCGATCCATGTTTTGTTGTCCTCACTTTTTCGCTTTAGTTCGCTACCATATTACCATATTGAATTTAAAACTATGGTTAGTATATCGGAAAACATTTTCCCTGTCAACCCAAAATTTTAATCCGCTTTCGAATCCCGTATCTCCAGATCCTTCTGGATTCCGTTCAGGTACGGGACGAGAACGCTGCTTCCCGTTCTGGGAAGGAAGAATGACGTTTCAAGCTCGGTGTAGGAAAAATGCTTCTTTCCGCCGTTCTGTCCGCGGTCCCAGAAGGTTTTCATCGTTTCATACCGCAGGTAATAATATTCGTCCCGCGCCGTAAAATACAGCAGCAGGAAGGAAATCCCCCCTGCTGCTCGAAATCTTTCATAAACGTAACCTGGTGCTCGTGGATGTTTGCGAGCGGAAAGGAATCCGTTTTGCACTCTTTTGCATCGAAGCAGACGGGAATGCCCTGTACAGCGCCGATGTAATCAACGGTACTCTTCTTTTCAAAATAAGCCAGCGTGATGTGTCTGCTCTCCTTATCTATTTTGATCGGGGTGATCGGCGTCGGCACCTTCTGGATCAGTGCCAGATGCTTGTCACGGTACTGCTCGTTTGTGCGGTTGATCATTTCCTCCAACGTTGATCCGCGGAGTCCCCTCGATGTCCATGCCATAATTCCTGTCCTCGTCTTCGTTCTGTTCTTATTCAATCAGAGAAATTTTGTTCAGCGGCCAGTAGCGCAGAAAGGCCTTGCCGATGATCTTGTCTTTCTCTACGTACGGATTCAGCCAGTAGCGGGAATCCTTTGATACGTTCCGGTTGTCGCCGAGCATAAAGTAGCAGCCCTCCGGCACCTCATACGGTCCGAAATCGCCGACCGGTGTTTCCGGGCAGAAATCATCGCGCAGCGGCTCGGTGGAATCGTTGATATACACCTTTCCGTCGCGGATCGTAACCGTCTCTCCCGGCAGTCCGATGACGCGCTTGATAAACTTCTGCTTCTCGTCGTCCGGATAATAGAAAATAACGATGTCATACCGCTGCGGATCGCTCTTTACATAAGCAAGGCGGTTACCGAAGATCTGGTCTCCGGTCATAATCGTGTTTTCCATGGAAGGAGATGGGATTCTTGCGTTGATGACAATGACCTGCTCCACAAAAACAACGACTGCCACGACAATGGCGATCATTTTTACATATTCCCAGATTTCCCGTCCGATGCTCGTCTCCTCCGTTTTTCTTGGTTTTGTTTCTTTCTTTTCGTTGTCTTTTCGGCTCATAATCCTTCTCCCGTCAAATGTTCTCCCTGTAAAATCCGGCGCACGGATGATGGCAGGGGCGCTGTAAAGGTTTTTCCGGACAGATCCGATAAGGTGCCCGTAAGCTCTGGAAATACCGCCTTCCACGAATGGAGAAGTTGGTATTTCAGTCCGTATTTTTCCCGGAAGCGGCGGTTAAACTCCGCATCCCCGTATTTCGTATCTCCCGCAAGCGGATGACCGATGCTCGCGAGATGGCTGCGGATCTGATGGCTCTTTCCGGTCACCAGCTCAACCTCCAGCAGCGTACAGCCTCTTCCGGCACAGAGCGGCCGGTATGCGGTTTCTATGTAAACAGCATCTCCCTGCTGCTCTCTCTGAATCGAAACACGGTTTGTCCTCTCATTTTTTGTGAGGTATCCGCGGATCCGCTCTGTCTCTGTCACGGTTCCTTTTACAACCGCCAGATAGTATTTTCCAACAGCCCGCTCTGCGATCAGTTCTGAAAGCTGCTGCGTCGCCGCAACGGTTTTTCCGGCAAGAATCAGACCGCTGGTGTTCCGGTCCAGACGATTGCAGAGTCCGGCGCGGAACATGGTCTCCTCCCCGGCATTTTTTTCCGAAAGATAGGCGCCGAGCGCTTCGGTAAGGCTCACATCCGTCTCTTTCGCCTTCTGTGAGAGGACACCTGCCGGCTTGTTCAGGAAAATTACTTTTTCGTCTTCATAGACGATATCCAGCTTCGGATACTTTACCTGTTTTCCAGCCGCCGGTTTTTCCGGTGTTTTCCGAAATTTTTCGATGGTCTCTTCCGCCAGATACAGCCGGATCGTATCGCCTGTTTTCAGCTTTTCACTGCCGTCCGCCTTTTTCTGGTTCAGCACAATGTTTTTCTTTCGCAGCATTTTATAGAAGAAACTCTTTGGCGCCTCCTCCATATATTTGGACAGATATTTGATGAGCTGCTGCGCGCAGTCTTTTTCTGTCACGGTCAGTTCTCTCATAGCAATGGTCTCCTACAGTGCCAGCGCCAGCATCGTGTGTTTCACCAGTTCCGTGCGGGACAGATCCGGGTACCGCTCATCCGGTTTGAAGTTTTCACTGGCGCTCTTTTCCAGCTCATCGTAGTTGCGGTTCAGGGAATCGAGGCGCTCCAGAAATGCTTTTTCCCGATCAAAAATCTTCACATGGCATTTGTAGCCGTTGGCACGGATGATCTTGTTCAGATACGTAGTGCAGTCCTCGATCTGTTTCTGGTCTTTGGCGCGCGTGGTGTAGCAGGCGATCTCCTCACCGCAGAACGCCGCTGCTTCGATCATCAGACTCGATTTTTCCTGTGTGATATACATTTCATATCCCATCAGCAGTTTTCCTTTTTTTGCCTCAATGGCATCGTACACTGCTTTGTCCACTGGCTTTTGCATAACCATCATGATAAAACCGACGGCGGCGCGGCAGCCCGGCAGACAGCCTACTACGGCGACAACCGTAAAAATGTTGCTCTTGTTTCCGTCTGCAAGCACAAGTCCGACAATAAAAACGATGGCCGGAAGGACGAACAGTCCCAGTGTCACAAGCAGTCTTTTTTTCTTTTCCCGGCGGATATAGCGTAATCCCCTTTTCTGATCTTCATTCTTCTGTCATTTCCCTTCTTCGATAAGATCCCCGCTCATCTTCTGCGTGTTTATTTCTTTTTGTGCACGTTGCGGAGCGTCTTTTTCGGCCGTCCGCCTGTTTTGGCTTTTCCCTGTCCGGAACGGTCATTCGCCGTCTTCTGGCCAAAGCCTTTTCCGTTGGACCCTTTTCCTCTTGACGGTTTTCCTGCCTCCCCGGCCATCTTTCTCGGCCGTACGAGACATTTCGGTCCGAATCCGATCAGATCCTCCCGGTGTGTCCGGCGCAGTGCCTCGCAGACGAGCTCATAGTTCTCCGGATTCCGGTACTGAATCAGCGCACGCTGCATCGCCTTCTCATGCGGCGATTTCGGCACGTAAACCGGATCCATCGTCCGCGGGTCAAGACCGGTATAGTACATACAGGTGGAAAGTGTGGAAGGCGTCGGATAGAAGTCCTGTGCCTGCTCCGGGATAAATCCCATATCGCGGATGTACTCGGCAAGCTCCACCGCATCCTCCAAGTCACACCCCGGATGGGACGACATAAAATACGGAAGTGCGTACTGCTGCTTCCCCGTCTTTTTGTTGCACGCATCGAAGCGGCGGATAAATTCCTGATATACTTCGTGGCGCGGTTTTCCCATATAGGAAAGCACACGGTTCGAAACGTGCTCCGGCGCAACGCGGAGCTGACCGCTGACGTGATCCTTTACCAGCTCGGAAAGGAACGTCTGGTCTTTATCGGCCAGGACATAGTCAAAACGGATGCCGGAGCGGATAAAGACTTTCTTCACGCCCGGAATGTCTTTTAATTCCCGCAGCAGCTTCACATAATCTCTGTGATCTGCCACCATATTTTTACACGGCTCCGGGAAGAGACAGTTCCGGTTCGGGCAGGCGCCTTTGGTGAGCTGCTTTTTGCATGCCGGACCGCGGAAATCCGCCGTCGGGCCGCCGACATCGTGAATATAGCCTTTAAATTCTTTTTCCTGAACCATCTGCCGCGCTTCCGCCAGAATGGATTCGTGGCTTCTTGTCTGCACAACGCGTCCCTCGTGGAACGTCAGCGCGCAGAAACTGCAGGACCCAAAGCAGCCGCGGTTGCTCGTCAGACTGTATTTGATTTCCCCAAGCGCCGGCACACCGCCGTCTTTTTCATAGCTTGGGTGATAGGCGCGCATGTATGGAAGCGCATAGACATCATCCATCTCCTGCTCTGTCAAAGGACGGGAAGGCGGATTCTGTACAATGTAGCCCTGGCCCTCATACGGCTCTGCCATCGGCTTCGCATTGATGGCATCGGTATTTTTATACTGAATCGCAAAGCTCTCCGCATACGTCCGCTTGCTCTCCCGCACCTCCTCGAATGACGGCAGCACCACCGGGTCGATCAGGTGATCCAGCGTTTTGCTCCGATAAACGGTTCCCGGAATAAAGGTGACATCATGAACGTCAATGCCAGCCGCAAGTGCATCTGCAATCGCTACGATCGAAAGTTCTCCCATTCCGTACGAAATCAGATCCGCACCGGAATCGAGAAGGACGGAGCGGCGCACCTGGCAGACCAGTAATCGTAATGCGAAAGGCGCCGGAGCGATGCCTCGATGCCGCCGAGGATCATCGGTGTATGTTTATACGTTCTCCGGATCAGATTGCCGTACACGGTAACCGCGCGGTCCGGCCGTTTTCCCATGACACCGCCCGGCGTAAAGGCATCTGTTTTTCGGTGCTTTTTCGCCACGGTATAATGGTTGACCATGGAATCCATATTTCCGGAAGAGACAAGAAAGCCAAGACGCGGTTCACCGAAAATCGAAATGCTGTTCTCGTCCTTCCAGTCCGGCTGTGAGATGATGCCGACGGAATAGCCGTTCGCCTCGAGCACACGACTGATGATTGCCGGGCCGAACGAGGAATGGTCCACGTAGGCATCTCCGATGACATAGACAAAGTCAAACTGTTCGATTCCCCGTTCCTTCATCTCTTCTCTTGTAATTGGTAAAAAAGGCATGCTTTACTTTCCTTTCTGTGTTTCGGCGTCCGCTATGCCAAGCGCCGCTTTTTCTTCCTGCGTCAGGAGACGGGCACTGCCCTTTTGCAGCGCCGGATCAAGTTCCAGGCTCCCCATCGACAGCCGTTTCAAATAGACGACCGTTTTTCCGACCTTCTCAAACATGCGCTTGATCTGGTGGAAGCGGCCCTCACAGATGGTAATGCGGATCCGGCTTTCAAAAATGCCAGGCTCTTTTTCTGTCGTTTCCAGAATGGTAAGCTCGGCCGGAAGTGTCGGTTTGTCGTCCCCAATGTCGAGCCCTTCGGCAAATGCCTGCCGATCTTCTTCTGTCACTTTTCCGTCAATCACGGCCTCATACACTTTCGAGACATGCGATTTCGGAGAGAGCAGCCGGTGGGAAAGGGCTCCGTCGTTCGTAATCAGCAGCAGCCTTCGGTGTCCTTGTCGAGCCGTCCGACCGGAAAGAGGTCTTTTCTTGCCGCATCACTTAAAAGATCGAGTACGGTCCGGTCACGGCGGTCCTCCGTCGCAGAGACGACACCCGCCGGTTTGTGGAGCATCCAGTATTCCATTTTCACATAGGAAATGCTGTTTCCGTCCACAGTCACCTGCGCTTCATCCGGGTCGACTTTCAGTTCCGGGGCTTTTGCCGTAATTCCGTCTACGGCCACCCGTCCCTTCCGGATCAGGGCCTTTACTTCCTGGCGTGTTCCCACACCCATGTCCGCCAGATATTTATCGAGTCGTAATTTACTCATACCATCCGCCATCCTGCATAATATTTATTTTTTAACGTTCCGTTGTTTATTTTTCCCCAGCCAAGTGGGAAATCATCCAGGCACACAAGCACCCAGCCCTTTTTCCCCTGACACTCTTCCTCGGAAAACGAGAGTGTCTCACCCTTTAAGTAGCGCATGACACGGTCATCTCCCTTGGGAATGGTCAAACACGAAACGTATTCTTCTTTTTTCAGATACGCCGCCAGCGCCTGGGACGGCTCGAAGCGGTTTTTCTTTACGGTGCCAAGCGAAAGTCCGGTCCGCAGATAGCGCAGACCCTTTGCCGCACAGACACCTTCCGGCAGAAAATAGAGCTGGTCTTTCACAAGGGCAAACGAACCATTCTTCCAGTCCATGCGCACGCCAGCAAGAAACTCTTCCGCCTCTTTCGGCAGCTTCTTTGTCGTTTCCAAAAGGCGGGACGGCTGCCGTTTCCGGCTCTCTCCCTGCTTTTTCAGGAGCGCCACGAAATGGCCTTCTCCCTCCATCCGCTGCGGGAAAATATGAACGCACCGGGAAAGATCGCGGCCATTCACGGATACTCCCGGCGCAAACCCTTCGTAACCCGGGGTAATTTCCTGCACTTCCATATCCGGATGCGCATCCAGCAGCCCTGCGATGACCTCTTCGTTCTCCTTTACAGAAAACGTACAGGTAGAGTACAGCAGCTCTCCGCCCTCTGCAAGCATCTGATACGCCTGCTCGATCAGTTTTTTCTGGATCGGCACATAATGCTCCGGCCCATTTTCACTGTAGTAGCGCAGCATTGAGCTCTCTTTTCGGAACATGCCCTCCCCAGAGCACGGCGCGTCAAGAAGGATCTTGTCAAAAAAGGCCGGATACAAGGTTACTAATTTTTCCGGATCCTCGCTCGTCACGAGAAGACGTCCCACTCCCTGGATTTCCAGGTTGCGCAGCAGCGCCTTCGCCCGCGAATTGCTGATATCGTTTGCCAGCAGCATGCCGCCCTCACCGATCCGGCTTCCCAGCTCCGTTGCCTTTCCGCCCGGTGCCGCACAGAGATCGAGCACACGGTCATCCGGCTCAATTGGAAGGCGGGATGCCGGTGTCATCGCACTCGGCTCCTGCAGATAATACAGGCCCGCATAGTAATCGGCATCCTTTGCCGGATTGCAGCTCTCTTCATCGTAATAAAATCCATTGGGGATCCACGGAACCTTCTTAAGCGGAATATCGGTCCGCCTAAGAAACTCTTCTGTCGAAATTTTTCCGTTGTTTACCCGCAGTCCTCTATGTACCGCCTCGTCAAATGTCTTGCAGTATGCCTCATATTCTTCCTCACCGAGCAGCTGTTTCATCTCCTGCTCAAAGGCTTCCGGCAGTGTGATCATATCCGTTTATCCCCTTTTGTTCTAAAGTTCGTCTGTAATTGCCTGTGCGCGGTATCCCTCTGCAATCAGATCCAGTTCTTTGTGGAACCGTTTTAACTCCTGCAGATCGTTCTGCGCATAGATGTGATAAAACTCATCCTGAATTTTTTCTACTTCGCGTTTGTTCGTCACCTTGTAAAGATTCTCGATATTATTCAGGATATCCGTGATCAGATTCCGCTGCATCTGGGAGGAATTCTGTGCATCCATAATCTCACTCCGCACAGAGGACATCTCATTATCCAGCACAATAATCGCCTTTGCAGCTGCGCTTAAGCGCTCCCGGATGTGATCCGGAATGTTTGCCTTATATTTGTACTGCAGCGAGTGCTCAATCGTCGCCCAGAAATCCATCGCCATCGTGCGGATCTGGATTTCCACCTGGATGCGCTTCGGGCCGTTCATCGTCTCCACGGTATAGTAAACAATGAGGTGATAGCTCCGGTAACCGCTGTCCTTCATGTGGCGGATGTAGTCTTTCTCGCTCTTAATCTCAATATCCGACCGCTTCTGGATCAGGTCGGCAACCTTTTCGATATCTTCAACGAACTGGCAGATGATGCGGATGCCCGCGATATCCTCCACCTGCTCCTCCATCTCTTCGGGCACAATGCCCTTTCTCTGCATTTTTTCCAGAATACTGGAAACACTCTTCACACGGCCGCTCACGCTCTCGATCGGTGAGTACAGCCCTTTTCCGTGGTGCTCCTTGATCAGATGCCGGAATTTCACCTGTAATTCCTTGACAGCCAGCTCGTATGGTTCCAGAATCTCATGCCATAACAGTATATCCATGTCCCCTAATCTCCTTTTTTGCTCCTGCTTTCAGCCATTTTTCTTATCGGATGGTAAACGTTTTGGAAATTCAATCCCCACCCTGTTACTTTATGCCTGTCTTTTCTGTTTTATGACTGTTTTTCAGAAACTTTTTTGAAATAGACACGGGCAGTTTTTTATGCCTGCCGTTTCGAAAGCTGCTCCAGAACGCGGCACAGGTACTGATACGTTCTCTCCACGGAGGAAATCGAAAGCCGCTCCTCGGTCGTGTGGATTGCTTTCATGTTCGGGCCGAAAGATACACAGTCAAGACCGGAAAGCTTTTCATAGAACAGACCGCATTCCAGTCCGGCATGAATCGCTTCCACTGCCGGTTTCTGTCCATACATGCTTCATATTCCGCCACCATCAGATCGCGGAGGGCAGAATCCTCTTTATACTCCCATGCCGGGTACGCGCCCTCTACGTGGAACTCACCGCCCAGGAAACCGATCAGATACTCCAGCTTGTCGGAAAGGGCTTCTTTTGCACTTCCCACGGAGCTCCGCACACTTGCACACGCATGCAGGTGATCCGGCTCTAATTTCAGAATGCCGAGGTTCAGGGATGTTTCCACCAGTCCCGGGATCTGGCCGCTCATCTTCTGTACCCCGTTCGGAAGATTCATCAGGAAAAAGACGGTTTTCTGCAGGCTGACCGGATGAAGCGCCGGTGCAGCGCCCTCGCCTGTTTTCTCTACCGTAACGGTAATACCGTCATCTGTTCCGCTGTACTCTCTGCAAAGATTTTCGGTGAAGCGTGATGCTTCCTCTTTTAAGATCTCTTTCTCTCCGCCGTCGATGGCAAGAAGCATGCGGGTTGTCCGCGGAATGGCGTTGTCTTTTAAACCGCCCTCCAGCTCGATCAGGCATAATCCATCTTTCCTGCCAGTTCGTACAGGAAACGGCCCGCCAGAATGTTGGAGTTGGCACGGTTTTTGTGGATTTCCGTACCGGAATGGCCACCGGCAAGACCGGAAATCGTCACTTCCATCTGCTCACCCATCACTTCGCTTCTGCGCACCGGCAGATCCATCATGGCTGTCATACCGCCTGCGCACGATACGGTGAGAATGCCTTCCTCTTCAGAATCCATATTTAACAGTGTTCTTCCCTTTAATTCATTCCCGTTTAATGCTGCTGCGCCGAGCAGTCCGATCTCTTCATCCGTCGTAATCAGTGCCTCGATGGCCGGAAGCTGCAGATCATCCGATTCCAGCACAGCCAGCATATAGGCAACGGCAATTCCGTCGTCTCCGCCAAGCGTCGTGTCCCTGGCATAAATCTCATCGCCGTCGATGTGAATCTCAAGACCGTCCTTCGTAAAATCGTGGCTGCTGCCCGGCTTCTTCTCGCAGACCATATCGCAGTGGCCCTGCAGAATCACGGTCGGAGCCAATTCACATCCCTTCGATGCCGGGCGGCGGATGATCACGTTGTTGGACGCATCCTGATACCAGGATAATTCATGGTCCCTTGCAAACTGAACCAGATAGTCGCTCACTTCTTTTGTGTTTCCGGAGCCGTGCGGAATGCGGCAGAGCTCTTCAAAATAATAAAATACCCGTTCCGGTTTTAATCCTGCTAATACGCTCATTTTTTCTTCTCCCATCTTCTTTTTTTCAAAGCTTCGTCATACTCTATTTTAGAAAGCGGGAGGAGGTTCGAACGTCATGAAAAAAATCACTTTTATTTCTCTCTTCCCTGCTTCTTTTTTTCTGTCTTCTTATCTTTCCCGCGCGGACTTTTTTCTATGCCTGCGAGGGTGTCAATCTCTGGTTTCATACCATTCTTCCGTCACTTCTGCCGTTTCTGATTCTGACATCTCTTCTTCTGGAAACAGGAGCCGCGCGGCGGATCTCTGCCCGTGCAGAAGTTTTTTTTCAAACGGTTTTCGGTCTTTCCCCGGCTGGGTTTTATGCACTTTTTCTCGGTCTTTTCTGCGGTTTTCCCATGGGAGCGCGCATCACTGCCCAGCTCTATGAGGCAGAAGAAATTGACCGGAACGAAGCGTGCTATCTTTTAACCTTCTGCAGCAGTCCGAGTCCTGCCTTTCTGTCTTCCTATGTTATCTTAACTGCGTTTTCCGGACAGATCCATCCCGGCTTCGTCTTCGGCGTGCTTTACGGTTCCAATTTTCTAACTGGTTTTCTGTTCCGGCTTGTTTTCCGCCGCTTCCGCCTGCACCGGCACACCGCCCATCGGACACATTCCATGGAAAAAAAGAGATGTCAAAACAGACTTCCAAAGGAAACCTGCTGGACACCTCTATCATGAACGGATTTGAAATCATTACACAGCTTGGCGGATACATCATCCTGTTTTCCATTCTGTCCGGACTTCTGATGGATCTGCATCCGTTTGGTTCCGCCTCGCCCCTGCTCTGCGGCGTGCTGGAAATCACGACGGGAATCGCACAGCTTGCCGCGTCCTCTCTTCCTTACGCCGGAAAAGTCTCTGCTGTCCTTACCTGCGCCGCCTTCGGCGGTCTCTCTGTCGCTGCCCAGACAAACTGTATGATCCATAACAGCGGTCTGCCCCTCTGGCCTTATCTTGCCGGGAAGCTCTGCTGTGCTGCTTTCGCAGGAACGCTTGGTTTATTCCTCTTCGCTTTCCTCTTCTGATGCCGGATCATATTCCGGTACGATAACTTCTTCCTCTGGCTGCTCTTCTTCCGGAGCACTGCGGGGAGAGCTCACTTCTGTTCTGAACAACGGTATTGTAGCAGCTTGTCAGGGATTCTACAAAGCTGTTGTATTTCTCTCCTGCATCGTTTAATGCAGTCGTCATAATATTGCTTAAGTTGGCAAGCATATCATCGGTATATCCGATGGCACCGAGACGGATGCTGTTGGCATCGTTGGTTGCAGCATCCAGGATTTCCTGTGCCTGCTGGTTTGCATTGTTGACGGTCTCATTTGCCTGTGCGTATGCTGTCTGCATCACTTCACTCTGCTCTACCATCTCTCTTGCCTTTGCCTGTGCCTCTGCAATGATGGCATCTGCCTTGTTCTGTGCGTCTGCCAGAATCGCATCTTTGTTGCTGATGATCTTCTGGTACCGTTTGATCTCGTCCGGTGTTTTCAGACGGAGCTCACGGAGAAGCTCTTCTAATTCTTCTTTATTTACAACGATTTTGGTGGTAGACAGCGGCTGATATTTACAGCTCTCTACATACTCCTCAATTTCTTCGATGATCTGTTCAATTCTGCTGCTCATTTTAATTCTCCTTATCTTTTATCCTGCGGCATTCCTTCTGAATTTCGGGCGGCATACTTTGCGCGGATTTCTTTTTCCACAAAATCCGGAACAAATTTGTGAATGTCGCCGCCAAAAGCAGCTACTTCTTTTACTACCGTGGAGCTGAGGTACGCATACTCCAGCGAGGTAATCAGAAACGTGGTATCTACTTCCGGTTCCAGAACGCGGTTCGTCTGTGCCATCTGCAGTTCATATTCAAAGTCTGTGATCGCGCGGAGTCCGCGGACGATCGTATGCGCCTGGCATTCCTTCGCAAAATCAACAGCGAGCCCGCTGAAAGAACGGACTTCGACATTTGGAATGTCCTGGGTCGCTTTCTTTAGTATATTAACACGTTCTTCCACAGAAAACAACGGAGATTTTGAGGAATTATGTAAAACTCCCACGATTACGCAGTCAAAAAGCTTGGATGCACGCAGAATGACATCCAGATGACCATACGTTACAGGGTCAAAAGTTCCCGGGTATACGGCTGTCTTCATGATTCTTTTACTCCTTCGTGTTTGCTTTTCGGGGTAAGGAATACATGGACATTTGTCTTATAGATTTTTTTCTTCAGAATTTCGTATCCGGCATCCTCCGCCCAGTCGAAATCAGTATTCAGCGATGCTTCTACAATAATTAAGGTATCCTCACCGATAAAAGAGGCGTCGCGGAACGCATACAGCACGTCCTTTTCCAGTCCCTTATCGTATGGCGGGTCCATAAAAATGCAGTCAAAAGGCTCCTGTCCCTGAAGCGACTGCAGAGCTGCATGCGCTTCCATGGGCAGGAGCACTGCCTGCTGTTCCAGCTTCGTAAATTTTAAATTCTGCCGGATACAGTCTGCTGCAGCTTTGTTCTGCTCTACGAACCACGCGCGCTCGGCGCCGCGGCTCAACGCCTCGATTCCGATCGCCCCGCTTCCGGCGAACAGATCGAGAAAACGCGCATCCGGCAGATACGGCTGAAGCATGTTAAATAAGGTTTCTTTGATCCGGTCCGTCGTCGGCCGGGTCTGTCTGCCGGGAACCGTCTTTAATGGAAGACTCCGGCATTTTCCTGCTATTACTCTCATGTTGGTCTTATTTTCGTCCTTACTGTTTTTGTTTGATGGATCAGTCGGCTTTCAACTGCTCTCTCCAGTCCAGATCTCCTCTTGCAAGTCCCAAAATCAGAGACTCCGCGGTTCCGATATTTGTTGCAATCGGGATATTGTACTGGTCGCAGGTACGGATAATTTTGTAGACATCCGGCTCTTTCGGATTGATCATCGTCGGATTGTAAAAGAAAATTACCATATCCATATCGCCGCGTTCAATCATCTCGGTAAACTGTTTGTCTCCGCCTACGCTTCCAGGCAGAAACTTGTGTACATGAAGGTTCGTCACCTCTTCAATCCGCCGTCCGGTGGTTCCGGTGGCGTACACCTCATGTTTCATGAGGATTCCCTTGTATGCAATACAGAAATCCTCGATCAGACTCTTCTTGCTGTTGTGTGCTATGATTCCAATATTCATTACTGCAAACCGCCCCTTCTCCTGTTTTTACTACCATGTGCAGCAATTATAACAAATTTATTTTCAATACGCAATTCTTTTTGTGAATTTTTTACACAGTTTTTATATTTTTTTCTGCCGTTTCATTTTTCCTTCTTCTTTTACTTTCTCCGCTTTTCCGGAAAAAATACAGAATCTGGAAGTTTATTTTTGTTTTCTTTCCACATACTATGACCGTAGCAGAACAGATGAAAAACACATCCGGATCTGCTTCACAGCAGCTTTTAACAAGCACAAAGATAAAGGAGGGAATGAACATGGCGAATCGTTCATCGAATACCGCAGCAGTACCAGAAGCAAAAGGCGCTCTGGACAAATTCAAATTTGAGGTGGCAAGCGAACTCGGCGTGCCGCTCAGTGATGGCTACAACGGTAACCTGACTTCCAAACAGAATGGTTCTGTCGGAGGTTATATGGTCAAAAAGATGATTGAGCAGCAGGAACGCCAGATGTCCGGCGGTTCTTCTGGCCAGTACTAATCATCCCGGTATAACATCCTGATGCCGGAACAGGCATCAAAAAGCGTGAGCTCTTTTCTTTTCGGAAAAGCTCACGCTTTTTTCTTGCTCCTGCAGAGCTGGTACATAATACTTACAGATCAATGCTTCCGGTTACATCATCATTGATTACGTAGTAAGCAGTAAATTCCTCCGGTTTTACATAAACCTTCAGGCTCTTTAATTCTTCTGCTTTCTTGCCATATCCTTCGATCCAGATCTGCTGGATTCTCTCGTACAGATCTTTCTCCTTGATTTCTCTTCCGCCGAACTGCAGAATCATCTCCTGCTCCGCTTCTTTCTTTGCTGCTTTTGCAGGTGATTTTTTCTCTGCCGGCTTTTTCACTGCTGCTGGTTTTTTCGGTGCAGCCGCTTTCTTTGTCGTTGTTTTCTTTGCTGTTGTGCGGGTTGTTTTTGCAGCTTTTGCTGCCGGTTTTTCTTCTGCTTTTGCAGGTGCTTCCTCTGCTGCTGCAGTTTCCTTTACAACTTCTTTTGCAACTTCTTTTACAGCTTCTTTCTCTGCTGCGGTTGTTTTTTCTGCTGCTTTGGTCTCTACTTTTACTGTCTCGTTCTCTGCTGTCTTAGCCTGGGCAGCTGGTTTTTTCTTTACCATATCTGTTTCCTCCCATTTGGACCGGCCCTGTATATTTTGGAAGAGCGTCCTGCGAACTATCATTCAGGCGAACGCTTGACACTCACGGTCCGCACATTTTTTGATTCCTTGTTTATGATACATGATTTTTTTTGGCATTTCAAGTAATATCTGATTTCGCACGAATTTTCCACGAAATTGTACAGTCATTTTCCATACTATCCAATCAGGCTGTTACTTTTATCCGATTTTGCATTTTAAAGCCGGATTTTTTTGTAATTTTTCACAATCCAATGTCGTGGTTTTCCAGATCAAGATACGATTTCATTACCTTTTTCAGCAGTTCATGCTCCGGTTTTTCAAAATAAGGATCGTCGGCAAGCAGTTCTGAAGCCGCCTCACTCGCTTTCTGCAGGATATCGGCATCCCGGAAAATATCTGCCATCTGGAATTCCATATCCCCGCTCTGGCGCGTTCCCAGCAGATCGCCGCTGCCGCGCAGTTTCAAATCTTCCGAAGCAATATAAAACCCGTCGTTCGAATGGTTCAGGATTTCCAGACGTTTGGCGGTCTCCTGATCTTTGTTTCCGCGGATGAAAATACAGTAGGACTGATGCTCTCTCTTCCTGACACGTCCGCGGACGCTGATGGAGCTGTGCAAGGCCGAACCGTTCGGCATTTTCCACCATCATCACCGTCGCATTCGGCACGTTGACACCGACCTCCACGACTGTCGTCGAGACGAGTACCTGGATTTCTCCGCTGGCGAACCGCTCCATGATCTCGTTTTTCTGCGCCGCCTTCATCTGTCCGTGCAGCATCTCTACTGTGATGCCCGGCAGCTCTTTTTTCAGGAGCTGTGTATAGTCGGTGACGTTTTCCGCTTCCAGACCCTCGCTCTCCTCCACCATCGGGCAGATCACATACGCCTGACGGCCCAGTTCGACCTGACGCGTGATAAAGCGGTAAGCTTTTGGACGGTAAGACGTATCCACCACACAGTTTTTGATCGGCAGACGCTTCGCCGGAAGTTCATCAATCACAGAAATCGAAAGATCTCCGTACAGAATGATAGCCAGGGTTCTTGGAATCGGCGTTGCACTCATAACGAGAACATTCGGCGGTTCCCCTTTTTCAGCAAGTGCCGTTCTCTGCCGGACACCGAGCGGTGCTGTTCGTCTGTGATGACAAGCGCCAGATTTTTGTACTGTACCTTTTCCTGAATCAGTGCATGTGTGCCGATCACCATTTTGCAGCTTCCGTCTTCCAGACTGGCATAGATTTCCCGGCGTTCTTTTGCTTTCGTGGATCCAGTCAGAAGGCGGGGATTGTATCCCGTCAGATTGTTTTCTTTCAACAGAGTGCAGAGCGATTCATAATGCTGCCGCGCCAGAACCTCCGTCGGAACCATCAGCGCCGATTGGTAGCCGTTCTCAGCTGTCATAATCATTGCAAGGAATGCCAGAATCGTCTTTCCGCTTCCGACATCTCCCTGTATCAGCCGCGCCATGCGGGTATGGCCTTTTAAGTCCCGCTCCAGTTCGCCCCACACGCGCATCTGTGCATTCGTGAGACGGTACGGCATATTTTCGATGACTTCCTCCGTCTTCCAGACGGCGCGGATCGGGAACACATTGGTAATTCCCTCCGTCTGCTCTTTTAACTGCCGCAGGGACAGGATGAAGAGAAAAAACTCTTCGAACACAATTCTGCGCCGCGCCGTTGCCAGATGCTCCTGGTCTTTTGGAAAATGAACCTCATGGAGGGCATAATTGATTTCACAGAGTTCATACCGGGCACGGATTTTCTCCGGCAGATAGTCCTGCGCAGGTGCGCATCGTTCCAGCACCTGTGCTACGGCCTTGCTCACCATCTTGTTCGTGAGACCGGCTGTCAGCCCATAAACCGGCTGAAGACTTGCCAGAAGCTCATGGTATGCGGCAGGAGTGAAGATTTCCGGCTGCTCCATCACGAGACGGCCTGATTTTTCCTGTATCTTTCCGCGGAAGATAAAAACACTGCCTTTCTTCAGCGTGCTCCGCAGAAACGGCATATTAAACCAGGTAAGCTGCAGCCGCACCGGCTCCTCGTAGAGTTCCAGGACAACGACGCTCTTTCTCTGGTTTCCTTTTACCGACGGACTGTGGACAATTCTTCCGTATACCGCATTCTTTTCCTCTTGTCTGCATTCGCGAAGGGGAACCGGCTCTGCATAGCAGTCATAATCTCTTGGATAATAATGCAGAAGCTGCTGCAAATTGTAGATTCCTACTTTTGCAAACAGCTTCTCCGTTTTTTCACCGATCCCCTTCAGTGTTGTCAGGGGTTCCGTATTCATATTTTTCTTTCCTTACTCTTATTCAACCGAAACGACACAGTAGTAAATCGCTGTCCGCCATAGTTTACTTCCACATCGCAGTCCGGATATGCCTGCTCGATTTTTTCGCCAAGGCTTTCGGCATCTTCCTCACTCATATCTTCACCGTAGTAGATGCTGATCAGCTCGCTGTCCTCATCGACCATGGCGCGGATGGTTTCTTCTGCAACGGTAAGAATATCCTGTCCGACAGCGAGAAGTCCGTGATCGCCAAGTCCCATGATGTCGCCCTGATGGATCTCTTTCTCATCGATGTGGGTATCACGTACCGCGTACGTTACCTGACCGGTTTTCACCATCTGGATGCCCTCTGTCATGGCCTCCTCGTTCTCTTCTGCAGATTTCTCCGGCACATAGCTGATCATGGCTGTGATGCCCTGCGGAACGGTTTTGGTCGGAACAACGATGATATTTTTGTCCTCAGTCATGGCTTTTGCCTGATTTGCTGCGAGGATGATATTTTTGTTGTTCGGCAGAATAAAGATATTCTTTGCATTGACCTTCTCAATTGCAGTCAGCATATCCTCGGTGCTCGGTTCATGGTCTGACCGCCCTCGATCAGGTAATCAACACCGATCCCTGGAAGATCTCTTTGATTCCCTCTCCGATGGACACGGCAATGAATCCGTTCTCCTTCGGCGGCTGTTTTGCTGCTTCTTTTCTCTTCTTATCTTCCTCTGCCTGCTGTGCTGCGATCTTTTCTGCGTTCTTGATCAGGCGCTCCTGATGCTCCTCACGCATGTTGTCGATCTTCATTCTGGTCAGCTGTCCGTACGTCAGCGCCTTGGAAATTGCTTTTCCAGGATCGTTGGTATGTACGTGTACCTTAACCAGCTCATCGTCTGCAACGAGAACGATCGAATCTCCGATTCCGTTCAGGAAATCTTTGAATGCATAAACCTCTTCATCCGGAAGCGGGTTTTCCAGCATAATGATAAACTCGGTGCAGTAGCCGAATTTGATTTCTTTTTCTGTCTCTTTGGACGGTCTGACAAATTCTGTCTTTGCTTCCGGCATCTCGAAATTCAGATCAATCTCTTTCCCGAGGAACGCGTCATATGCGCCCTGCAGTACGGTTAAGAGACCCTGTCCGCCGGAATCCACAACGCCTGCCTCTTTTAATACCGGCAGCATCTCTGGTGTCTGGGAGAGCACGTACTCTGCATGCGCGAGAACGTCCTCGATGAATGCGTTCAGATCTTCGCTTTCCGGTGCAAGCTCTGCTGCTTTCTCTGCTGCTCCCTTTGCCACGGTCAGGATGGTACCTTCTTTTGGCTTCATAACGGCTTTGTATGCAGTCTCGACTGCTTTTTCCATTGCCTCTGCAAGAATCTCTGCATTCAGCTCTTGATAGTCGCGGATCTTCTTGGTAAAGCCACGAAGGAGCTGGGAAAGAATAACGCCGGAGTTACCTCTGGCACCGCGCAGAGAACCGGAAGAGATTGCCTTGGAAAGGTTGTACATGTTCACTTCTGTGAGCGAGTTTACTTCCTTGACTGCGGACATGATCGTCAGCGTCATGTTGGTACCTGTGTCGCCGTCCGGTACCGGGAACACGTTCAGCTCATTGATCCACTCTTTCTTTACTTCCAGATTTTTTGCACCAGCCAGAAACATTTTTGCCAGTAAGCCGGCATCAATTGTATTTGTAGCCACTTTCTTCATTTCCTCCTATTACCATCAGTCGATGACGCGAACGCCTTCAACCAGGATGTTGATTTTTTCAATTTCCATTCCGGTGAACTCTTCCACCTTGTATTTCACATTATTGATCAGGTTATCTGTTACGGCAGAAATACTGACTCCGTAAGAAACAATCACGTGGAAATCCAGGGAAATTTTATTTTCCGAAATCGATACATTAATTCCGTGTGTCAGACTCTCTTTTTTCAGAAGTTTGACCAGTCCATCTTTCATGTTTACCGCTGCCATTCCGACAATGCCGAAGCACTCCACAGCAACGCTGCCCGCATACAGGGCGATTACATCCGGATTGATTACGATTTCTCCCAAGCCTGTATTCATACGACCTTTCATGCCTTGTATCCTCCAATTCCATCATACTATTCAAAACACATGGAGACAGGAATAACTGACTCCACTCTACGATACATTATAACCGCTTTTCCGCAAAAAAGAAAGTTTAAAATGAAAAACCTTCAAAATTCATATAATTTTTTCATTTTTTACTTGCAAAACCGGTATAGATCTGTTAGAATGACTTATGTTGTGAGTCTAAAATGCGTTTTGACTCAAGTACGTATGTCAAGGAGGTGCAATCATGGCAAAGTGTGCAATTTGTGAGAAGGGTGCTCATTTCGGAAACAACGTAAGTCATTCACATAGAAGAAGCAATAAAATGTGGAAATCTAACGTAAAATCTGTCAAAGTTAAAGTTGACGGTGTACCGCAGAAAATGTACGTATGTACTTCCTGCTTAAGATCCGGAAAAGTAGAGCGTGCATAAGTTGAATGGTTAAAAGGCCTTTCCAGTCCGGGAAGGCTTTTTTGCTGTTCAAAAATAGAATTAAGATTTTAAAAAAAAGTCTGGTAAGAGCAAACAGGACATAAGTTTTCGCTTATGCCCTGTTGTGCTCTATTTTTTATATTTTAAAAGGGAGAAAAAAATAGCGTGGTCTCTTAAGCTGAACCTGCCAACGATCCATATGCTTAGCAAAAGAAAAAGAGCATCCTACCGAAACTTTCGTTCTGGTAAGACGCCCTCGTCTTGATCTATGATATTAGTATAGTTGGCTGATTCATTTAAGATGGACTTATTATAGCGCAGCTTTCTTCATTTTGCAAGTATTTCTCTGTACAAATCAGCCAGTTCATTTCCGATCTTTTTGTGCATCTTTCACTATTCCCCTGTATTGCAGAACAGATGATATCCCACGCACAGCAGCAGAGCGGCCGCAAGAACCGTAAGAAATGAGCTGCGGATCATCAGGCTGATGAGAAGCCCGACCCCCATCCAAAACAGCAGAAAACCTAAAATTCTGCACAAACGAGCTTACTCCTTATCCGCCTCTTGGTTTATTATATGCTCTACTTTCTCTGCGGTATACCCGTCCTCTTCCTTTTTGCCGGTAAAGCGGCTGATCAGATCCGGAGCCATGTCAATGATTTTGGTGACAGCATCCTGGTTTTTGATGTTGACCAGACGCGTTCCGTTTTTGCTGATGACAAGAACGGCGCTCGGAGAAATTTTTCCGCCCATACCGCCTCCTGCATTGTTCTTTGCATTTTCTGCGAATGCACCCGCTCCCACGCCGAAGGAAACGTCTACCAGCGGCAGAAGAATCGTATCATCAATGTGGATCGCCTCACCTACGACCGTCTTTGTTGTGATAAAACTGTCCATTCCGCGGAACAGTGCTTCTACGGTATTCTGAAATGTGTTGTCCTTTTCTGCCATCTTTTAGGCCTCCTTGTGTTTGAAATGTCGTATGGTTTTCCGAAGATTCTGATCCCGGAATAATCGAAGTGCAATGCCGGCTGCTGTCACAGCCTGAAAACTTCCTTTCATCCGGACATCGCCCTGGAGAATTTCCTGTTCGAAATCCGGCTGGATGGAAAGGTCTTTCGGCAGTTTTCCATAAATCATACCCAGAATGCCGAGTGTCTCTCCGGTCAGTGCCGGATCGTCAAATCCGAACCGGACTGTGCCGGTTACTTTTTTCGGTGCTGCTTTCTTCAGGAAATAAAGCACTTCTTTCTTTGCATGGAGCAGCGCCTCACGGAACATCTTCGAACGGAAGAATTTTTTCACACTCTCCCACTTTCTTTTTAACCGTCTGCCTGCCTGGATTTTCTGCTCCAGTTTTTCAAGCAGACGGAACGGAAGTTCCAACAGCCGGAAAGCTGTCTGCAGCAGACGGCTGGCAAGATTCAGCAGTTTTTCCGGAAGATATTCGATCCTTCCGAAAAACCGTTCCAGAATGCTTTTTTTCGGCGCATCCGGTTCCTGCTCTTGCTCTGGCTGCTCCTTCTGTGCTGTCACCTTCTGCTGTTTTTCTGTCTGGTCCGGTTCTTTCTGCTCTGCTGTTTTTTCTGCTTCCGGCGCATTTTCTGTCTCATTTTCCTCCGTCCGGGGCACGGACGCTTCTCCCCGGCGGATCTTTTTCAGCCGCCGTTTCCATGTTTCCAGTGATGCCCCGAAAAGCAGAATCTGCGCCTCCGGCTTCTGTTCCTCATACGAGCCGTCAGCGCGACAGCTCCGAAAAGCCACGATACTCTTCCGCTCGCTTTTACGCAGGCAAATCCCTCTTCTTCTTTCAGAACCTGCGCCCGGTAGCAAAAAGGAAGAAACAGGACGGTGCAGACGATAAGAAGCACGAGAAACAGTAAAACAAGGAGTAAAATCCCCAGTGCCTTCAAAATCATGAATAGTATATGTATCATTCACATCCCTCAATCCGGTTCAGCAGCCATTCCCGGATTTTTACTTCTCCGGTTTCCCGATAAGTTTCCAATGCGATCGCCTCCACAAGCTCAAAAGCTTCCTCGCGCGACACGGCAAGTCCGACAATCATCGGACAGTTTCTCCGCACGGCCGGCTGCAAAAGCAGATCCGCCGGAATTACATCCAGATTGTTCTGCTGACTGGAAGGCAGTGTGAGGAGCCAGACTCCCGGAACTGCTTTTTTGTTCTCAATCCGGCGCATCCATTTTTTCTGTTTCTTTTTTGCAGTATCCCCGACGTACAGATTTTTATACCAGTTTACCATATTTTCCCTGAGCCTGTGGCTGAACCTTCCATAAATTTGCTCTCTTCAGTTCCAGATACTCCTGATAGGCCTTTTCCAGAATCTGCCGTTCATTGGAAAACTTCAGCAGATGATATGCTTCGTGATACTTGTAATAGCCCGAATCCACAAAGTATTCTTCTCTCTGTGGACGGCTGTAGTAGCCGGATGAGACCATCAGATACCAGTGCACCTCTTTTTCCACGGTGTCCTCCGGAATGCTGAAGCTGTACTGGCTTTTTCCCACGTACTTGATGATGGTGCCGTGTACGCCGGACTCCTCATATACCTCGCGGACAGCAGTCTGTTCATGGGTTTCTCCCGGCTCAACGGTTCCTTTCGGCAGAACCCAGCCTTCATATTTGTTGCGGTAGCTTTTGTAAAGCGTCAATATTTTTCCACGGTAGATTACGATACCTCCGCAGCTTACTGCTTCGATCATACGTTTTAAGCTCCTTCTGGCTTTTTCCATTCCCTGACAGCTCTTTTCTTCCCGCTTGCCGCCAGATCTTCTGTTAAAAAGTATACCTCTTTTCCCGCCCCCGCGCAACCTTAAAACCGCATCCTTTTTCTAACATTTTTCTAAAAATTCAGAAACGCGCCCGAACCCATCCTTTCCGGTTCGAACGCGTTTTTTTCATCGTTTACTGCTGTGCATAATATGCTTCAATTACCTGTCTTGCAATCGGTACAGCGACTTCACTCGAATATCCGCCGTTTTCTGCCACAACAGCAATGACAATATCAGGATCATCCGCATTGGAGAATCCGACAAACCAGGAATGCGGTGTCTCTCCGTCGCTTCCGTGTTCTGCGGTTCCTGTTTTACCGGCGATATTGTACGGCAGATCCGAAAGTGAAACTGCAGTTCCGCTCTGGACAACGCCTTTCATCAGCTCTGTCAGCGTATTGGCTTCGCTCTCGGACATTACCGTGCCAAGAGACTCTTTGTAAAAGGTTTTGACTGCCTGTCCGCCCGCAGACACAATGTTGTCCACATAACGCGGTTTGATCATTTCTCCATCATTTGCAACCGCGGAGGCGATCAGTGCCATCTCCATCGGTGTTACCAGCGTATCGCCCTGGCCAATGGAGGTCTGCATCACAAGAGCATCCGCCGTTGTCGAATCAAGGTCGAAAGAACTTTTGCTGGTCGGAAGCTCCAGATCCAGACGGCTGTTCAGATACAGGGAATCCGCCAGCGAGCGGAAGGCATCTTTATCCAGCCCAAGGCCAATCTGTGCAAAGGCAGAGTTGCACGAATGTGCAAACGCACCTGCAAAATCTTCCGGTCCATGCACTTCACCGCCGGAGCAGTGAATCGTATAGTTTCCTGCTGTCAGCTCACCGTCACAGTCGAACGAAAAACCGTCCAGTGTGCCGTTCTGACGGAGATACGCAAGCGAAGTAACAATCTTGAACGTAGATCCCGGCGGATATCTTCCCTGCAGACCGCGGTTCAGAAACACGCCGCTCTCATCGTCTGCGTTCAGTGCCTCCCAGTCCTCATCAATCGTATTAGGATTAAAAACCGGATTGCTCACATTGGCAAGTACACGGCCCGTTTTTGCCTCCAGCACGACAACTGCACCGCGGTATCCGTCCAGTGCATCGGCCGCGGCCTGCTGGAGTGTTGTATTCAGCGTTGTATAGAGACTGTCTCCCGGGTTCTTCGCATCGCTGAATTCATTCTTTACCTGCTTTAACTTACTTGTATGGGACTCCATCAGCATATAGTTGTAGGAAGATTCGAGGCCGCTGTTTCCTTTTCCCGTGTAGCCAACCACCTGCGCAAACAGGCTGCCGAACGGATACGTTCTTACCTCATCCCCGTTTTCATCTGTCGTCGTCTTTGCCAGTTCCTGGCGTCCGCAGAATAGATTGTTCCGCGGATCACGCGCTCTGCATAGTTATTCTGTCTCGTATTGTAAGAACTATTCAGAAATTCTTCTTTCCGCACGACATTAAAGTAAACGAGATACGCGATCAGCCCAAGAAACATGGCCACGAACAGGAACGAAACGATCAGATACGGCCCTGCGCCGTTGTTTGCCGCCTTACCAGTGGAGGCTGTTCTCGGTCTGCTCTTCGATCCGCCGTTCGAATTCATCCGGCTGCTCGCGGTACTTCTGGCGGGTTCCCTGTCCGTCGTTCCGGCTGCCGCTCTTCTTTCGTCTTTCGGTCTCTTCGTCCGGGCGTCGTTTTTTCTTGGCGCCTGGGTCGTTTTTCTGCTGGTTTCGTTTCTTCTTGTTTTGTCTTTTCTCAAGCTCCTCACCTTCGTCTTCCCTTAAAATGTACAATCCCTGAATGATCGACAGCATCAGCACCGTGGAGAACATAGAGCTTCCTCCATAGCTGACCAGCGGCAGCGTGATACCTGTCATAGGAATAAATTTAATGGTTCCTCCGATGGTGAGGAACACCTGTGTCGCATATTCCGTTCCAAGACCCATGGCAATCAGTTTGTAGAACCGTTTGCTCATCTTCATGGAAATATTGATAATCAGAAGGAATGTGGACATGCACAGCAGAATCAGGCAGATTCCGAAGATAATGCCCATCTCCTCACAGATCGCACAGAAAATAAAGTCTTTCGTTGCAACCGGGATAATGTCAGGCCGTCCCTCGAAAAGGCCGGTTCCGAACCATCCGCCGGAGCACATGCCGAAGAGTCCCTGTGCTAACTGGCTGCTGATATCCCAGTTTCCGATCGGATCCTGCCAGAGTGCCACACGGTTCCGTACATGGGAAAACAGGAAATACGCCACAACGCAGGCGGCACTCATTCCCGCAAGTCCCAAAAGCGGATATCTGGCTTTTCTCGTTGCCACATAGATTACAACCACGTACGCCATAAAGAAGACGAACGCAGTTCCAAGGTCGGTGGATGCAACAAGGATCAGCACATGAACTGCCGCAACGACCGTTGCTTTCACAACGTTTCCAAAGGAATTATCCTCGCGCAGCATGCCTGCCATAAAGAACACGAGTGTGATCTTGGCAATCTCGGAGAGCTGGAACGTAATGCCGTGGATTTCGATCGACAGCTTCGCACCGCCGGAAGTAAAGCCAAGCACCATAACGACGGAAAGCATGGCAATTCCGAGCACAGCGTAAATCCAGGTCAGATTTTTCAGAAACTTGCCCTTTCGGACAATGACCGGAATGATGAAGCAGAGCAGTGTGGATGCCGCCAGAATTTTGTACTGGGACATCGCCTTTGACACGCTCAGTCTCGTCAGAATAATCATGCTGATCGAGAGCAGCATACACATGTTGTTTACCAGGATCATCGATGCCTTCCGGTAAATCAGGCGGTACAGGATCTGTACGCCCAGGATATACGCCATCGTGAGCAGAAACATCTGAATCGTTGATACTTCGCCTTCCTGCAGGAACATCACGAAGAAACAGATGAAATTCATCAGAATGATCATGATGATCTGCCGCATCAGAATGTAATGGCGCTCATCCTCATCCCGCTCTTTGAGTGCAGCAAACGACTGCACGGTAAAACAGATCATGAGGAAGGTAATCACATATTTTGATAACTGAACAATGGTATTTTCCATAAATTCCCCTTATTTTTTCTCACCGTTTACTCTACTTTCCGGCGGAAATGGCCTTTGGTATATTCCTGTTCGGCCGGAACTGCGATTCCTTTACAGTACGTTCCAGCAAACGCAGCGGCGATTTCTTTTGTCTCCTCCAGTGTCTCGATGGTAAAATTCAGCCGCACCGCAGCCGGATGCATGGACCGGATCTCATCGGCTTCTTTTACCAGGCCGAGCGGAAGGCTGTTGTAGATCACACTGTAGCACGAGGTGCAGTAACTCTTCACCGGGAAGTATTTTCCCATCCGGTCTTTTAAGCGTACCAGAGAATAACTGTGATTGCAGCCGTTCAGGTTCTTCTGGACACACTGGGCGGAAACCATCATCGGAAGGTAGCCGTAGACCACCATTTCGCTGTTCGTATTGTCACGTTTTCCGATTTCCCGCTCGTTCAGCTCATACGGAACGGTATCACGCTGCACGCCCTGCTCCTGCCAGAATGCCTGCGCACGGCTGTTGTACGTGTAAACGCTGTAATCGAGCCGGATATCCTTTTCCATTCCCATCTCTTTCAAAAATGAAAAGCTTTCGAGATTGCGGATCAGGAAACCGCCAAGACCGATCTCCTTCAGACAGCGGAACGTGTCGCGGTATTCCTTCAGATCGCCTTCACGCACAACGTGCGGCAGCATCAGATAAACCTGTTTTCCCAGTTCTTTCGCCTGCAGGATTCCTTTTTCCGCCTGTTCTTCGAAGATTTCCCGTTTGAAGCATCCCATGCCGGCGTAGATCGTCGTGATCTCCGGAATCTCGAGCAGCGCATTCCACTGGGCTCTCGTCTCGGCAGATGCGGTCAGCTCCATTTTCTTTTCTGCCCTGTTCTCCTGGTCCGGTTTTCCAGATGCTTTTGCTTCCTGTTCCGGCTTTTCCGCTGCTTTTCTGCGGTATGGCTCTGTCATCTCTTTCACCAGCTGGTCCGAAACGCCTCTCCGCAGCTCGTTTAACGTCTGCATCGGCACGAAACAGTTGTCATCCATACAGACATCGAGTTCTTTGAAATAGAATGGTGTCTCGCCTGTCTTTTCCAGCTGTGTTTTTACGCGTTCCTCTGTCAGCGGCTGCTTCTTTGCCGGTTCTACCATGCCCGCCTCTGCTGTTACGCTGTATTTTCCGCTTTCTGCACTTAAGAACGCCGGCTGGCCCGGATACAGGGTCAGAAAGCCGGAAATCGGCTCTTTTGCCTCAGTCTCGATATAATCTCTCTGGATCTCATAAAAGAGCTGCTCATTTCTGCGCTGTTTCTTTTTATTTTCCTGCTCTTTTTCGTTCTTCAGCGCCATCATATCGCGTCCGTTTCTTACGGTATAATAGCTTTTGTTGAAACCGTCACGGTTATACAGCTCATACAGCTTTTTCATGTCCTCCGGCAGAACGTGGAAACGGGACGGCTTTTTTTCGTACAGATCGAGGTATTTGCGGTAAATGCTGACAACGCCCGCTGTATACTCCGGCTTTTTCATTCTGCCTTCGATTTTGAGGGACATAATCCCGGATTTTACAATCTCCGGCAGCAGTTCTACCGTACACATATCCTTCGGGCTTAACGGATAGCGGTCGCCCGGCTCCCCCATGCGGTGGTTGTCTTTATCGTACGCTTCGTACGGCAGACGGCACGGCTGCGCGCATCTTCCGCGGTTTCCGCTTCTCCCGCCGATCAGGTGGAAAAAAGGCACTGTCCCGAATAGCAGTAGCAGAGCGCCCCGTGGACGAAGCATTCAATTTCAAGGTTGGTCGTCCGGTGGATTTTCTGGATCTCCGCAAACGAAAGCTCACGGCCGGTACCACACGCGTTGCGCCAAGCTCTCCAGGAAACGCGCTCCCGCAGATCCTGTCACTGTCATCTGTGTGCTCGCATGAATGTCGAGATCCGGGAACCAGGAGCGGACCGCCTTTAAAACGCCCATATCCTGGACAATCACGGCATCCAGTCCCTGCTCATAGTACGGACGCAGATACGGATACAGTTTCTCTTCCAGTTCCTCCTCTTTTAAGAGGGTGTTGACCGTCAGATACAGTTTCCGGTTCCGCAGATGGACGTAATCAATGGCTGAGAGAATCTCCTGCTCATCCAGATTTTTTGCATACGCTCTTGCGCCGAATGCGGCTCCGCCGAGATAGACGGCATCCGCACCGGCGGAAACCGCCGCTTTTAACGCTTCCATCGAACCGGCTGGTGCTAATAATTCTGTCTTCATCTTTATCTCCTAAAAACGGGCGATTACCTGTTCCGCAATCCCCCGTTTTTCCTTCTTTTACGCTTTTAATAAATCTTCCAGATCCTTATTTGCCTTATCAAGCTGCCGCTGCAGTTCTTCCATCTCGCCGCGCACATGTTCCAGCTCGATTCGTTTCTCTTCCAGCTCTTTTTTCAGATCGCCGGCCTGGATTTCCGCTGCGATCAGATCGTGCTTCATATCGTAGGTTTCCCGGTCTTTGGCTTCCATATCCTCTTCGAGGGTATCTACCTGGCTTTTTGCTTTGAAATAGTCGTCTGCAATGTTCAGTGCAAGCAGTGTGTGCTTCGTATCCACCGACAGGCGGTTGTATCCGGCTGACTGGGAAAGTTCGCTGATCTTCTGATTCAGATAAGCAGCTACTTTCTGCAGATATTCCGGGCTCTCATAGCCTCCCAGTGTGATAATTTTTCCATCTATTAAAACCTGTGTTGTATTTTTTACAGCCATTCTTTTGCTTTTCCTCCACTGAATTTAACCGGACCAAACTTCCGGCTAATATAACCTATCATATACCGAAAATGGAAGAAAAACAACCTTTTTCTGCAAAAAGCGACAGAAAATGAAAGATTCAGGGCTTTTACTCTTCGATCTTACGCGGTGCCTCCAGCCCCAGGTGGTGCCAGGCAAATTCCGTTGCCACTCTTCCGCGCGGAGTGCGGTTGATAAATCCGGATTTGATCAGGAACGGCTCGTAGACATCTTCGATGGTGCCGGCATCTTCTCCAATCGATGCTGCCAGGGTATCGAGTCCCACCGGACCGCCCTGGAACTTTTCCATAATGGTGGTAAGAAGCAGCCGGTCAGTCTGATCCAGTCCGTAACGGTCTACTTCCAGCAGATCGAGAGCAAATGATGCGACCTCTTTTGTGATTCTTCCATCGTATTTCACCTGGGCAAAGTCGCGGACACGCTTTAAAATCCGGTTTGCCAGACGCGGTGTTCCCCTGGAACGGCGCGCCATCTCAAGCGCTCCCTGCGGGTCCACCTCCACATTCAGTACTTTTGAGGAGTGCAGGATAATGTTGGCCAATTCTTCCTCCGTGTAAAATTCCAGATGGTGGATGACACCGAACCGGTCGCGGAGCGGGGCAGTCAAAAGACCTGCACGCGTTGTTGCGCCGACCAGCGTAAACTTCGGCAGATCCAGGCGGATCGAGCGCGCCGAAGAGCCTTTTCCGATCATGATATCAATCGCAAAATCCTCCATCGCTGGGTAAAGAACCTCCTCGACCTGGCGGTTCAGGCGGTGGATCTCATCAACAAACAGGACGTCGCCCTCCTGCAGATTGTTGAGGATCGCTGCCATCTCACCCGGTTTTTCGATCGCCGGGCCGCTCGTTACCTTCATATGGGTTCCCATCTCATTTGCAATGATGCCCGCCAGCGTTGTTTTTCCAAGTCCCGGAGGGCCGTAAAACAGCACATGATCGAGAACATCACTTCGCTGTTTTGCTGCTTCAATATATACTTTCAGGTTCTTTTTCGTCTTTTCCTGTCCGATGTAGTCGTCCAGGTGCTGGGGACGGAGCGAACCTTCGATTTTCACGTCCTCCTCGAGAACGTCAGTTGTGATAATTCTTCTTTCCATCGTTATAAGGTTTCCTTCTTCCACAATTTAGGACCATCTGCTAAAACATATGCTTCAATGCCGCTTTCAGCACAGCCTCGCTGTCCATGCCTTCGGTGATTTCGACTTTCTTTACTGCCTGCAGTGCTTCCGTTCCGGAGTAGCCAAGCGCAGTCAGCGCCTGTACCGCATCCTGGAAGGCATCCGGTTCGCCTGTCTGCCGTACCGCCGCAGCCGCCTGATTTCCTGCCAGCTTCTGCTCGAACGCTTCCTGCAGGTCGAATTTGTCTTTTAATTCCAGAATCAGCTTCTGCGCGGTCTTCTTTCCGATGCCCGGTGTTTTGGCAATCGCCTGGACATCTTCCGAGAGGACGGCAAAGCGCAGATTGTCTGCAGTAAGCGTGGACAGCACCGCAAGCGCCGCTTTTGGTCCGATGCCGCTTACGCCGATCAGCATACGGTATATTTCAAGATCTTCACGGGACAGAAAGCCGAATAGGGAAATTCCGTCTTCCCGCACACTCATATGGTATATATCTTTAACTCTTCTCCCTCCCGGATGCCTGCGTCGAACATACTCGCTGGAATATTCAGCTCATAGCCGATTCCATGGCTTTCGAGAATCATTTTTCCTTCCGAAAGAGAATCTACAGTTCCTTTGATAAATGCAATCATGTTTTTCCTCCAAAGCGCCGTTTTCTTTTTTCGAAAGCGAACGCACATTCTATTATAGCAGAACTTTTCTCATCACGCAACGATTAGTCGCTGTCTTTCTTGCATGTCAGATTTTTTCGTCTTATAATATCTTTAGATTCAAAAAAGTTTTTCAAAGGAGACAAAAAACCTTATGCAGATCATAGATTCTACCCCCGCTGCTCTCTCTGCCAATCTTCAGATGTATCTGAGAAACGGCGATGTCTTTTTCGATATTGAGACGACCGGCCTTTCCTGGCGTACCTCGCATCTCTATCTGATTGGTGCGCTGTTCTTTGACCCGGCCGCGGATACTTTCACACTGCGCCAGTGGTTTCTTGATCGACCGACCGAAGAAAAAGAGATGCTTGTCTCTTTTTTCACGTTTCTTTCCGACGTGAAGCGGCTGGTGCATTTTAATGGAACGACATTTGATCTTCCTTACCTCACACACAAAGCACTGTTTTATCAGATGGAAGATCGCTTTCGTCAGTCGCATCCCTGGATCTTTATCAGGCACTCCGCCCGTTTCAGTCAATCCTGGGACTTTCTTCAATGAAACAGAAAAATATGGAACAGTATCTCTCATTCCCACGGAAGGATCAGCTTAACGGAAAACAGTTGATTTCTGTTTACCACGACTATCTTCAGACACTGGATGAAAAGAAACTGGAACTGCTTTTCCTTCACAATTATGAGGATGTCCTCGGCATGGGTTCTGTTCTGGAACTGCTCGCGCTTCCTGCCCTGTTTCACGGCGATTTTTCTGTCCAGTCGTGTCGTTTTACCGGACAGACACTGGAAGTTTCACTGCAGCCCGAGCGGGAAGTTCCGGTTTTCCTCTCCCGTGTCTGCGCGGATGGTTCTCTTACAGCCTTTGGTTCACGGGTTTCTCTCTCCCTGCAGACGCATACGGCGGAGCTGAAATATTTCTTCCCGGATTATAAAAATTACTATTATCTTCCGCTGGAGGATCAGGCTGTTCACAAGAGCGTTGGCGCGTTTGTCGATCCGGAACACCGTCAGAAAGCAAAGGCTGCCAACTGCTATCAGCGGCGGACCGGTACATTTCTTCCGCAGCAGAAAGAGTTTTTCACCCCGGCCTTCCGCGAGAATTTCAAAAGCCGCCCTTACTATTTTGAGTGGTCCGATGCCTTTTTTTCGCAGGAAGATCTCCTGAAAGAGTATCTCTGCTCCGAGCTTCAGCTCTTTTTCAAAGACGATAGCAAAACCAGAAAATAAAACAGCCGTACACGTTTTTGCATGCACGGCCGTTTTTCCGGGACTGTCCTTTCCAAGCAGTCCTTTATTTTTTCTCTTCTGCCTTTTTTTCTTCCTTTTTCAGAGAAGCATGATGCGTTCCCTGCAGATGCGGATAGGCGCGCAGATAACGTTTCGTTGTCAGGCGCATCAGCCAGTTAGTCGGAAGCTGCGGTTTTGTCATCTGATCAAAGCGCTCCAGCAACTCTTTAAGATCCGGCATCTTATCGCTGCGCACATCAAATCCAAGTGCCGCAAACCGTTCTTTCTGCTCTGCTCCGAACTCGGTCAGGCGTTCCTTCTGCTCTGCTCCGAACTCCATCAGGCGGTTCTTCGACTCGGAAAGCGGATTTCTTCTTCCCTCGGCTTCTTTCCGCTCCTTCTCCAGCTTCTGCATCTGCTCCATTGCCTCAGACAGTGTCTGGCGTTTCTCGGCCAGATATTCTTTCATCTTATCTCTGGAATACTCTGCACGATACTGCTGTACTTTCGCATTCATCTCCTCGGCAAGCTGGTTAAAGCGGGATTTCTGCAGATATTTCAGAAATTCTCCCCACGTTCTCCAGACTGCGCATCTTCTGTCCCAGCTGGAATGCTGCGGCTGCGGAAAATCCAAAATCTACCAGATAGCAGACGGTAACAACGGAAACAATGATCTCTCCTGTAGTATCCGAAACAAGATTCACTACTTTCACGGCAATCGGCTGCAGAATATAAAACAGCCCCAGTGTAAAGAATCCCCAGGCAATCGAACTGCTGAGGCAGATCTTTCCCTGAAAATTAAACTTCTGATTGCTGTAGTCCCACCAGTGCGCATGAAAAATGGTCTCCATCAGCACGCCGGTTACATATTCCAGAACCGTCGCTACAATGACACCTCCGAAATACAGTGCCCAGACGTTCGCTTCAAACGGGCGCAGGATCAAGTATACCATAACAGCGCCGGTGCCGTACAGTGTCAGCAGCGGACCATTGACAAAACCGCGGTTGACCAGTTTTTCTGCCGGATCGATACATAGGAACTCTCCCAGATCCATCCGCAGAAGCTGTACAGCCAGAACCATGCTAGAACGTGGTACAGATCCACACCCAGAATCTTCGTCTCCCACATAAACTTTCATCCCTTTTTCTTTTCTGGTGCCAAAACAGATGATAAGAAAATACCGCAGGCAACAGGTTTCCTGTCTGTTCAGGAAACCCGGTTGTCTACGGCATTCTAATCATCCAACTGCAGCACCTGCAAGTTAAATTATTCTTACTCTTCTACTGGCTCTTCGTTTTCCAGAGCTTTCATGCTCAGAGAGATTTTTTTGTCTTCCTCGTTGAAATCAACTACTTTTGCAGTGATTTCCTGTCCGATTTTCAGTGCATCAGACGGTTTCTCAACGTGCTCTCTGGAGATCTGGGAAACATGAAGCAGAGCATCTACGCCCGGCTCAAGCTCAACGAATGCACCAAAGTCAGTCATACGGCAACACAGCCTTCTACTACGTTGCCTACAGCGTATTTGTCAGCAGCGTTCAGCACGGATTCTCTTCCGGGAATTTTAAGGAAAGAGCGATCTTGTCGCCGTTGATGTCTTTGATCAGAACTTTTACAGTCTCACCAACTTTGAATACTTTTTTCGGGTTCTCTACGCGGCCCCAGGACATCTCAGAGATGTGAAGCAGTCCGTCAGCTCCGCCCAGATCGATGAATGCGCCGAAATCGGTAACATTCTTAACAGTTCCCTCTACAACATCGCCAACTGCAATGCGTGCGAACAGTTCTTCCTGCAGTTTCTTCTTCTCAGCAACGATGAGCTGTTTGCGGTCACCGATGATGCGTCTTCTTCTCGGGTTGAACTCGGTAATAACGAATTCAATTTCCTGATCTGCATATTTAGACAGATCTTTTTCATATACATCAGATACAAGGCTGGCCGGAATGAATACTCTGGTCTCCTCAACAACTACGGATAATCCTCCGTTCAGTACCTGTGTTACTTTTGCTTTCAGAACTTCATGATTCTCGAATGCTTCCTCGAGTCTCTTGTTGCCTTTTTCAGCAGCAAGTCTCTTGTAAGTAAGAAGGACCTGTCCCTCTCCATCATTTACTTTCAGAACTTTGACTTCCATTTTGTCACCTGGCTGTGCAACGGTGTGAAGATCGATGGAAGAATCGTTGGAATATTCGTTTTTGGTAAGAATACCATCGGCTTTGTATCCGATATTCAGGATAATCTGATCGTCTTTGACATCGATTACAGTACCCTCAACGACTTCTCCGTTTCTGATTGTTTTAAATGATTCATCCAGCATTTGTTCAAAACTCATTTCTGACATTTTTTGAACCTCCTCAATTATTTTATTCGGGGTGGATGCCCCAGCTGTAATACCTACGCGACCAAATGATTGAAAAGGCTTAGATTCCAAATCAACGAGTGTCTCTATAAAGTAAGTATTTTTACATTCTTCTTTACATATCTCATACAGCTTTTGCGTGTTTGAACTATGTCTGCCTCCCACGACAAACATGGCATCAACCTTCCTGGCAATTGCTCTCGCTTCCGTCTGTCTTTCCTCGGTAGCGTTGCAGATAGTCTTTAAAACAGTACTATCATAACTCTTTTTCAAAAAAATTTCAACTAAATCTTTAAATTTGTTGTAATTAAATGTCGTCTGTGCCACAATAGATATTGGTTTTCCATTTTCGGGCACAAAACTTTCCGCTTCTTCGGCGGTATGCATCACGGTAACCGGGCCGCTCGCCCATCCCATGATGCCCTGTACCTCCGGATGATCCGCGCTTCCGATGATGACGACGTGGCGGCCTTTTCTGCCTCCTCGTCCACAATCCGGTGGATCTTCTTGACAAACGGGCACGTCGCATCTACAATCTTCATGCCGCGCGCTTCGATCTTTTCACAGACATCCCGCGACACGCCATGCGACCTGATCACAACGGTTCCGCCGGAAAGCCCTCTAGTTCATCTTCCGAATGGATCACCTGCACGCCGCGGTTTTCGAGATCCTCCACAACCTGTTCGTTGTGAATAATCGGCCCGAAGGTGTAGACCGGCTTTTCACCGCTCTCAATTTCACGGTATACCGTATCGACCGCCCGTTTGACGCCGAAGCAGAAGCCTGCACTTTTTGCAACAGTTACTTCCATCTGTTTTTCTTCTCCTCTTTTCTCTGCCGCGTTTACATGCGCTCGCGGGCAAGGCTTAAGATCTTTTCCACAACCTCATCGATCGTCATTTCAGAGCTGTCAACGAGTACGGCGTCTTCTGCCTGTACCAGCGGGGAATGCTCTCTGTGCGTGTCCTGATAATCACGCTCATTGATATCTTCCTCGATTTTCGCAAGATCGGCTGTCTGTCCCTTTTCGGTCAGCTCTTTCCAGCGGCGCAGTGCGCGGACATGGGCACTTGCTGTCAGATAGACTTTCAACGGTGCGTTCGGCAGAACGGCAGTTCCGATATCGCGGCCGTCCATCACAAGATCCGTATTCTCCGCCATCTCCTGCTGCAGCTCCACGAGTTTTTTCCGTACTTCCAGATAGGCGCTTGTCGCGGATGCCATCTTTCCAGCCTCCTCGGTGCGCAGTCTTCCGGTGACATTGACGCCGTTTAAATAAACCTGCTGCTCTCCGTTTTCGTAGGAAATGGAAATTTTCACATCTTTGCAGGCTGCCTCAATTTTTTCCTGCTCTTCCGGTGCAATGCCAAGATCTGAAAAATAGATGCCCATGGCACGGTACATTGCTCCTGTATCAACGTAGACAAACGAAAGCTCCTTTGCCACACGTTTTGCGATTGTACTTTTGCCAGCGCCTGCCGGTCCGTCAATTGCAAGATTAAATCTCATCTTCTCTCTTCCTCCTGAAAATTCTAAAATCTGTGATCCATATTTTATTCCTGTTCTTCCTTTGCCCGGATCTCTTCGGCTGCAGCGTGGGCACTTGCCCAGGCAATCTGCAGATTGAAGCCGCCGGTCAGTGCATCGAGATCGAGCACTTCTCCTACGAAGTACAGACCTTCTTTTTTTTTTGCCTCCATCGTGCCCGGACGGATCTCTTTCACGGAAACACCACCCTGTGTGATAATTGCTTCACGGAAACCCCGTGTTCCGGTTACTGTAAACGGGAAATGCGTGATCAGCTCTTCAAAGTGCTGACGCTCCGCTTTCGATACGGCATTGACCTGTTTGTACGGGTCGATCCCGCCAAGAGAGAGCATCACCGGAAGCAGTTTCGCCGGGAACAGACTGTTGATCACGTTGCGGAACTGTTTGTTCCGGTTTTCCTCAAATTCACGCAGGATCCGCGCATCCAGCTGTTCTTCCGTGAGTGCCGGCTTCAGGTTCAGATATCCTTTCAGCGGCTGCTGTTCCAGTGCTTTTCCGATGTAGGAGCTCGCAGAAAGCCCCAGCGGGCCGGAAATTCCAAAATGTGTAAACAGCATCTCGCCGAATCCATCGAACAGCGTCTTTTTGCCGTTTTTAATCGTCATCGTCACATTTTTCAGGGAGAGTCCCTGCAGCTCACGGATGTACGCTTCCTCTGTTTCCAGCGGCACCAGCGCCGGGCGGAGCGGAGTGACGGCAAGTCCTGCCTCTTCTGCGAAACGGTAGCCGTCTCCATCCGACCCCGTCGTCTGGTACGACATACCGCCGGTTGCGACAACGACATCATTGTAAAAAAGCTCTTTCCCGTTTTCCAGGCGGATTCCTTTCACGCGGTCTCCTTCGAAAAGAAGCTCTTTTACTTTTGTATTCTTATGCACCTGAACATTTTTCCGTTTCAGTTCCGTCTCCAGCGCGCGGATAATATCCGAGGAGTGATCTGACTCCGGGAAGACACGGTTTCCGCGCTCCACTTTTAAGCGGACACCTGCCGCTTCGAAAAACTCCTGCACCTGGGCGCTGTCAAAGCTGTAGGCGGAGCTGTACAGAAATTTCGGGTTTGTCACCACATTCGTGAAGAACTCTTCTGTCGGGCAGTCGTTTGTCACATTGCAGCGGCCCTTTCCTGTGATAAACAGCTTCTTTCCCAGCTTTTCATTTTTTTCATAGAGATGAATCTCTGTCTTTTCGCCGGCGGCAAGCACGGCGGTCATCATTCCGGCGGCGCCTCCGCCGATTACTGCTGCTTTTCTCATGCTTTCTCCTTTACCGGCAGAGCTGCCTTTTTTCCGCCCATGGGACGTGCATCGTCCAGCCCGTTGATTTCATCGTTGCTGTAAACCTGGTACTCATCCCACAGTTTTTCCATGCTCTCAAGTGTCTTTTTCACATCCGCCTGGCGTTTCATGCAGAGCGCCACGACAAGCGCATTGATTACACTCAAAGGGGCCACCAGAGAATCAACGATCGATGCCATATCGCTCTTGGCAATCAGCGTACAGGCTGCATAAACATTCATCGGTGAATGCACACTGTCTGTGATCGTAATCACCTTCGCTTTGCGGCTGTTCGCAAATTCCAGTGCCTTCATCGTACGCATCGAATACCGCGGGAAGCTGATGCCGATCACCACATCATCCTCCGTGATGCGGATCATCTGCTCGAAAATCTCGCTGGAACTGTTTGTCTGTACCTGGCGCACATCCGGGAAAATCATATGGAAATAGAACGCCAGAAAGCTCGCAAGCGGCGCGCAGCTCCGAATGCCGACAATGTAAATTGTCCGCGCAGAAAGAATCGTATCCGCAGCGCGCTCAAAGGCGCTCCGGTCCACTTCTTCCAGCGTCATCTTGATTTTTTCAATATCCGACTGCAGGACGGTCTCCAGAATTTCTCCCTGCGGCACGCGGCCATACGTAAACTGCATCCGCTGCACTGAATTCAGACGATTCATCACCATCTCCTCCAGTGCGCGCTGGAACTCCGGATATCCCGCGTAGCCAAGCTGCATCGCAAAGCGAACCGTTGTCGATTCGCTGACGCCGACCTGCTGTCCCAGGCGCGCTGCCGTCATCGATACGGCCTGGTCATAATGTGCCGTAATAAAATCTGCCAGCCTCTTCTGTCCTTTGCTCAACTTTCCGTAATTTTGATTCAGACGAATGAGGAGATTCTCGTTCGCTGCCTTCTGCTCTTCTGAAGAAGAC
>ENA-OQEB01000054-OQEB01000054.1-human-gut-metagenome-genome-assembly--contig:-NODE-54-length-43471-cov-4.281354_pt1 | contig 43471 bp, 52 predicted proteins | sample MGYA00242787_ERZ504619 | MGnify/ENA primary metagenome ERZ504619 (study PRJEB26092, sample SAMD00036317) | human gut metagenome | host: Homo sapiens | study: EMG produced TPA metagenomics assembly of... | reverse complement strand
TCTGATGGTCTTCATGCAAAACAATGCAGTATGTAACAGTTGATATGAGTGCAAGAATAAGTACAACCGCAATAAGTCTTTTGATGTATTTGCCTGTCCTTATTTTCTTGACAACATAGGGAATCCCCGTTATTGTTCATTGCCCTTGTCCTCTTTTAAAATATTTAAAATGCTCTCTACACCGCTGTATGCATTATGAAAACTCTCCAAAAGGTTTTCATAATATGCCCGACCTTCGTCCTCGACATGATAATAAATTCGTGTGCGCTTTTTGCCGACAAGCTTTGAATATTCGCTGATTTTTCCTTCGTTAACAAGCTTGTAGGTGACTGCGTAAACGGTGTTCTGAGATATGGACAGGCATCCGTTTGATTTTTCTTTTATGAATTTTACAATTTCATACACATAACTGTCATGCTCACACAAAATGGCAAGAATCAGTATGTCCGTAATTCCGCTGAAAAAATAATTTTGTTTTCCCATAGATACCTCCCAATATACATTATACACACTTAATCACTAAAAATCAATCTAATACATTCAATAAGAATTTAATATGAGCAGTTATTACAGCAAAGCCTTTTGTTGCCGGCATTGTGATTTTTTCGTCAATAGTATTCTGAAGAACGAATTGCAAAAGTTGAAAAATACATAAAAATTCAGCCGATTACTTTTGCACTTTTTCTTGCATCGGCAGTTTTGATATTTGCATTTTGACAGTAACAAACTCTACAATAAAATAGGGTAGAACAACTGCTGAAAGGAGGCTCGAAAGAGCATCTTTTTTAATGCTTGAACAGAATACAAATTTATTGTGATGACAAACCGCTTTACAGCTATGTAAAATTTTTATACAGATATAATGATGAAATAAAAAATATCGAAATAAGAATAAACCTCCTGCACAGAGTAAAATCCGTTGCAGGAGGTTTTGTTGTACGAAAAATTATATGGGCTTAATTATTGGCATATTTGTTGGAATCTATATGTAAAAATTACAGAACCTGAAAATATGTATTATTGATACTTTGTCGTGACAGGGCACACATCAGTTCTTGCTGTTTGCAATTGCCTGATCAATCAACTTTTGCAGCTTTTCAGACTGCTTTTCGGAGGTTATTGCACCGACAATCGGCTCTCCCACAATATTACCGTTTTTATCGACAACATAAGTTGTGGGGTAGGAGTACAATCCGGATGTGAATTCTCCGGCTTTACTTTTTGAATCAAACCAAATGTTTTTGTAGGTCACACCCTTTTTTGCCAGAATGTTCTTTGCGTCAGAGATAGCCGTTTTGTCACCGTCAAGTGTAAACGAATTGATTCCGACTACTGCTCCGCCTTTTTTTGCAAGCTGTTTATTCAGAGCTTCCAGGTCGGCAAGTTCTTCCACGCAGGGATTGCAGGTGGTAAACCAGAAGTTTACTACGGTAACGGTATTTTTTGCAAAAAGCGTACTGCTCTTAACTTCATTTCCGTCAAGATCCTTGCCGTCAAATGTCGGGAATTTCATCAGATTATCCTTTTCGATGGGCTTACCGTTTTCAGCCGGAACGCTCATATCTCCATCAGACGGTTTTTCTCCGCATCCGGGAAATTTTTGTTCCAAAAGCGTCAGCTTTCCTTCAATTTCCTTAATCTCTTCGGCGCCTTTATTAAGCAGTTTCAACTCATCAGCACTGAACTGATCCTTGATACCGTCAATTGTTTTCAGAAGAAAATCGCCGTAGTTTTTGCCGTCCTCATTCATCGCCATACCTTTATCGGCTGAAAGAAATACCTTTTCCCAAAGTTTGCTGTTTTCGGAAAGAATAGCATTTTCCTGTGCCATCAGTTTTTGATGCAGGTCGGCGGCCTCGTCTTTTGTTTTCGGATTCACAGCTGTCAGCATAGCCGTTTCGCTTTTCTTATTTGCGGTAGTATTCGTCGTATTGCCTTTGTTTGTGCCACAGGCGGCAAAGCTTAACAACATCATCAAGGCAGTCAGTAAGGTTAAAATTTTTGTTGTTTTCATGGTATTTACTCCTTTTCTGTTTCAATTTCTGTTTCAATTTTTTGTTTTGCTGTTTCCGCTTTTTCAGCGGGACAATCATTTTCTTTTCCTTTGCCAAAGCCGTAGCGAAAGCTGACCGCCTTGGTAGGACAGGCACGGATACACTTACCGCAGCGTATGCATTCGGTGTGGTCGGGAGTTTTGGTTACATCTACATCCATCTTGCATACTTTGGCACACTTTCCGCAGGAAATGCATTTGTGTTTGTCTACTTTCATTCCGAAAAGCGACACCTTGTTAAGCAACGCATAAAATGCACCGAGAGGACACAGCCACTTGCAGAACGGTCTGTAGAAAAGTACACTCAGTACGATTACCGTAATCAATATGCCAAACTTCCACGAAAAGAGCGTACCCAGTGCGGCACGGATTCCCGAATCGACGGCGGCAAGAGGAATTGCCCCCTCAAGTACCCCTTGAGGACAAAGATACTTACAGAAAAAAGGATCTCCCATACCCACATCGTTTGTAATGAGCATTGGCAGCAAACCTACAGCAAAAAGCAAAACTGCATATTTTATGTATGTCAGCGGCTTCAGCTTTTTAGTGGAAAGCTTTTTTGTCGGTATCTTATGTAACAGTTCCTGAAGCCATCCGAACGGACACAAAAAACCGCAGATAAAACGCCCGAGCAGAACTCCTATCAATATGAGGAATCCTGTGATATAATATGAAAAACTGAATTTTGACGAACCCACTACAGCCTGAAACGAGCCGATTGGGCATGCACCCGATGCCGCAGGGCAGGAATAGCAATTCAGTCCCGGAACGCAAACAGCCTTTCCTTTGCCTTGATAAATTCTGCCCTTCAATAAATTCGGCAGATGAATATTACTCAGCAAAGTTGCTCCTGCTTGAATAAGCCATCGAAAGCGTGAGAGAAACTGCGATACACCGCCTCTTTTTTTCTTCGGTTCTTTGTTATCCAATTCCCACACACTCCAAACACAGCCGGATTGCCTTGCTTAACACGGTTTCTGCCTCTCCACGCAGAGCTCCGTAACACAGCATCGTAATTCCGCAGATAATCAGCACGATCTGAAATACGGCTTTTTTCTTTCGAGTCAATTCGGTCACTCCTTTCTTTTGTGCTCTCATTGTAGCACAGAGGATGTAAAATCCCTGTTAAGAACGAAAACTTAACAAAAACTTTATGTATGAGCGATATAATGATATAATTAAATTATCAAAGAAATATGAAAACACAACAAGGAGAGTTTCTATGCGTATTTTAGTAATTGAAGACGAGCGTGCGCTGTGCGAGACAATTGTTCGCAGCCTTAAAAGATTGGCATACAGCGTTGATTTTTGCTATGACGGAAACAAAGCAAATGAGTTGCTCGGAATAGAAAAGTACGATCTTGTTTTACTTGATCTGAATTTACCCGGTGCAGACGGGATGACGGTACTGCGAACTCTGCGACAAACCGACAGAGATACCGGAGTGTTAATTCTTTCGGCACGCTGTGAGGTTGCCGACAAGGTGGAGGGGCTGGATGCCGGAGCAAACGATTACCTGACAAAGCCTTTTCATTTGGAGGAGCTTGAGGCAAGAATACGCAGTCTGACTCGCCGGCGGTTTACACAAAACAATGTTGTTTTGAACTGTGGAAAGGTTGCTTTTGACACCAAAGCCCGTGTTGCCGTTGCTGACGGTCAGGAGCTGTCACTTACCCGAAAAGAAATCGGAATACTTGAATATTTACTTCTTAATCAAGGTCGCCCCGTCAGTCAGGAAGAACTGCTCGACCATGTTTGGGATAACAGTGTTGACAATTTCAGCAATTCAATAAGAGTACATATATCTGCATTACGAAAGAAACTGCGTGCGGCACTCGGCTATGACCCGATTCGCAATCGCATTGGTGAAGGATATGTTATGGAGGAAGAAAAAGTATGAAAAAGCTATCCTTGCAATGGCGCATAACTCTGATGACTGCACTTCTTATCGGAGCTACCTGCATTTTTATGAATGTTCTTATCGGCTATTCCGGCAGCCATTATATGGATTCCATAGGCTCTTATGTTACAGGTTACGGTGATACGGACAAAGGAGAACCTGACTTTTTCGATCCCGAACACGAAAAGCTTGATCGTGAATTGACTATTGTAATTAACGGAGCACAGGAATCCTTTATCGCTACCAATTGGTATATTACGGCGGCGGCAACATTGTTAGGCGGTGTGCTTGCGTATTTTTTAAGCGGGCATGCGCTGAAGCCTCTGCGTACTTTTACCGCTCGGGTTGAAAAGGTTCAACCTAACAATTTGACGGATATGAAGATAACCGAAGAAGTTCCGCCTGAACTGAGACAGTTTGTCAAGTCGTTCAATCGGATGCTTGACCGTCTTGATGAGGGATTTACCGCTCAACGACAGTTCACGGGAAACGCCGCACATGAGTTGCGCACACCGCTTTCACTTATGCAGGCACAGCTTGAACTTTTTTCGGCAGAGCATCCCGAGGTATCGCCTGAAACGGCGGAGTTTCTCCGATTGTTGCGTGAGCAGACCGAACGAATGACACAAATGACAAAAACCCTGTTGGAAATGAGCGAGCTTCGCACAGTATCGTGTGCCGACCGCATAGAGATAGGCCCTATGGTAGAAGAGATTTTCACTGACCTTGCACCACTTGCAGAGAAGAACAATGTTACACTTGAAAGCACGGGCGATGCTGTTATGACAGGCAGTGACACGCTGATTTATCGTTTGTTATATAATCTGACCGAAAACGCTATACGCTACAACCGTTTTGACGGTACAGTGAATATTACCGTAACGCACAAAGACAATCAGCTTGTTATTACAGTTGCGGATACCGGCTACGGCATCCCCGAACAATACAGAGAAAGTATTTTTCAGCCCTTCTTTCGTGTGGATAAATCCCGAAGCAGAGAATACGGCGGAGTTGGATTGGGACTTTCTTTGGTGTGGGAAATCGTTGCACTGCACAATGGTAAAATTCGTGTGGAAGAGAGTTCGGAAAAGGTACTGTTATAGCAGTAAAGTTTCCGACAGATGTGATAAAAATTTAATATTTTGCGATTTTTTCTTAATTAATTGTTGAAATTGCCGTAGCTCTGTGCTATACTATAATTAATTAATCGATTAGTTATCAAAAGGAAGCGAACATTATGAGAACAACAGAGGAACAGCACAACGAGCGTAAGAGGGAAATAATGGAAAAATGCTTTGAATGCTATGCTGAAAACGGATTGACCGGTACGGGCATCAAGGCTTTGGCGGCAGCGTGTGGCTGTACAACGGGAAATCTGTATTCCTATTTCAACAGTGTTGATGAACTGATTATTGAATCAACTGCATACTGTATGGAAAAGGTCGAGGATGATTTTATGGAAAAAGCTCCCACCGACCCGAATGATGTTGTTCGATTTGTGAAAGAGGTTCCGTATTGGACCGCAAAGAAGCACGGCAAGAAATATCGGCTGATGTATCAGGTCTATACCCATCCGAAATATATTGAGCACGGCAAGAAATTCTTTGAGGGGGTAAATAAGCGCTATACCGAGTATGCAAAGCGGCTTGAGCCGAAAATCGGCATTCCGTACACGGTGATTACACCGCTCATTTTTATATTTGTCCGTGCCTGTGTACACTATGCTATGTTTGAGGATGAATATTATTTAAAAACCCAAATGGAGGTCTTAAAACAGGGTGTTGCCCTGTTTGCTGATAAGTACCGTTCACAATATTTGAGAGGAGGCAATGATAAATGAAAAAACGAATCTACTGTATTACCACCGCACTCTGTCTTGTGCTTTGCATCGTACTTTGCATTGCGTTTGCTGCCGTATGCAGCAAGGCGGATAATAGCAAAGCCGTGTTGCCGGAGGTGCGAAATAACGGCACAGCAATCCAATGGAGAGATACCGCCGAAGAGGAATGGCACGATCTTGTAGCTGTTAACACGCTCAGAGGTGCTGACGGTAAAAACGGTCTTGACGGAAAAGACGGTCTTGACGGTAAAAACGGCGTTGACGGTAAAAACGGCGTTGACGGCAAAGACGGTACTAATGGAAAGAACGGTCTTGACGGCAAAAACGGTACTAATGGAAAGAACGGTCATTGACGGTAAAAACGGCATTGACGGACAAGACGGTACTGACGGTAAAAACGGTACTGACGGAAAAGACGGTATTGACGGTAAAAACGGCGTTGACGGAAAAGACGGTACTGACGGAAAGAACGGTCTTGACGGAAAAGACGGTGCTGACGGAATAAACGGTACTGACGGTAAAGACGGCATTGACGGCAAAAACATAGAGGTACAAAGAACAACAGAATATATACAGTGGCGCTATGAGGGGGAAGACTGGCAAAACCTTGTTGCCATTTCCGATATAAAAGGACCCACAGGCAGAACGGTAAAGACGGAGCAAACGGAAAAACACCGGAGTTCCGTGTAAATGAAAACAATCTTCAATGGCGTTATGTCAGCGATGAAATATGGTTAAATCTTTACGATCTTTCAAATTTGAAAGGTCTTGACGGAAAAGACGGAATCGACGGAAAGAACGGTGTCGATGGTCTTGACGGCAAAAACGGTGATACGCCGTTCATCGGTGAAAACGGCAACTGGTGGCTCGGAGTGACCGACATTGGCGTAAAAGCCGCAGGTGTTGACGGTGAAAAAGGCGACAAGGGAGATAAAGGAGATGCCGGACAGAACGGTAAGGACGGAGCAAACGGAAAAACACCTGAGTTCCGTGTAAATGAAAATAACTTACAGTGGCGTTATGTCGGCGATGAAACATGGCTTAACCTTTACGATCTTTCAATTTTGAAAGGTCTTGACGGCGCAGACGGTAAGGATGGTATAAACGGCAAAGACGGTGCTGATGGTAAGGACGGAACAAACGGACAAAACGGCGCTGACGGCAAAGACGGCAACACCCCGTTCATCGGCGAAAACGGCAACTGGTGGATAGGAACAACCGATACGGGAGTGAAAGCCACAGGTGTTGACGGTGAAAAAGGCGAAAAGGGTGACAAAGGAGATAAAGGCGACAAGGGTGACGCAGGTCAGAACGGCAGCTGTTCGGGATATTTTTACGGAGAGGCGGCCTCTCCGATTAAAGTAGTACTGAAGAATAACAGTCGTGCCAATATTACTGTCTACCAAAAAATAAACAAGGGCGGCTTGATTTCATCCTACATGAATAATATTACACTCAAAAAAGGACATATTTACAATGTCTGCTTAAGCGGTTCTCTCGAAGTCGGTTCAAACGAAGCTAACAAAAGCGGCAATTACTCTATTCAGATGACAGACGGTTATGATGACGATCTGTGCAGGGAGCTTACACGAATAAAAAGGGACGGGGCAAAAATACCGTATACCAATGATCAACATTCCTTTAATTTCAACAGAATGTATGATGCGTCAAATAAAGACATTACATTGCAGTTGTGGTTTGAAAATTCGGCATACAACACTTATCTCGGTGGCTTCAGAGGTACTATTACAATAACTGCTCTTGATTAAATTTATATAACGGAGGTGGCGAAAAATGAAAAAACGAATACTTAGTATCCTGCTGACTTTATGCATGACGCTCTGCCTTACGCCGATAAGCGTATTCGCCGAGGAGGTTGGGACAGAGGCTCTGCTGCGATACAGCTTGGTGCAGATGCACTAAGTGTGTTAAGTAAAAATGTAAACACAGCGACCGCACCGACTGTGTATTTCGGGCAAAACCATGAAAATAATCCCGCTGCATGGCGAGTTATCGGCTATGACGGAAGCGGTGTTACAAGCTCAAAGGGGGATATTACCCTGCTTGCGGCAGGCGCTATGGGAGTTATACCATTTGTCGATACCATATTAAACAACGAATACGCACCGAGTAATTTGAAAACCGCGATAGATGCGCTTGCGGAAAAGCTGACGACAGAAGAAAATGCTGCCGTAAAGAAACGGACGCTGACAAGCGGAAGTTACGACGGAGAGAATACCGACTGTGTAGCGGGAGGGCAGGTGGATAACGCTGTATTCTGGCCACTTTCCGCAAAAGAGGCTATTGCTGTAAACAACGATCTGCGTGCCTTGAATCCTGCACATCCGAATTGGGTGGATAGCGGTTGGTGGCTGCGCTCCCCCGGCTCCGATAAATATCGTCTCGCCGTCGTGCGTAGTGAGGGTTCTGTCCAATACTCTGGGTTCTCTGTCCTCATTTTCAATAATCATCGGACTGTTCGTCCCGCTTTTAACTTAAATCTGAACTCTGTCCTTTTTGCATCTGCCGCCGTGGGCGGAAAGCCTGACGGAGGATTGGCAGAAGTTTCCAAATACAGCGGAAACGAGTGGAAATTGACGCTTTTAGATAGTAGACGCAATTTTGCTGTAACGGAAAAAACTGTCAGCGCCGCCCCCGACGATACCGTTACGCTGAATTACAAAGGGGCGACCACAGGGAAAAATGAATATATCTCTGTCATCCTGGCGGATAACAACGGCGCACAGTATTACGGCAGAGTAGCACAGCTACTGCCGAAAGCGGAACGGTTGAAATCAAAATCCCGTCTGACATTGCACCGGGCGACTATACCATGAAGGTGTTCAGCGAGCAGTATAACGGTGACTGCAAGACCGACCTTGCAAGTGCTTTTGCGGATGTCACGCTGACGGTGGAAAGTCAGCCTGACGAGCAGTTTACCCTCACCCCCGGTGCAGATACTATTTTGACCTTTCGGCAATGAATATTTCGGGAACGGTAAACAGCAATCTGCCGGACAGCACACTTCATTATGTGCCTTTTACCTATGCAGGCACGGTCAACGCTTATAGCTCACATCGGAAATGGCAACCACCGAGGAGTATGCTCAGAAGAATAAATATCCCCACAGCCTATTCATTGCGGACTATGCCGTAACGCATACGGTAAGCTGGGATGACCTGAATACCGCAGGTCTGATTTTCGGCAAAAATTATGCCAGCGGCGGCGTGGACTATACGCTGCGTGCGCCGTCCGTGGGAAGTGATAACAGAGGCTCGGGTGATTCAGAACGCGGTACGCCCCAAAGCAACGAATGGGACAGGATACTGGACAAGGACAGCGGCTACATCAAAAACTGGAATGGCATATTTTCGTGGGGGCAGGACACAACAAGATACAACTCGTCGCTCCGTGCGGTTCGCGGGTACGATTCGGGCCGACGCTGGAACGACGACGATGCTACGGACTTCCTCCCGCTCGTCGGTTTCCGACCTGTCCTTGAAGTCCTGAACCCTGACACACTGAGCCCTGACGGACTGAAGGTCGTTACCCTTGACCTTGGCGGCGGAACGCTCGGCGGCAGCTCCGATGCTATTCAAATCATCGTGAAAAACGGCAGCGACTTTACCGCGCCTGCGTCCGACGGCATGACCCGCCCGGACGGAAATACAGGCAGCTACTTCATGTGGCGCGGAAGCAACGGTAAGCTCTACGCGCCGGTGCCAGTGTTCCGGCGGACGTTACCAAGCTCACGGCGCAGTTTGTTTTATCAGAACAGTTTTCCCTTACCCCCGGCGGCAGATACTATTTTGACCTTTCGGCAATGAATATTTCGGGAACGGTAAACAGCAATCTGCCGGACAGCACCCTGCACTATGTGCCCTTTACTTATGTGGGCACGGTGGGTGCATATTCATTGAAAAATGAAGCCGACAAGGATACCACCCCTTACGAACATAGCTTGTTTATTGCGAACTACAATGTAACGCATACGGTAAGCTGGAATGACCTGAATACCGCGGGTCTGCTTTTCGGCAAGGACTATGCCAGCGGCGGCGTGGACTATACCCTGCGTGCGCCGTCTGTGGGAAGTGATCATATAGGCGGGGGCGATATAGAACGCGGCACGCCCCAAAGCAATGAGTGGGACGCGGTGCTGGACAAGAACAGCGGCTACATCAAAAACTGGAATGGCATATATTCGTGGGGGCAGGACACAACAAGATACAACTCGTCGCACCGTGCGGTTCGCGGGTACAGTTCGGCCCGCTTCTGGCTCTACCTCACTGCTACGAACTCCGGCCCGTACGTCGGTTTCCGCCCCGTCCTTGAAGTCCTGAACCCTGACACACTGGATTCTGACGGACTGAAGGTCGTTACCCTTGACCTTGGCGGCGGAACGCTCGGCGGCAGCTCCGAGGATATTCAAATCATTGTGAAAAACGGCGAGAGCTTTACTGCACCCTCTGCCGAGGGACTGCCCCGCCCGGACGGCATTTCGGAAGACGCGCAGCTGTATTGGACGGATGAAAATGGGAACTGCTATAAACCCGGCGATACCGTACCTGCCGATGTTTCCATGCTTTCGATCACTGGCGACTATGAGGTGATTTACCTCCCCGGCACATACGGCACCGGCAGTGCGGTGACGGATATGAAACCCCACAACAATATTCTTACCCTGCGCGGCGCTTTGTTCACCCGCGCGGGCTACACGCAAGTAGGCTGGTCAACCGTTGACGGAGGTGAAAAGGTATATGGCTTTGAAGATATTTATACCAAAAACGAGGCGCTGACGCTCTATCCCGTGTGGAATACGAATAAATACACGATAACCTTTGATACCAACGGCGGAAGTGAGATTGCACCAATCACACAGGATTACGGTACGGAAATTACCGCCCCTGATAATCCGACAAGAAAAGGTTATACCTTTAAGGGTTGGGATAAGGAAATCCCCAAAACCATGCCTGCGGAGAATATAACGGTTAAAGCACAATGGGAAATCAATCAGTACACAATAACCTTTGATACCAACGGCGGAAGTGAGATTGCACCAATTACACAGGACTACGGTACGGAAATTACCGCCCCTGACAAACCTACAAGAAAAGGTTATACCTTTAAGGGATGGGATAAGGAAATCCCAAAAACCATGCCTGCCGAAAACATTACAATCACGGCACGGTGGAAAGATACCGAAAAGCGACGGGCGAAATTATCATAGGCACGAATAAATGGAATAAATTCTTAAACGAGCTTACCTTTGGCATATTCTTTAAGGATACACAGGAGGTAACTATAAATGCCGTTGATAACAGCGGAGTTGTGTTTGTATCCTATTTGGTAACAGATAAGGAGCTCTCCGAGGCTGAACTGAACTCTCTTGTATTCCGTGCATATGAAGAACCGTTTAGCATAGACCCCAACGGAGAATATATTGTTTATGTAATGCTTGTTGATGAAAATATTAACATAACATACCTTCGCTCCGACCGTATAACGCTTGATAATATTCAGCCTGTAATCAGCGGTATTGAGAACGGCAAGACCTATTGTGAGGCACAAACCGTTACTGTTGATGAGAAGTATGTTGATACCGTTACCGTGAACGGTACGGTGGTTACGCTTGATGCAGACGGAGGTTTTGTTCTCCCACCGACAAACGGTGAGCAGAAGATAGTTGTCACCGACAAAGCGGGCAATAATACAGAGATGACCGTAACAGTCAACAACGGTCATACCTTTGGCGAATGGATATCTGACAATGACGGTAAGCATACCCGAAAATGTACCGTGGACGGATGCGATGCGTTTGAAACCGAAAATTGCTCAGGCGGCAATGCCACCTGTACCGAAAAGGCGGTATGTGATGTCTGCGGTAAAGCCTACGGAGAATTTGACGGAACAAACCACGAGGGCGGTGTACAGGAGTGGACGACAAGAACCGCTTTTAATCACGAACAAAAATGGAACTGCTGTGGTGCTGTGATTGTGGCAAGTGAAGCACATGAGTGGAAAGACGGTGTGTGCCGAGAATGCGGATATGTATGTCTGCATAATGACGCAGATAAAGACCATATCTGCGATTATTGCAAAAAGACAATCTCTGAGCATGTAGATAAGGATAAAAACCATATCTGCGACTACTGCGAAAAGACAATCTCTGCTCATGAAGAGGCGCCAACCGAAGAAATCAAAAAGGCTGACACCGTAACGGCTAAATTGCCTGATGATTCAAAGTCCCCTCAGACAGGCGACAACAGCAACCTTATTTTGTGGATTGCATTGCTGATTATAAGCGGCGGCGTTATGAAATGAGTAACGGCATTCGGTAAGAGTAAAAAACATTCTGCCAAAATTAAAGACAAGTAATATTTTACGCTCTGTCATGGAAATATAGTGAATACGGCACAGTAGGTATAGAAACCGCTGTGCCGTATTTCTTTCAGTGCGACTGCTTTTGAAAAACAGGCACTTTCTCGGTCATCATACGATAAGCAAAGACAAAGAATAAATGCGAAATCCGGAATTTAATGCCAATACTTCCGAAAATTTGCAGACAAGTTTGTCAATAAATTCGTATAGTTGCATTTGTTTTTATTTATGATACAATTAAAAGCAATAAACTTAACAGATTCTTATGCAGATAAAATTGCTGTATAATTCGGAAAATATGTCGATAGCCTTGTACGGAAAAGTAAAATTGTTTCAAATTGCTATTGCACTTTTGTGATTTTTTCTTATATCTCTTTTATAATAAATCAAAATGTGATACAATATGATTGATAATCTGAAAACGGAGTTGATTAAATGAATTTCATCAACAGAAATGAAATTGCAAACGGTGTTTACTTTACAAACATTAAGGACAGCCGTTTTAAAACTATGAAAATCAGCGTGAATATTGTTGTTCCGCTTTCTGTCGAAACAGCGTCGGAGAATGCGCTTGTGGGCGGATTGCTTGTTCGTTCATGCAAAAAATATCCCGATTTTACTGTTCTCAGCAAAAAACTCAGCTCACTTTACGGTGCAGACCTCACTTCATCGCTTTCAAAACACGGTGAAAGCCAGGTAATTAAAATTTCCGTATCAGGTCTTGATGACAGATATTCTCTTGATGATGTCAGCATTGCCAAAGAACTTTCGGAGCTTTTGTGCAGCGTAATTTTTGAGCCGAATGTCAAGAACAACGCTTTTATTGAAAGCGAACTTGAACAGGAACGCAGACAGCTTCTTGATGTGATTGATTCGGAATTCAACGAAAAGCGAATCTATGCAATGGGACAGCTTATAAAGCATATGTGCAAGGATGAGGTTTTCGGAATCAAGCGTTACGGTACAGCCGAAAAAATCAAGGCCGCAACTGCCGAATCACTCTGCAAAGCATGGCAGAATCTTCTCAAAACCGCAAAATTTGAGATTCTCTATATAGGCGATAGTCCTGCCGATAAGGCAAAGGAGGTTTTTGCGAAAGCCTTTGCAAATATCGAAAGAAATGTTGTGACTTCATCTACTGATGTTGTTAAGAATGTTTCAAAAGAAAAACATATTACAGAGGAAATGGAGCTCTCACAGTCAAAACTTGTCATGGGATTCAGAACACAGATTTCCGCAGGTGATGAAGAGGCGGTTGCCGAAAGACTTATGTGCGCTGTTCTCGGCGGTACTGCAAGCTCAAAACTCTTTAACAATGTTCGTGAAAAGCAGAGCCTTTGCTATTACTGCTCGTCCTCCTATGATTCAATCAAGGGCATAATGTACATCAACAGCGGCGTTGAGGGCGAAAATCTTGAAAAAGCCGAAAAAGCTATTCTAAAAGAAATTGAGGATATGAAGAACGGCGAAATTACAGATTTTGAAATTGAGGCAACAAAGCTTGCTGTTGTTAATTCATTCAAGTCAAGCAGCGACAGCGTAAGCGGTATTGAAAACTGGTACACAGGGAGAATCTTTAACGGCGACCTTGAAACTGTTGAAGAAGTTTCCGCTGAGGTTAATGCCGTTACAAAAGAGCAGATTGTAAATGCAGCAAACAAGCTCTTGCTCGATACGGTTTATGTTCTCAAAAATAAGTAAGGGAGGCGGACAGAATGAATATTACAGAAATTAAATCGGAAATTGCAGGCGACAGCTATTATAAAGTTGAACATCCATCGGGACTTACAATTTTTGTTTATCCAAAAGAGGGTTACACTTCCTCATATGCAATTTTTGGCACACGCTACGGCAGTATTAACACAAAGTTTTCCGTTAACGGCGGCGATATAATTACAGTTCCCGACGGTATTGCCCATTACCTTGAACACAAGCTTTTTGAAAGTGAAGAAGGTGATGCGTTTGTAAGATATGCTAAAACAGGCGCAAATGCAAACGCATATACAAGCTTTGAAAAAACCTGCTATCTTTTCTCATGTACGGACAAGTTTGACGAAAGTCTTGAAATTCTTCTTGATTTTGTTCAGGATCCCTACTTTACGGCTCAGACAGTTGCAAAGGAACAGGTATTATCGGCCAGGAAATCAAAATGTACGACGACTCTCCCGATTGGCGAGTAATGTTCAATATGCTTGAGGTATGTACCACAATCACCCTGTAAAAATTGATATTGCAGGTACGGTTGAAACAATTGCGAAAATTACAGCCGAAAAGCTTTATGAAGTTTACAATGTGTTCTACAACCTCAATAATATGATTCTCTGCGTTGCGGGTAATGTAACGGTTGACGGTGTGCTTAAAGTTGCCGACAAAATGCTCAAGCCTTGTGAGAAAAAGGAAATCAAAAACTATTTTGAAACAGAGCCTTATGAAATCAAAGAACCTTATGTTGAGCAGACTTTCCCTGTTTCAATGCCTTTGTTCAATCTCGGCTTCAAAGAGAAAGCAGACAAGCCCCTTAACGAAAAGCAGCTTGCATGCACAGATATTCTTCTTTCGGCACTTGCATCAAACACAAGCATGCTTTACAGAAATCTTATGGATTCAAACCTCATCAATTCAAGCTTTTCTTATGAACTCTTTGAAGGTCCGGGTTATTGCTCGGTAATCTTCGGCGGTGAATCAAGAGCGCCGAAACAGGCTGCTGAGGTGATAAAACAGTATATCTCGGATATTAAGAAAAACGGTATTGACAAAGAGGACTTTGAAATTGCAAGAAAGTCTGTTTACGGCGATTCGGTTTCATCGCTCAACTCAGTAAGTGCAATTTCAAATTCAATCATCGACTACGCAATGCAGGGTAACGAAATTTTTGCCTACATTGATGCGGTTGCAAATGCAAAGCTTGAGGATATCAACGCAAGGCTTGCCGAGATGCTCGATGTTGACAACTGTACTTTGTCTGTTGTAAAACAGCCTAATGAGGTGTAATTATGCCGTATCATGTGCAGTTTCCCGGATTTGGCTGGGAATTTGATATTAACCCGATTGCATTTTCAATCGGTGATTACAAGGTCTATTGGTACGGAATAATCATCGCCTGCGGACTTTTGCTTGCCGTACTTTATGCGTGGAAAAGTGCTCCCCGTTACAAGGTTGACGGTTCAAAGCTTATCAACTGTGTTTTTGCGGGAATAATAACGGGAATTATCGGTGCAAGACTGTACTTCTGTTTCTTCAAATGGGATTATTACGGACAGAACCCGATTGAAATTCTCTATATCAACAACGGCGGACTTGCTATTTACGGCGGAATAATCGGTGCGTTGCTCGGCGGTCTGACTGTTGCCAAAATACAGAAAATGGAAATCATGCCTGTTCTTGACATTGCAATGGTCGGTTTCCTTATCGGACAGGGAATAGCAGATGGGGCAATTTTATGAATCAGGAGGCATACGGCTCTCCTACGGATTTGCCCTGGAGAATGATGAGCGAGGGAACAGACAACATAGGAGTTCACCCGTGTTTCTTCTATGAATCAATGTGGTGTCTGCTCGGATTTGTACTTCTCCATTTCTACGGAAAATATAAGCAGAAATATTCGGGACAGATTTTCTTTATGTACCTTGTATGGTACGGATTTGAAAGAACAGTTGTTGAAGGACTCAGAACAGACAGCCTTTATCTTCCGTTCCAAATTTTCGGAGCAGACATAAGGGTGTCACAGGTTCTTTCAGCAGTAATTTTTATAACAGGTATTGTATTCTTAATTATCAACAGAAAAAAGGAGGATTCTTTCTATGCAGATTATCGACGGAAAAAAGGTATCGGCACAGGTAAAGGAAGAGGTAAAGAGGCAGACGCTTGAGTTAAAGGAAACTCACAAAATAACCCCCGGTCTTGCGGTAGTAATCGTAGGTGACGATCCGGCGTCAAGAGTATATGTAAACAACAAGAAAAAGGCTTGTGAATTTGTAGGCTTTAAGTCTGAGGAGTATGCACTTCCTGCCGAAACAACACAGGAAGAACTTTTAAACCTTGTTGAAACTCTCAACAATAAGAAGGATATCAACGGTATTCTTGTTCAGCTTCCGTTGCCGGAACACCTTGATGACAAGGCTGTTATTGAGGCAATCAGCCCGCTTAAAGATGTTGACGCATTCCATGCCGTAAATGTCGGCAAAATTATGCTCGGCGAGTATGATTTTCTTCCATGCACGCCTGCGGGCGTAATGGAGATGCTCCATTCCTACAACATTGAAGTAAGCGGTAAAAACTGCGTTGTAATCGGCAGAAGTAATATCGTAGGCAAGCCTATGGCAATGCTTTTGCTCCACGAAAACGGCACGGTAACAATCTGTCACAGCAGAACAAAGAATCTTGCTGAAATCTGTTCACAGGCAGATATACTCGTAGCCGCAGTCGGCAGACCGAAGTTTGTTACTGCCGATATGGTAAAAGAGGGTGCGGTTGTGATTGATGTCGGTATGGACAGGGATGAAAACGGCAAACTCTGCGGTGATGTTGATTTTGAAAATGTCAAGGATAAATGCTCGTTTATCACACCCGTGCCGGGCGGTGTAGGTCCTATGACAATTTCAACTCTTATGAAAAATACTCTCAAGGCTTGCAGAATACAGAATAACATTTGATATACTCAAAAAATATCGGGAAAATTGTTGACAGAAAGTTTTCTTTGTGGTATAGTATATAAGCCGCATATTGTGGGTTTTAAGTGATTCGTTCCACCTGCACATAGCGAGCCCAATGTAAAGGATGGTACTAAAATGTACGCAGTTATTCAGACAGGCGGCAAGCAGTACAAGGTAACTAACGATGAGGTTATCTTCATCGAGAAGCTTGACGCAGAAGCAAACGACACAGTAACATTTGATGTTGTGGCAGTCGGCACAGACGACGGCATCAAGGTTGGCACACCGCTCGTTGAGGGTGCTAAGGTTACAGGTGAAGTTGTAAAGAACGGTAAAGGCAAAAAAATCAGAGTTTGCACTTACAAGCCTAAGAAGGGCGAAAAGAGAGCAAAAGGTCACAGACAGCCTTACACACAGGTTAAGATTACTTCAATCGAAGCCTAAAAATGACTACGGTAACATTTTTAAAATCAGATGATATAATTTGCGGTTTTGAAATATCGGGGCACTCCGACTTTGCCGAAGAGGGCAGCGATATTGTATGTGCGGCAATCAGTTCTGCCGCATATATGACTGCAAATACTGTCACCGAGATTTTGCATATTAATGCACAGGTTACCGAGATGACGGTCTTATGAAAGTAAGAATGTCACCGAATGATGCTTTAAAGGCTTGTGATATACTCTCAGGCTTAAAGCTTCACTTAACTGCTCTTTCGGAGCAATACAAAAATTTTATTAAAGTTAAATTTTCGGAGGTGTAAGGTAATGCTTAAAATAAACATTCAGTTATTCGCTCATAAAAAAGGTATGGGTTCTACAAAGAACGGCCGTGACAGTGAATCAAAGCGTCTTGGCGTTAAGCGTGCAGACGGTCAGAAGGTTCTCGCAGGCAACATCCTTGTAAAGCAGAGAGGCACACATATTCACCCTGGTGAAAATGTAGGCAAAGGCTCTGACGATACACTGTTCGCAAAGATTGACGGTGTTGTAAGATTTGAGCGTGTCGGCAAAGACAGAAAGCGTGCAAGCGTTTATCCTGTTGAGCAGTAATCTCAAAATTTATGAGGGTGGATTTTATATCCACCCTTATTTTTACATTTCTGTTTATACTAATAACAAACAGGTCTGAGATTCTTTACATTTGTACTGATAATTAAACAGCAAAACTGTTACGGAGAAAAATATGTTTGTAGATACAGCGAAAATTAAAATAAAAGCAGGAGACGGCGGTGACGGTGCCGTTTCGTTTCACCGTGAAAAATATGTAGCGGCAGGCGGTCCCGACGGCGGTGACGGCGGCAGAGGCGGCAACATTGTTTTTGTTGCCGATTCCAACCTTTCAACACTTGCCGATTTCCGTTATAAAAGAAAATATGCCGCAAAAAAAGGCGAAAACGGCAGAGGCGGCAGATGCGTGGTAAAAATGCCGAAGACCTTGTTATCCGTGTTCCTGTCGGAACTGTTGTAAAAGAGGAGAACAGCGGAAGAATCCTTGCCGATGTTTCGGGTGATGAACCTTATATCGTTGCAAAAGGCGGTAAAGGCGGTTGGGGCAATCCACATTTTGCAACTCCTGTCCGTCAGGTTCCCCGTTTTGCAAAACCGGGACTTCCGGGTGAAGAGTTTGATGTTGTTCTTGAACTCAAGCTTCTTGCCGATGTAGGTCTTGTAGGTTTCCCGAATGTCGGAAAAAGTACCCTTGTTTCCGTAGTTTCACAGGCAAAGCCTGAGATTGCGAACTACCACTTCACAACAATCACTCCCGTTCTCGGAGTTGTGTCAATGGGCGAGGGCTCATCGTTTGTTATGGCTGATATTCCCGGTCTTATCGAGGGTGCATGGCAGGGTACAGGTCTTGGACATCAGTTCCTCCGCCATGTTGAGCGTTGCCGTATGCTCGTTCACATTGTCGATGTTTCGGGCAGTGAGGGCAGAGATCCGAAAGAGGATTTCATAACAATCAACAATGAGCTTGCAAAGTTCAATCCAGAGCTTGCAGAGCGTCCGATGGTTGTTGCAGGCAACAAGTGCGATATGGCAACCGATGAGCAAATTGCTGACTTCAAGAAGTTTGTCGAAGATCAAGGCTATGATTTCTTTCCGATTATGGCGGCAATCCGCTATGATGTTGATCCGCTCCTCAAAAAGATTCAGGAAATGCTTTCAAAACTTCCTCCAATCACTCACTATGAGGCAGAGCCTGCTCCGATTGTGACCGTTGATGATTTTGATGACCATTCTGTTATAATCAAGAATGTGAACGGAATCTATACCGTTGAGGCTGACTGGCTGTTGCAGGTCATGAAGGGTATCAATTTTGACGATTACGAAAGCCTTAACTATTTCCAAAAAGTTCTCATAAACGGCGGTGTAATTGACGCACTCCGAAAAAAAGGCTGTTCGGACGGCGACACGGTTTCAATTTATGAGCTTGAATTTGACTTTATGGATTAATATTGCGTGATACGGAGTTAATATGGAAAATACATCTGTTCATTCATTAGCCGATGAAATTTCTCCGCTTACACTTGCCTTTGTGGGTGACGGCGTCTATGACCTGCTTGTGCGTGAATACCTTGTTCGCAAGGCTAACCGCAGTGTCGGAGAACTCAATAAAATAAAGGTTTCGCTTGTAAACTGCAAAAGTCAGGCTGAATTTGCAAAAATTCTTATGCCGACTTTAACCGAAAAGGAGCTTGCTGTTTATAAGCGAGGCAGAAATGCCGCACCGAAATGTACTCCAAAAAACGGTTCTGTTGCCGATTATCACAGTGCAACTGGACTTGAAGCACTTTTCGGATACTTGCAGATTAATAAAGAATTTGACAGAATAAATCAGCTTTTTGAAATAATTATACATACTCGTTTCGGGGAGTGATTTTATGCAAATGAATTTAAAACCGAATTCCCGTCTTGCAAAGGCAGGAACACTATTTTTTGATTATCTTGTAATTTTCGCCGGAGCAGTTCTTTACGGCATATCGGTAGCAATGTTTACATCACCTAACAATGTTGCCCCGGGCGGACTTACGGGTGTTGCCACAATGCTAAACTATATGTTCTCGTTGCCGATAGGTATTATGATTTTTGTGATGAACATTCCGCTTTTTATCTGGGGATTTATCGAGAACGGAAAGGGCTTTCTTACAAGAACCCTTGTTGCAACGGCACTTGTTTCGGTTATGATTGATGTTCTTACACCGATTTTGCTGCATACACGGGCGATACAATTCTTGCCGCAGGATTCGGCGGAGTGCTTAACGGTCTCGGACTCGGTCTTATCTTTTACCGAGGCGGTTCAACAGGCGGTACAGACATCATCGCACTGAATCTTCACAAGCATTTTCCGTTTATTTCAACGGGTACGATAATCCTTGTGTCCGATATTCTTGTGCTATTAATGGTGTTCTTTGTTTATCACAGCATTGAAAATGTACTCTATGCTTTGCTTGTAATTTTTATCAGCATAAAGGTAATTGATGCTGTAAGCTACGGTACTTCAAGAGGTAACGGCAAGCTCATGTTTGTAATTTCGGACAATTATGAAGAAGTGAGTGCCAATATTATGAAAAACCTAAAGAGAGGTGTAACATACCTCAACGGCGAGGGTGCATACAGCGGTAATGATAAGAAAGTTATTATGTGCGCAGTCCGTCCTCAAGAGGTTTACAAAATCACATCGGGAATCAAAAATGTTGATCCCAATGCCTTTATTATCGTAACGACTGCAGGCGCAATAAAGGGCAGAGGTTTTGTAAATATTGACAGCAACTGAAAATTATACAAAAATAACGGTGGCATTTTCGTGCCACCGTTTTCGTTTGCTTTATTTTCTTTTACTTTTGGGAGTTCTTTTAAGTCTGTTGCTGTCCTTGAAAACCCATATTCTCTGCATTTTGTAATTGACCGTCCACAACAAAAGATCGACAATCGCCTTTGTGAGTGTAACGGGAATCGGCAGGAACCAAAGTGCCGATACAATAAGTGAGCTTGCACACATTATGCAGAAAAACAGAATGAAAAATCTGAGTGCCTGTTTTGCTCCGTTATCCGTATTGCCGAAGATGACTTTTCTGTTGATGAGAAAATTAATTCCGCCCGAAACAACTCGTGCCATAAGCGTTGCCAGCATAATGTTAAAGAACATATGTGACGGCAGAATATACGCAAATATCGTGAACAAAACAAGGTCGATTATCGTACAGCCGATTGATGCCGTCGCAAATCTCAACGGAGTTCTGTAGATAAGGTAGGTGTCCTTAATAAGTCGAAAATTGCTGCTGCAGTTTGAGCAATCGGCTATAATGTTCACAAAGTAAAATGGGACTCTCATGTCGCACATTTTGTGAGAAAATTCATTTCAAAATCAAAACGACTGCCCTTTGTTTTCATCACCGTGTCATACAGAAATGCAGGAATACCTCGCAGTCCTGTTTGAGTGTCCTTGCAGCTTTTGCCCGTAATAACCTTGAAATATGCCGAGGACAGTCTGTTTCCGATTCGTATATTAATCGGCATTTTAGACTTTTTGTAATCTCTTTTGCCAAGAATCAGACTGCCGTTTCTAAGGTCAAGCATACGCTGATTTTCATAACATCATTTGCAGTATGTTGTCCGTCAGCGTCACAGGTAATGTAGCCCGTGATATTATAAAGGTTATCGTGAGCGTATTTGATGCCTGCTTTAAGGCTTGCACCTTTGCCGTTGTTATTTTTCAGGTGAACAAGATGACAGCCAATACTTGTCAATTCGTTAAAATATTCCGATTTGGGATTAAGACCGTCATTGACAACAACAATATGCTCAGCTCCAAAATTCTGTAATTCATTGCAGAGGTTGATTGTATTTCTGTTTTCACAATAAATAGGAATAATTATCGCGTGAATCATGCTAGCTGTTCCTTTCATTTTTATAATTTTTAGTTATACAACAATTTTTCTTTTGTGACAATATTCAATTTTTTTCTATTGTAAACATCGTTACGATTTTTTGCTCAAAAACATAGTTTGTGTCATTATTGGCGTTTTAATAAAAAAATATGGCAAAAATGCCAAAAACTATTTAAAAATCATATCATTTATGTTATACTGTATCTCAAGTAAGTTAAAAACAGAAAGATGGTGAATTATGTTCAAAAAAATATCAGCAGGAATTCTTTCGGCTCTTATGATTACTGCCGTTGCAGTATCGGGTACGGGCTGCTCGCAAACACAGCCGGCGTCAATTGACTACAAAACAGCCGACAAGGTGGCTGACGGTGCGATTCTTCAAGCATTTTGTTGGGATTTCAACACAATAAAGGAGTCAATGGGGGATATTGCCGCAGCAGGTTTTTCGGCTGTGCAGACATCTCCGATTAATGAGTGTCTTGAGGGCGAAGACGGCGGTATGGATCTTTACGGCAACGGAAAGTGGTACTATCACTATCAGCCGACTGATTTCAAAATCGGTAATTATCAGCTCGGTACTCGTGATGAATTTAAGGCAATGTGCGATGAGGCCCATAAGTATGGTATAAAGGTTATTGTCGATGTAATTGCAAACCACACTACTCCGGCAACCGATGAGGTAAGCGAAGATCTTATTGAGGCCGGCGGCGGAAGTCTTGAAACCCTTTATCACAAGGAGGGCAGAACGCCCCTTAATGATTTCGGCGACAGACTTGCCTGCACCACGCATGAGATGGGAGGACTTCCTGACATCAACACGGAAAGACCTTCGTTTCAAAAGTATTTCTTTAATTACATTAACGATTGTATTGCCTGCGGTGCCGACGGTTTCAGATATGACACGGCCAAGCATATCGGACTTTCCGATGATCCAAAAGAAGATGACGGCTTTAAAAATAACTTCTGGGAAAAAGCAACAAAAGAAGTTGATAACGCAGAAAATCTTTTTATCTACGGCGAAGTGCTTCAGGGCGACAATGACAGACTTGCCGACTATATAAAGGAAATCGGCAGAACACATCAAGCACCTACGGCAGTAAAATTCGTTCGGGAATTGCAAGCGGCAATATCGACACGGCGGTTGTGTCTGATTATTGGATTGGCAATGCAGACCCGAATATCGTAACATGGGTTGAATCCCACGATAACTACATCAATGACTGCACATACAATAATATCGACAGCGAACAGGTTGTCCTCGGCTGGGCAATAATCACGGCAAGAAAAGACGGAACACCGCTCTTCTTTGACCGTCCGTATAACAGTTCAATCGACAATTCATGGGGCATGAACCGAATCGGCACACAGGGTGACGATATGTACAAGGACAACCGTGTTTCCGCAGTGAATTTCTTCAGAACAGCAATGAAAGGTGAAGACGAAAATCTCGTTAATCCTAACCTTGACTCAACTGCTCTTATGATTGAAAGAGGTACAAAGGGAGCTGTAATTGTCAATACAAATGATGCTCTCAAGGTTGATTTTGAAACAAATCTTGCTGACGGAACATATGTTGACCGTGTTGACCGCAAAACCGAATATACTATTAAAAACGGTAAGATTACCTGTGATACTGATATCCCTGAAAATTCAGTTGTAGTTCTTTATAATGAGGGATACACTGAATATGCAAGACCTGCAAGTGTTGGTGTTGACTCAAAAACAGAGTTTACATACAGCGATGATACATACGAGGTAACTCTCACCTGTTCAAACACAGATAATGCCACATATTCCTTGACGGCGGAAAGGCTGTTTCGTACAAAGACGGTGACAAAGTAACAATCAAGCACGGTGACAGCGATGTTTCAAAGCTTGAGCTTCGTGCGGAAAATGCCGAAGGCGTAAAAACTTACGAAAGACTTGAATTCACTTATATGTAAAAGATGAATTTTATGCTATGCTTGCACCGATGTCTGTAATGCAAAACCACACATCGGTGCAGAAACAAAAAGAAAAAGACGGAACTTACGACTGCATAATCAAAAGAGATTTAAATTCACCGAATATTATTTTCTTTGACGGTGAAGTATCCGACGATTTGCAGTATTTCCCGACAAAAATCATACAGCAGAATAACGGAGGTAACAAAGCATGAGCGAACTTAAAGGCGCAAAAATGGAAGGAAGCAAAGTGCCGGCAGAGGAAATCAAGAATCCAAACCTCGTAGCCGCTATTGAAAAGATGCAGGATGACAACACAACCGAAAACATCAACAAGATGATTGATGAGGTTATGAAGGCGAAATTCATTCTCCCTGCAAAGGTAACACCAAAGACAGAGGCTAAGACAACCAACGGTCAGACTGTTATGCAGCAGTCAACTCAGGTTCAGTTCAGACTTCTTGAAAACGGCAACAAAGAAAAGTTTTTCGGTGTGTTTACGGACACAGACGAACTTTTCAAGTGGAAAGACACTCAAAATGCGCAGAAGGTTGTTACAGACTTTGACAGTATTGCCCAGATGGTAATGGATCCTCAGGCTGATGTAAAGGGCTTTGTAATCAATCCTTTCGGAAAGAGCGTAACATTCCCAAAACAGATGGTTCATTCTTTCAAACAGCAGAAGGACTATATGAAACTCAAAAATCAGACAATCGAGCCGGGTTCACCAATCAGTCTCGGCGAGCCTAAAGAATATCCGATTGATCTTATGGCTGCTCTTATTAATCATTTCAGCACAGAGCCGACAGTAAATGCCGCATATCTTCGCTTGATTGAGCAGAACGGTCAAAAGAGCTACTTCATCGTGGTTGATTTCTTCGGTGATATGGAAAGCACATTCGATGCAATCAGCAAGGTTGCAAATCCGTTCCTTGACGATGAAATCCAGCTTTCAATGATGCCGTATTCAATGGATTTTGCAAAAAATGCAGTAAAGGGTGTTGAACCTTTCTACAGAAAAGAAAACTGATTATTTAAATATTGTTTTTGCAAAACATTAAATCCGCTGACAGTTTATGTCAGCGGATTTTTTATGGTTAAAATATGTTGCGATATAGTCAAAAATAAGCTTTATTTAATTAAGTCTACAAAACTCTGCACAATAACTTGTACAAAGAAACAAAAATGTGATAATGAATTGAAAAAACAAGTGCAAAATGCTATAATAAAAACGATCACATTGCCCACAATTATGAAATGGAGGAATCAAAATGAAAAGAACAAGAAAAATCACGAGCATTATTCTTGCCGCACTCATGGTGCTTTCAGCACTTGTCGTGTCGGCAGGTGGTGTTTCGGCAGCAACATCGTCAGGTTCAGAGGTGTACTTTGACAACTCAAAGTACGGATGGAAGGATGTTTATGTTTACGCATACGGCACAAAGGAAAATGCCGAATGGCCGGGAGAGCTTATGACAAAAGAGGACAGCGGCCTTTATAAGGCAAGCTTTGCGTCTTCTTTTAAATCGGAAAAAATCATCTTCAACAACGGTCTTGAAAAAGGCAATGGCAAGGAGCAGTATCCTGAGGCAGCAGGTCTTTCACTCAAAGCCGGCGAATGTAAAATGCTCACAGCCGAAAAGCAGTGGATTGATTACGGCAAGCCTGATGATCACGCTTACGGTTACACACTTACAGCAAACAATACGTCTTTTTCAACAGAATCACTTGATGTAAAGCTTGCGTTAAAGAATGCCGACAAGGGCTATTACTCAGTTGACGGTTCAGCTAAGAAAGAGTTTGCAAACGGTGATTCGGTAAAAGTCGGTGAGGGCAAAATCGGCAATTCAAAAGTTACGCTTACACTTTATGCAACAGGTGCAGACGGGGTTGAAACGGAGCAGACATATACCTTCAAAAAGACTTTTACAGCGTCAAAGACAACTTTCTCCGCTAAATCAGACGGCCACACAACAGCGCCTGAGAGCGGCTATTACGGCACAAACCCTGAAATGCAGCTCGGCAAGCATAAGACAATCTCTGTTGACGGTGATTTAAGCGACTGGGACAGCTCAATGATTATTGCTCAGGGTGTTGCAAACGATGATCCCGAGTTTATATGCCTTCTTCAATGCATGAACAGCCGTGGGATGCTTATGCTCTCTACAGTGCATGGGACGACGATAATCTTTATTTCCTGCTTGAACTGGCTAACACAACATACATAACTTCTCCCGAGGACAACTTTGCCGCATCAAATGAGGCTCGTCCTTGGAGAAACAGTATTCCTATGTATCTTGCTCTGTCAATTGACCCTGCAAAGCAGGCAACAGGCAAGGCAGTAGGTACAAACAAGGACGGTTCTGTGTATACCAATCCGTTCGTATGGGGTTGCACAAACGGCACTGCTAAAGACGGAGGCACAGGCTTTACAACTCATATAGACACACTTGTTGCATTTGACTCCAACAACTCAAACGGCGGTGCTTCAATCTTTAAGGCAGATACTCAGGACACTGACGGAACATATATGTTTAACTATGACACAAGAATTCCAATCGGTGTAACAAGCTTTCAGGCTCAGGACAATAAAAACGGATTTAAAATCAAATACGCTAACGGAACAAAGAGTACATCACTCTTCGGTATCAACGCTCCAAAGGTTCAAGAGTAATGGGCGATAACCTCGATATGAACTCAAACTGGGTTGACTTCTTCGATGAAGGTTACAAGAACTCATACGGCTATGTTTACGAAATTGCAGTTCCGCTCAATACTTTAGGTATTGACCGTAGCTACATTGAAACACAGGGTATCGGTGCAATGCAGATTCTCACATACGGCACATCGGGTATGGACACACTTCCGCATGATCCTCAATGCTTGATCAGGCAAATCTTGAGTACAGCTACGATCCTTCAACCTCACACGAGAAAGAAGATATCGACAATATCACAGTTCCGCTTGCAAGAATCGGTGCGCTTCTCCCCGACACAGAAGTAAACGAAGCTCCGTTTGAGGTTAACTTCGGTGCAAACCTCAATTCGGGACAGAGTGCAGGCACACCTATCACACTTTTGGCAGAAAGCTATCACGCTACAGGTGATGTAACTTATTCATTCACAGTTAACGGTGAAACAGTTCAGAACTCAAACACAGATTCATGTGTATGGACTCCGTCGGCTGACGGCACATATTCAATCGGTGTGGTTGCAGTTGATGCAAACGGCAACAAGGCAGAGTCAACAAAGACATTCGTTGTAGGTTCGTCTTCATCGGATGAAACTCTCAAAGGCGATGTTAACCGTGACGGCAGTGTAACTGTTGTTGATGCAACACTTGTTCAGAAATACATCGTAAAGCTTGAAGATTTTGACGCAGAAACAATGAAGATTGCCGATGTAAACGGTAACGGCATTATTGAGATTACAGATGCAACATTGATTCAGAAAATCATAACTAAGCTTGCTTAAACGATAAAATTTAATCTTAAAAACTTTTAAGGCGGTTGTGCATATTCTGCATAACCGCCTTTTGTATAAACCTTGTATGTAAATTAAAGCCTTACGGGAATTCCTTTTTCGTTGAGATATTTTTTAAGTTCGGGAATCGGAATTTCACCAAAGTGAAAAAGTGATGCCGCAAGAACTGCGTCAGCCTTGCCTTCTGTAAACGCATCATAAAAATGCTCAAGTGCGCCCGCACCGCCGCTTGCAATTACGGGAATGTTCACCTTTTCGGAAACTGCCCTTGTAAGTGCAATGTCATAGCCTTTTTTCTGACCGTCCTCGTCCATGCTTGTAAGGAGAATTTCTCCCGCACCGAGTTTTTCGCATTTTACAGCCCATTCAATTGCATCCATACCGACAGGAGTTCTCCCGCCGTTCACATAAACTTCCCAGCTGTCGCCGTTTCTTTTGGCATCTATAGCGGCGACAACGCACTGACTGCCGAATTTATATGCCGCCTCGCTGATGAGTTCGGGACGATGAACAGCGGCTGAATTTACGGACACCTTGTCTGCGCCGGCTCTGAGCAGAACATTGAAATCTTCAACGCTTCTGATACCGCCGCCGACCGTGAACGGAATGAAAATTGAATTTGCAACCTTTTCAACCATGTCAATGGTGATGTTTCTTGAATCGCTTGATGCGGTAATGTCGAGAAATACAAGCTCGTCAGCACCCTGTTTGTCATACTGCATTGCAGATTCAACGGGATCGCCTGCGTCAACAAGATTTACAAAACTCATACCTTTTACAACTCTGCCGTTTTTTACATCAAGACATGGAATTATTCTTTTTGCGTACATATTTATTCCTCCCTGCCTTTTACAATGTCAGCAAATTTCTGAGAATTTTAAGTCCCGTTTTGCCGCTTTTTTCGGGGTGAAACTGAGTTGCAAAAACATTGCCTTTTTCAACAGCGGCGTCAATCGTAACACCGTATTCCGTCTGAGCCGAAACAATGCTCCTGTCGCTTGCGTTCAAAAAATATGAGTGAACAAAATAAACATATGCATTCTGTTCTATGCCTTTGAAAAGTCTGCTCTTTTCATTGATTTTAAGGCTGTTCCAACCGATGTGCGGAATCTTTAAGCCTTCGCCTGACGGAATCTTTGTGATTGTACCGTCAAAAACCGAAAGACCTTTTACATTCGGACTTTCTTCACTTTCGGGAAAGAGGAGCTGAAGTCCAAGACAAATGCCTAAAAACGGTTTTTCACTGTTTATGTACTCAATAACCGTGTCTTTAATGCCGTATGAATTCATTGTGTCCATTGTATCGCCAAACGAACCGACACCCGGCAAAACAGCACCGTCTGCATTCATAATTTCGTCTTTATCTCTTGTAATCACACATTCACAGCCGATATGCTTTAACGCTTTGTAAACACTGCGGATATTGCCTGCGCCGTAATCAATAACTGCTATCATTTTTATCAACTCCGTCATTTGCTTTCTGTTAAACAATTTTACCATACAACATTTATTATTGCAACATAAACCGACGCATATTTCATAATTTCGTAAAATTTACAATAATTTAATTTATATCTTATTGTAAATTGCAAGTTCTTGTGTTAAAATGAATTGGTTAAGACAGTGTGTCTGTTTTTACTATTTATAACGGGAGATATTAAAAAAATGATTACTCATTTGCTCACAAGAATAGATTTAATGATGAATTCCCTCTCAAAGGGACAAAAAAGGATTGCTCTTTTTATTGAAGAGCATTACGATAAGGCGGCATTTATGACGGCATCAAAGCTTGGTGAAACTGTCGGAGTCAGCGAGAGTACGGTTGTTCGTTTTGCAACCGAGCTCGGCTATGACGGCTACCCTAAGCTTCAAAAAGCAATGCAGGAGATGATTCGTAACAAGCTCACATCTGTTCAGCGAATTGAAGTTACCTCTAACCGTATCGGCAATGACAATGTGCTTGACAGCGTTCTTAATCAGGATATCGATAAAATCCGCAGAACAATTGAAGAAACATCTCATGAGGATTTTGCCCGTGCAGTTGATGAAATTTGCAAGGCAGAGCGTATTTACATATTCGGTGTGCGTTCAACAGCCGCAATCGCAAACTTCCTTGCGTACTATTTTGAAATGATTTTTGACAATGTGCGTGTTATCACAAGCGGCAGTCAAACCGAAACCTTTGAACAGATTTTCAGAATCACCGACAAAGATGTTATGATCGGTATTTCATTTCCCCGTTACAGTTCAATGTCGGTTGAGGCAATGGACTTTGCCCGTTCAAGAGGCGCTCACGCAATTGCAATCACGGATAGTATGGTTTCTCCTCTTGTTCAGAGTGCCGATTCCGTGCTTATTGCAAGAAGCGATATGGCGTCAATTGTAGACTCACTCGTTGCACCGTTAAGTCTTATCAATGCTCTTATTGTTGCAACCGTGCTTAAAAAGAAAGATGAAGTTTCCGACACATTCCGCAGACTTGAGCTTGTGTGGAATCGTGACGGAGTTTACACCAACCGTGACAGAGAAATAATGGGTAATATAGAAGATGATGATAAGTAAAAAAGTTGTGGTAATCGGAGCAGGTGCGGCAGGTCTTATGGCGGGTGCAACTGCGGCGCTCTATGGTGCATCAGTTACGATAATCGAAAAGAACAAGCGTGTCGGCAGGAAAATTATGATAACGGGCAAAGGAAGGTGTAACCTTGCCAATAACTGCGATGTGCAGACTTTTATCAATAATGTTCCCGTAAACGGAAGATTTCTCTATTCTGCAATCAATGCATTTACTCCCGAGGATACAATCGAATTTTTTGAATCCAAAGGACTTAAAACAAAGACCGAAAGGGGAAATCGTGTGTTCCCCGCATCCGACAAATCGGTTGATGTTGTTGATACAATGCATGATTATGCCGTTGAATCGGGTTGTAAAATCGTGTGTGATACGGCAAACGCTCTTATTCTTGAGGACGGTGCCGTTATAGGCGTTAAATGCGAAGAAAACACCTACTATGCCGACAGCGTAATTATCTGTTGCGGCGGTAAAAGCTATCCGCTTACGGGCTCAACCGGTGACGGCTATACACTTGCAAAACAGGCAGGACACACAATCGTTCCGCTCAAACCGTCGCTCGTGCCGTTTACTTCCGGTGATAAACAATGCAAGGATATGCAGGGACTTGCCCTCAAAAATGTTGCGCTCAGAATAGTTGATAAGAACAGAAAAAAGACTGTTTACAGCGACTTCGGCGAAATGCTTTTTACACATTTCGGAATGAGCGGTCCGATGATTTTATCGGCAAGCTCGCACATCCGTGATATTCAGCCCGACCGTTATATTGCGGAAATTGACCTCAAGCCGGCACTTGATTTTGAACACCTCGACAGGCGTATTCAGAACGATTTCAAAGAAAATTCAAACCGTGATGTTTCAAACGCATTTTCAAAGCTTTTGCCGAGAAAAATCATAGTTCCCGTTCTAAAACGCTGGGGAGTTCCCTTTGACAAAAAGTGTAATTCAATTACAAAAGAGGAGCGACACGCTCTTTGTGATATTCTCAAATGTTTTACGGTTGAAATCAGCGGTTTCAGACCGATTGAGGAGGCAATCATAACCTCAGGCGGTGTAAAAACTTCCGAAATCAACCCGAAAACCATGGAAAGCAAGCTTGTAAGCGGCCTGTATTTCGCAGGCGAAGTAATCGACTGCGACGCCTACACAGGCGGTTTTAATCTCCAGATTGCATGGAGTACCGGACGGCTTGCCGGAGAAAACAGTGCATATATCTGATTTGATTATACATAATATATTTGATTGAAAGGATGTAATTTATGTCAATAGCAATCGCTTTGGACGGTCCTGCAGGAGCAGGTAAATCCTCAATTGCAAAAAGAGTTGCAAAGGCACTTGACTGTATTTATGTTGATACAGGAGCGCTTTATCGCACAATCGGTCTGTCGGCAACAAGAAATTCCGTAGCTCCCGAAGATGAAAATGCGGTAAAGAATTTGCTTTCAAAAATCACAGTTGACCTAACATTCAATGAAAAGGGCGAGCAGATTGTTCTGCTTGACAACGAAGATGTGTCCGGACTCATCAGAACTCCGGAGGCATCAATGATGGCGTCAAAAATTTCTGCCGTACCGATTGTAAGAGCATATCTTCTTGATTTGCAGAGAAATATGGCAAAGACGCATGATGTAATTATGGACGGCAGAGATATCGGCACTGTTGTGCTGCCTGATGCACAGGTTAAAATTTTTCTTACAGCGTCCCCCGAGCAAGAGCCGAAAGAAGATATAAGGAGCTTGTTGAAAAGGGTATGGATGTAAAATACGACGACATTTTAAACGATGTAATAACCCGTGACTACAACGATACTCACCGCAAAACAGCTCCGCTTAAGCCTGCCGAGGGTTGCATTACCGTTGACACAACAGAGCTTGATTTTGAGCAGTCGGTTGAAAAAATAATTTCCGTTATAAAGGAGAATATCTGATGGGTCAGTCAAAGGCACTTTATGCAGTCGGCAGAGCTGTCTGCAAGCCTGTTTTCAAACTTTTGTACAGATATAAAACTATAATTGAAGAGCCGCTTCCGCTTGTGGGGGGCATGATTATTGCAAGTAACCATATATCAAATTCAGATCCGGTTCTTCTCGGTTTGTCGCAGAAAAAGCGCAGACTGTTCTTTATGGCAAAAATTGAACTTTTTAAAAATAAATTCTTCGGTGCGTTAATCCGTGCGCTCGGTGCATTCCCCGTTGAAAGGGGTGCAGGTGACGGCAAGGCTATCAAGACAGGCGAAGATCTTATCCGTGACGGTGAGATTATGACAATCTTTATTGAGGGCGGTCGTTCCAAAACAGGCGAGCTTATGCGTCCCCGCAGCGGATGTGCTCTTGTTGCACAGCAGATGCAGGTGCCTGTTGTGCCTGCCTGCATCACAATTGTAGGCAACAAAAAGCATACATTTGCAAAGAGAGTTATCCACTTCGGCAAACCTCTCACACCCGAAAGCTCGGACTTACTCCGGACAGCGGAAGACGGGAACTTAAAGGTGCAACAACCATGATCATGGACGAAATCAAAAGAATGAGGGAGCAGGATTTAATTGAGTATAAAAAAGGCTGATTCGGCAGGATTCTGCTTCGGCGTCAACCGTGCAATCAATATCGTAAATGAACTGCTTAAAAAAGGAATAAAGGTTGCAACCCTCGGACCTATTATCCACAATATGGAAATGGTTCACGAGCTTGAAGAAAGAGGATGCACTCCCGTTAAAGCAGTTGATGAGCTTACTGACGATACAACGCTTGTAATCCGTTCACACGGAGTTGAAAAAAGCGTTATTGATTCTCTTGTAAAAAGAGGAATTAACTTTGAGGACGCAACGTGTCCTTTTGTTAAAAAAATCCACAAGATTGTATCAAACACAAACCCTGAAAATGATGTTGTTTTGATTGCAGGAAATAAAAATCATCCCGAGGTTTGCGGTATAATAGGTCATTGTGCAAGTAATTGTTACACATTTAATAACGAGGCAGAGCTTGATGATTTATTGCCAAATATTCTAAAAGAGAATAATAAGCAGGTGCAAATTGTCGCACAGACAACATTTGACACACAAGAATGGAAAAAATGTGTAAAAAAGATAAAAAAGCTATGTACAAATGCAAAAATATTTGATACAATATGTAATGCTACGCAAGTTAGGCAAACCGAAGCTTCTCAGATTGCCGCCGAATCCGACTTTATGGTTGTAATCGGTGACAGGCACAGCTCCAATACGGGAAAGCTTTTTGATATATGCAAAAGACAGTGTGAGAACACGGTTCTCATTGAAACCGCTGCCGAGCTTGATTTAAACAAGGTTTCGGTTGCCGAATCAATCGGCGTAACTGCGGGTGCTTCAACGCCTGCAAGGATAATAAAGGAGGTACTGGATACAATGAGTGAAGTAAAATCCGGTGAAACAAATTTGGAACCATCTTTTGAGGAGATGCTTGAGGAGTCCCTCAAAAACTTTAATACAAACGAGAGGGTAATGGGCACAGTTCTGAGCATAGCTCCCAACGAAGTTCAGGTAGATGTCGGCAGAAAGCAGACAGGCTTTATTCCTGCTTCAGAGCTTTCAAACGATCCTAACGCAAGACCCGAAGATGTAGTTAAAGTAGGCGATGTTATTGAGCTTCTTATTATGAAGACCAATGATCAGGAAGGCACTATCATGCTTTCAAAGCGCAGAGTAGATGCACAGAAGGGTTGGGAAGAGCTCAAAGAAAAGGCAGAGTCACAGGAGGTTCTCTCCGGCAAGGTTACTGAGGCAGTTAAGGGCGGCGTAATCGTTCTTTACAACGGCTCAAGAATCTTTATCCCTGCATCACAGGCAACAGCAACTCGTGAGGAGAGCCTTGAAGACCTCGTAGGTCAGGATGTTGATTTCAGACTTATCGAAGTTTCACAGAACGGCAGACGCAGAAGAGCTATCGGTTCAATCCGCAGCGTACTCAAGGAGCAGAGAGCTGCTCAGCGTGAAGAATTCTGGAAAACCTGCGAAGTTGGCAAGCGTTACAAGGGCGTTGTTAAGTCACTTACAAGCTACGGCGCATTTGTTGACCTCGGCGGCGTGTTCGGCATGATTCACATTTCAGAGCTTTCATGGACACACATTAAGCATCCGAGCGAGTTGTTAATGTAGGCGATACAGTTGATGTTTACATAAAGGATATCAATGAGGAAACAAAGAAGATTTCTCTCGGCTTTAAGAATGCTGAAGACAATCCGTGGGAAATCCTCAAGAACAACTATCCCGAGGGAACAGTTGTTAAGGCTACAATCGTTGGTCTTACAACATTCGGTGCATTTGCAAACATCATCCCCGGCATTGACGGTCTTATCCATATTTCTCAGATTGCAAACAAGAGAATTGAAAAGCCCGCTGATGTACTCAAGGTTGGCGATGTTGTTGAAGCTAAGATTACTGCAATCGACTTCGACAAGAAGCGTGTAAGCCTTTCAATGCGTGCACTTCTTCCTGAAGACGAGCAGGCACCTGCTAAGTCTGAAGAAGCTGCTGAATAATCAGAACTTTTGTGGGCATCCGAAAGGATGCCCTTTTGTTTTAAATTAATTTAATCGGGTACAGGCTATGAAACGACTGATTTCCCTTGCTGTGGCTGTTATGCTTATCACACTTCTCGGTGTGTGCAGAAGCCGTGCGTATGATGAATACAATCTGACTGACCTTGCCGCTTGTTCGTCTGTAAAAAGTGACAGCAACGGCAAGGGTGGATTTGTGTGCGCATTTTCGGGAAATACAGTGTTTTCATCAAGGCTTGTGCCCGATTTTTCTGCATACAGTTTTTCTGTCGGTGGTCGGATAAGGAGTGTGTCACAGAGCGGAAACTACACTTATGCACTTGTTTTTGACGATGCTTTCACTAATAAATATTCAGTGTATTCTCTTAATCTTAATAACGGAAATGTTTCACAGAACACTTTTGTTGACGAAAATTTTATGACCAGTTCCTTTTCGGTAACCGATAATCGTATTTACTATATCAAGACCGACAGCCTGAAATCTTATGTTGCGTGTAGGGATTTTTCATCTGATAAAAAGTCGAAAATAACTTTTTCAGACAATGTAAACGAGGTTTTTAATAATAACGGAAAGTCATACGCAAGACTTTGTGACGGTTCAATTTACAAGCTCTCGCAATCGTCATCAACCTATGTTGCCGATACAGGTGAACTTAAAAATATTTATAACGCAGGAATAAACAGAGTTATAAACAAAGACGGATTTATTGTTTCGCTGTCAGATAATTCAAGAGATTATGTTTCAAATGCCACAGCCGAAAATGTTTCGGTATCTGACGGAAAAATATATTCTGCCGTGAATTATCGACTTAATCTGAAAACATCCCAAAAAACAAAAAGCGTGTCAATTCCCGACAGAGCAACTGCTGTTGTATCTTACAAAAATCAATGTGCTGTTTTGCTTGATAACGGAACGGTTCAGGTATTTGGTTCGGGTGATTTTGAAGAAAAGAAAACAAATGGCAATGAAGGCAGTAACGATAATCACAATTCTTCTAAATCAGATATTCAACCGAATAATTCCGAATACCTGTTTTCTGACGGGATAGTTTACGGGATTTACAGCGGAGAAACCGTTGCCGATTTCAAAAGCAAAACTTCTGCCGAAAATGTATATAAGGCGGACGGTACGATTGCAAAGAGCGGAAAGCTGAAAACAGGCTTTACTGCCGTTATAGATTCAAAGACTTATGTTATTGCAGTTTGCGGAGATGTGACGGGCGAGGGCAATGTAAATTCAAAGGATGTCACGCTTTTGCAAAAATACCTCTGTGATAATGCAGAATTAGACGGTGCATATCTCAAAGCCGCCGATTTTAACCTTGACGGCAAAGTAGATAACCGTGACCTTGTCTTAATTTCAAGACAAAAAAATTGACAAAACAAAAACCGCCCCAATCGGAGCGGTTTAATTTATTTTGTCAGAAATAAACTTTATCAGTCCATTTCCCAGTTGTGCCATACATTCTGGATATCATCGTTATCCTCGAACATATCAAGCATCTTCTGCATCTTAGTTGCAGTTTCTTCGTCCTCAAGCTTTGTATATGTGCTTGGAACCATTTCAATTTCAGCAGAAACGAATGTGTAGCCGAGCTTTTCAAGCTCATCTCTTACAGCACCGAAATCATCTGTTTCTGTGTAAATTGTAAATACATCATCGTCAGCCTCAAAGTCTGATGCACCGCACTCAAGAGCATCGCTCATCACGGTATCCTCATCCTTTTCAAGGTCCTCACGCTCAATAACGAGAACGCCCTTCTTTGAAAACATAAAGCTTACACAGCCCTGTGTACCCATATTGCCGCCGAATTTATCAAAGTAATGTCTTACTTCGCCTGCTGTTCTGTTTCTGTTGTCTGTAAGTGCCTCAACAATTACGGCAACGCCGTTTGGACCGTAGCCCTCATATGTAACAGCCTCGTAGTTTGTTGAATCTGCATCGCTTGACGCTTTCTTGATGATTCTTTCAATGTTGTCGTTAGGTACATTTGCAGCCTTTGCTTTTGCAATACAATCCTTGAGTTTTGAGTTAACGGAAGGATCGGCACTTCCGCCTTCCTTGATTGCAACAATAAGTTCTCTGCCGATTTTTGTAAATACTTTAGCTCTTGCGGCATCGTTCTTACCTTTTTTCTGCTTGATTGTACTCCATTTGTTATGTCCTGACATTAATATCATTCCTTTGTCAATAAAGTATAATTATCTTATTAAGTATATCACACACACCTTTGTGATGTAAATAAAAAAAGTTATTACAGTTTTGTAATAACTCCATTGTCAAATATCGCCTGTGGTGCTATAATCTATGTTGTAGAAAACAAATACTGATAAATTTGATGTAAATATAAAAAATAAAGCTTAAATGCCGAAAATATAATTTTACGAAGGGAGTTTTTGAAATGATCAGATCTATGACGGGTTTCGGAAGATGTGAAACCGTTATCAACGGTCGGGAGATTACCGTTGAAATCAAAAGCGTGAATCACCGCTATTTTGAATTTTCCTGCAGAACCCCAAGAAGTTACGGATTTCTTGACGACAAACTTAAAAACTATGTAAATTCAAGGGTTTCACGAGGCAAGATTGATATGTTCGTATCAATCGGTGCGTCCGATGAAGAACCCTGTGATGTAACTGTTAATCATCAGCTTGTTTCGGGATATATCAACGCTTTTAAGGAAATCAGCGAAAAGTACGATATTCCGAATGATGTTTCAACAGTTTCACTTTCACGCTTTCCCGATGTTTTCACGGTTCACAAAGCGCCTGAGGACGAGGATCAAATTACTGCCGATGTTCTTTCAGCCGCAAAGATTGCTGTTGACGCTTTTGTTGCAATGCGTGAAACAGAGGGCGAGAAGATGAAAGAGGACATTCTTTCAAGAGCCAACACAATTCTTTCTGTTGTTGGTGAAATTGAGGAGCGTTCTCCGCAGACAGTTGCCGAGTATGAACAAAGACTTATGGAACGCATCAAGCAGACGCTTGCCGAAAATGATGTCAAGGTTGACGAGCAGAGGGTTCTCACAGAGGTTGCCGTGTTTGCGGATAAGGTAGCCGTTGCGGAGGAAACCGTAAGACTTCGCAGCCACTTTGACCAGCTTTCAAAGTTCCTTGAATATGACGAGCCTGTCGGCAGAAAAATTGACTTTATCATTCAGGAAATGAACCGTGAATCAAATACAATCGGTTCAAAGGTTCAGGATGCAATTCTTGCACATAAGGTTGTTGACATCAAGAGTGAGATTGAAAAAATCCGTGAACAGGTTCAGAATATCGAATAAGGTGAACAGATGAAGCTTATTAATATCGGTTTTGGTAATCTTGTCAGCTCCGACAAGATTGTTGCAGTAGTTGCTCCGGACTCTGCTCCTGTAAAGCGAATTGTTCAGGATGCAAAACAGAACAATCTGCTTATTGACGCAACCTGCGGACGAAAATGCAAATCGGTGATTGTTGCCGCGAATAATCATGTTATTCTCTCGGCAATTTCATGTGAGGCAATTCAGAACAGAACGGACGAAAGTGAGGAAAACAAGGATGAGCATTAACAGAAAAGGAAATCTTATTTTGTTTACCGGTTCATCGGGTGTAGGCAAGGGTACAATAATCAAGGAACTTCTTGACCGTGACAAAAATATCCGTCTTTCGGTTTCAAACACAACAAGAGAACCGAGAGAGGGAGAGATTGACGGAGTTCATTATAACTTTTTGACAAGAAAACAGTTCAACGATGTTCTGAAAAAAGACGGCTATCTTGAACACGCAGAGTTTTGCGGTAATCTCTATGGCACTCCTAAAAAGCAGGTTGAAGATATGCTCAATCAGGGTTATGATGTTCTGCTTGAGATTGAGGTCAAGGGCGGACTTCAGATTCTTGACAAATATCCCGACATTCTCAGTATATTCATTCTTCCGCCTTCAATGGAGTCGCTTGAAAGACGGCTTCGCAGAAGAGGCACAGAGGATGAAGAAACTATTCGGAAAAGGCTTGCACAGGCTGCCGAGGAAATCAGCTATAAGGACAGATATAAGTACAATGTGGTAAACGGCGACCTTGAAACAGCAATAAATGAGGTTCTCGATATTCTTCATAAAGAGGATGAAAACCTCATTAAATAATATACAAAGAAAATTAACATAAAATATTTTAAGAGGAGAATTATTATGCATAAGTTGATGTGGATTCATTATTACAGGGTAAGCAGAGTAAGTACGCACTTGTTGTAGGTGTTGCAAAAAGAGCAAGAGAAATTACTCAGACTTTTGAAGAGGAACAGATTGTAACAGAGGATAAGCCTGTTCTTATCGCAATCAAGGAAATCGAAGGTCATGAAATCAACATTCTTGAGCCTGACGAAGATGAGCTCTGATTTAACAGTCAAAGTTGCCGTTGAAAACACAACATATGTTTTTGACAAATTATTTGACTACTTTGTACCGTCTGCCTTTACCGATTTGGTTCAGGTCGGCAAAAGGGTTCTCATTCCGTTCGGCAGAGGCAACAAAAAGAAACAGGGAATAATTTTTGAGCTTTCTCCCGTGAGTGATGACATTCCGGTTGAAAAGCTCAAAAGCATTTGTTCCGTTCTTGATGACGAACCTGTCCTGTCAAAAGAACTTCTGAAGCTTGCCGAGTTTATGAAAGAGCATTATTTCTGCACCTATTATGATGCGGTAAAAACAATGCTCTGCGGGTATAAATTACAAAATCACAACGCTTTACGGTGTTCGTGAGGGTGTAGATGAAGAAGAGCTCTCCGAGAAACAGCAAAGAATTTTTGCTTACCTTCATTCAAAAAGAAAAGCCGTAAAGTCCGATAAAATTCTTGACGATTTCGGATTAGACAACACGGTTATTCTTGAAGATATGGTAAAGTCGGGCTATCTTTACAAATCAGATGAGGCTTTCAGAAAGGTTTCGGATGCGGTTATGAAAATGGCTGCTCCGACCGAACTTGCCGACAGCGACAATATCAAGCTTACCGAAAAGCAGAAAGCCGTTCTCGACCTTATCAAAATGACAGGCGGAACTTCCGTTAAAGAGGTTTGTTACTTCACGGGTGTCACAACAGGCGTTACGGACGCACTTTATAAAAAAGGTCTTATCTACTACTATGACGAAGAAGTGTTCCGTATTGAGGACAGGACGAAGGACGAAAGTCTTGCCCCTGTTGCGTTGTCAAAACAACAGCAGACAGCCTGCGATAACCTCTATGCCGAATATGCCGATTCAAAACCGCATACAAGCCTTTTGTTCGGTGTTACAGGTTCGGGAAAAACAAGCGTTTTTATGAAACTGATTGAGCGTGTAATAAATGATAACAAGGGAATCATCGTTATGGTGCCTGAAATTTCGCTTACACCGCAGTTTGTTTCAACCTTTTCAAAGCGTTTCGGCGAGCAGATTGCCGTATTTCACAGCGCACTTTCACTCGGTGAAAGGCTTGATGAATACAAGCGTGTAAAAAAAGGTCTTGCAAAAATCGTTATAGGAACACGAAGTGCTGTGTTTGCTCCGTTTGAAAAAGTCGGTCTTATCATAATGGACGAGGAACAGGAGTACAGCTATAAGTCTGAAAGCTCCCCAAGATATCATGCAAGAGAAATCGCAAAATTCAGATGCAGCTACGATAATGCCTTGCTTGTTTTAAGTTCGGCAACTCCGTCGGTTGAATCATATTACTACGCAAAAAACGGAAGATATTCGCTTAACACGCTCACTGAGAGATACGGCGATGCGGTTTTGCCGAAGGTTGTTGTCGCAGACATGAATGTTGAACAGCAAAACGGCAATGTAACGGGATTTTCCGAAACCTTGCTTGAAAATCTGCGCTATAATCTTGAAAATAACAAGCAGTCAATTCTGCTTTTAAACAGACGGGGATACAACACCTTTGTAACCTGCCGAATGTGCGGTGAACCTGTTGTGTGTCCCAACTGTTCAATATCGCTCACATATCACAGTGCCAACCGCAGAATGATGTGTCACTACTGCGGATATTCCGTGCCTTACACGGAAGAATGTCCGTCCTGCCACAGCAAATCTTTAAGATTTGGCGGAACCGGCACTCAAAAGGCTGAAAGTGAAATTTCAGAGCTTTTTCCCGATGCAAGAATATTGCGTATGGATACCGACGCAACATCTTCAAAATCATCCTATGAAAAGATGATAACGGCATTTGCAGACGGTAAGTACGATATTCTTGTGGGAACACAAATGGTTGCAAAGGGACTCAATTTTCCAAATGTGACGCTTGTGGGTGTTCTCAACACTGACTATATGCTGTATGCCGATGATTACAGAAGCTACGAAAGAACATTTTCTCTTTTAACTCAGGTAGTCGGCAGAAGCGGCAGAGGTGCGTCAAAGGGTATGGCTGTTATTCAGTCCTACACTCCCGACAACCTCATAATCTCTATGGCGGCAAGGCAGGATTATCTTGCCTTTTACAGCACCGAAATTCAGGTCAGAAAAGCAATGCTTTATCCGCCTTTTGCGGATATCTGTCTTATCGGCTTTTCGGGTGAAAAACAGCAGCTTACAATGAAAGCGGCTAACAGCTTTTTGCAGTGCTTTGTCAGTCACGCAAGAAGCGAATACCCTGCCATGCCTTTGAGAATACTCGGTCCGTCACCCGCAAATGTTGTGAAAGTGAGCAACAAATTCAGATATAAACTTATAATAAAATGTAAAAATAACCGTGATTTCAGAGGACTGCTCTCAGCGGTTATGATAGAATTCGGAAAGAATAAGGAATTTGGAAAGGTCAGTACATATGCGGATATGAACGCTCTGACCTGTTAGTGAAAGGATATAATTTATGGCTTTAAGACAAATTGTAAAAGAGGGCGACAGCGTTCTCACAAAAAAATGCAGACCTGTCGTAAAGTTTGATGACCGCCTTGCAGATCTTATTGACGATATGATTGAAACTTTGCACAAGGCTGAGGGAGTGGGACTTGCCGCTCCTCAGGTCGGAATTTTAAGAAGAGTTGTGGTTATTGATGTCGGCGAAGGTCCGATTGAGCTTGTAAACCCTAAAATCATCGCTTACAGCGGCAAGCAGGAAACTCTTGAGGGTTGTCTTTCAATCCCCGGCAAGTGGGGTTACACAGTAAGACCTGATTATGTAAAGGTTAAGGCTCAGGACAGACACGGTGACGAATTCGTTATTGACGGCAAGGATTTGCTTGCAAAGGCTTTTTGTCACGAACTCGACCATCTTGAGGGAATTCTCTTTACTCAGGTTGCAACAAGAATGTTGACTCCTGCCGAAATTGAAGAAATGAATAGCTGATAAACAGGTGAAGATATGAAAATAATTTATATGGGTACTCCCGATTTTGCCGTACCTGCACTCAAGGCTCTTGCAAATTCGGAACATAAGGTTTGTGCCGTGTTTACACAACCCGACAAGCCGAGGGGAAGAAAGATGATAATGACTCCTCCGATGTCAAGGTGTGCGCAGAAAAGCTGAATATTCCCGTGTATCAGCCCGAAACCTTTAAGGACGGCAAACCTCTTGAAATTATCAATAAATATAATCCCGATGTCATTGTTGTTGCGGCTTACGGAAAAATTCTTCCCAAGTCGGTTCTTGACTCTGCAAAGTACGGCTGCATCAATCTTCACGGCTCGCTTTTGCCTAAATACAGAGGCGCATCTCCTATTCAGCAGAGCGTATTAAACGGTGACAGGGAAACCGGTGTAACGGCTATGCAAATGGATGTCGGACTTGACACAGGTGACATTCTGAAAGTTGTCAAAACGGAAATCGGTGTGAATGAAACATCGGGAGAGCTTTTTGACCGTCTTTCTCTTATGGGCGGAGAGCTTATTCTTGACACACTTTCTGCTCTTGAAAAGGGCGAAATCACTCCGATTAAGCAGGACGAAAGCCTTGCAACTCACACTTCAAAAATTGACAAATCACTTTGTCCGATTGATTTTACAAAACCGGCCTTTGAGGTGCATAATAAAATCAGAGGACTTAATCCGTGGCCGATTGCCACAACCGAAATTAACGGTAAAAAGATAAAGGTTCATTCTTCTTTGCTCTGCGAAAAGAGCGGAAAAGCGGGAACTGTAATCAGTACAAAACCGCTGATTGTTGCCTGCGGTGAAAAGTCGGTTGAGCTTTGTGAAATTCAGCCTGAGGGCAAAAAGAAAATGACCGCCGAGGCATTCCTTGCCGGCCACAGGCTTTCTGTCGGCGATGTAATCGGTTAAAAATTCCCGTCTGCAATATGCAGACAGAAAGGTGTTTGATTTATGGGCTTCTTTTACGGATTTGATATGACCTATCTTGTGTTTATTGTTCCTTGTATCATAATAACATTGATTTGTCAGGTCAAAGTTAAAACAACTTTTTCAAAATATTCACAGATAAGAAATTCAAGAAATATGACAGGCGCTCAGGCGGCTGAATATGTTCTTCGTCAGCACGGTGTAACAGGTGTCAGAATTGAACATGTTGCAGGCAGTATGACAGATCATTTTGACCCGAGAACAAATGTAATCAGACTTTCCGACACGGTTTTTAACAGCACCTCCGTTGCGGCTGTAGGCGTTGCCTGTCATGAGGCAGGTCATGCAGTTCAGCACGCAGAAAATTATCTGCCTAACAGAATCCGTTCGTTTATTCTTCCTGTTGCAAGACTCGGTTCAAGCCTCAGTTGGATTTTTATTATAGTCGGTTTTTGCTTTACACAGAGAGTAGGTTTTGTATTTCTTTATATAGGTATAATCCTGTTTGCGCTTTCCGTACTCTTTACAATCGCAACACTTCCCGTAGAGTTTAATGCATCAAAAAGAGCGCTTGAAACAATCAGAAACGGCGATCTTCTTTACGGTGAAGAATACACAGGAGCAAAGAGAGTGCTTCAGGCAGCCGCAATGACATATGTTGCAGCGGCTCTTACTGCAATTATGCAGCTTTTAAGATTAATTATAATTGCGAACAATCGCAGAAGATAATTTATTTTGGAGATTAAAATGGCAAACACACGCAATATTGCACTGAATGTGCTGCTTAAAATTGAAAATGAGGGAGCATATTCAAATATTGCTTTGAATAATGCCATAAAGGAAAACCGTCTTTCGGGTGTTGACAGCTCTTTTGTGTCAGCACTCGTTTACGGCGTTCTGGAAAGAAGACTCACGCTTGATTATATTATCAGGTCTTATTCTAAAATTCCGTTAAGGAAAATTGAAACAAAAACAAA
>ENA-OQEB01000052-OQEB01000052.1-human-gut-metagenome-genome-assembly--contig:-NODE-52-length-43693-cov-6.290479_pt1 | contig 43693 bp, 43 predicted proteins | sample MGYA00242787_ERZ504619 | MGnify/ENA primary metagenome ERZ504619 (study PRJEB26092, sample SAMD00036317) | human gut metagenome | host: Homo sapiens | study: EMG produced TPA metagenomics assembly of... | reverse complement strand
GTGGTTGTACTCCTTTGAGCGGGGTTTCTATTACTAAAGTCTTATTGTGTAAAGTCTAATTCCTGTTTACCACGTCGACAATAAACGCTGATAAAAGTGGTGTGTCCCGCGTTTCACGTGAAACACGGGGACACACTTTTACTCACTTCTTTTTCTTTTTACGGCTCGGCTGCTGACGCTGGTAGCCGCTCTTTTCCTTCACTTCGGCGGCTTCCTTGGCCTTCTGCAGCGCCTCTTCCTCGAGGGATGGCAGACCGGCCTTGGCTCGGCGGGCGTTCTCATGAACATGATCACGCTTTTCCTTCGCTTCGGCGGCCGGAGATCCCGGAGTCGGGAAGACGTGGATCTGCCAGATGGAACGCAACAGATTGCAGATGTTGTTGGTGAGCCAGTACACCAGCACAGCGAACGGCATGGCAATACCGGAGAAAATGTACATGATCGGGAACATCCACAACATCATCTTCTGCATCATTTCGGTCTGCTTGTTTGCCGCAGACTGAGCCATGTTACGCTTCATGCTGTTGTACTGCATGAACCACAGGCAGAAGCACATCAATGCAACGAAGATGGCGATAACTACTTTGCCATGCACGGCGGCGGTCGTGAAGTTATCAGCCACGTTCACACCGAACACTGTGGTGGACGTGAACTGCTTGGCTGTGGCGATGTCGAAAGCGCCAAGACCCTGTCCGTCCCTGAATTTGCCGCGTGCGATGTACGGAATGGCTGACAGCGTATAGAACATGCACATGAATACGGGACCCTGCACGAACATAGGGAGCATGGAAGTGCAGCCACCCATCGGGTTCGCATCATTGTCCTGGTAGAGCTTCATCATCTCGCGCTGCATGGCTTCCTTGCTGGCGGGATCGTTCTTGCCCTTGTATTTGTTTTGGATACGCTGCATCTTTGGCTGCAGGACGGTCATCTGGGCCTGCATCTTGCGCATACCCTTCATGGACTTGTAGAACAGCGGAAAAACGCATGCCTGGACCACAAGTACTAGGAATACGATGGACATGACCCACGAGAAACCGATCTCGTTCATGCCCAGCATCACCAGGAACTTATGGAATACGGCCATGATCTGCGTCATGAGCCACTCGACGGGATACAGGAGCTTATACAGCCAGCCCCAGAAACCGCTGTCGAGGAGGAATTGATTTTGATTCATTACAGGCCAGTCTCCTTATCGCCTATAGGTTTTTCTACGTTCAGAGGCGTGAGCGAGGTTCCTCGTGTGCCTTCGACCACGAACATCTGTAAAACAAGGAATAAAGCTGCGGAACGTCGTCAATTCCCCCACGGTTCCACTGATTGCAGCGAAGAAGGCGCAATAACGCAAGAAGGCCACCCTTAAGGCGGCCAAATCGTTCAATCGCCTGAATCGCGTAATTGGAACAACTTGGATAATATCTGCAGCAAGGCGCGGTATTCGCGGAAATATGACGTTGGTACCAGCGAATGGCACGAATCATCCAATTTCCGTTACGACCGGCGTTCATTACCGACGCACGGCCTTACGATTCACCGCTTCAAAACATGCTGCGATCTGCTGCTCCAACGATAGAAAATCGGCATGCGCAGCACTTGGCTTGGCACGCAACACGATATCGCAGGATTCAGGTAAGGCAGATTCGTACTTTCGTGCAAGCACGCGGAAACGACGCTTGACGGCATTACGCGTCACAGCGTTGCCGACAGCCTTGGAAACGGCCAAACCGACACGTCGGCCCCGCATCGCCGCAGAATCGTCGATAATGGCATCGTCGTGCACCAAATAATGCACGACGATGTCTTCTCGCGATACCCTACGACGGCGTTTGAGCACCGCGACGAAATCGCGATGGCTTTTCAGCCGTTCCACCGCTCTATGCCGTTAAATCAGGCAGCGAGGGACTTGCGGCCCTTGGCGCGGCGACGGTTGATCAGAGCGCGGCCTGCGCGGGTGCGCATGCGCTGACGGAAACCGTGCTTCATGTGACGACGACGGTTGTTCGGCTGGAATGTCCTCTTCATAATTAATGCTCCCGGTGTTTTTTGCCATGCCAAGGCACGGCTCCTCATGAGTCAAGCTCTACCAAGTTACTCTGACCCCTGAACAGAGATGAATACGCATATCAAATCCTTCACATTTTCATGGGGATTCTCCCCACAAAACAATCCACAGAAACGTTGATATGTCGCCAAACTCCCCACAAAAGTTATCCACAAACTACAATGATGTTATTCACAATTCAGTCTTTTCAACACGCTTACCGGTGGATAACTTGGGGAAAAGAGAGTACAAATAAACAGTTGCACACTTGGAAAAAGTCTGTCGAGAAAGGGGAATCCGTGGCCGACACGACAACTGACCCTCTCGAGCAGGCTCGGGGAGTCTGGTCCGACGCGCTGGCGTTGTTGCACCAGAATCCGGCGCTGTCCATCCGAGATAAAAGCTGGCTGGAAAACGTTTTCCCGAAGGCATGTGGTCCTACCATTGTCTTATGCGTGCCAAGCGCGGCCGCACAGCAGACGTTGCAGAACGAATTGAACCAGCCCCTGCTGGAAGCCTTGCGGGAAGCCGCCGAACAGGATATTTTCCCCGCATTCAAGATTGTGGAAAAGAAGGAACCGGCCCAACCTGCCGTCGAGGAATACCCCCACTTCTCCCCCGCGCCACATGCGGAGGAAACCACGCAGGGGCAGCTGCCGATTCCGGTTGTCATGCCGCCGGAGCGCCACAACAACTTCCAACGCGGCCAAAACAGGCCTCTGCTGGATCCTAAGACCCATTTGAATAAGAACGCCACGTTCGACACCTTCGTTCCTGGCGATTCCAATCGTTTCGCACGTACCGTCGCGTTGGCCGTCGCGGAAGGTTCCGGTCACGATTTCAACCCGCTTTGTATTTACGGCGGATCAGGATTGGGTAAAACCCACTTGCTGAACGCCATCGGCAATTACGCACTGGTCAAGGATCCCACGCTGAAAGTCCGTTATGTGACCAGTGAGGAATTCACCAACGAATTCATCGAAGCGTTGGGTGACACCAACCAGAATTCCGGTCAAATCAAGGAATTCAACCGTCGCTACCGCGAAGTCGACGTGCTGCTCATCGACGATATTCAATTTCTGAGCGGCAAGGACGCGACGCTTGAACAGTTCTTCCATACATTCAATACCCTGCATCAGGCGAACAAGCGCATTGTGATCGCATCCGATGTGCCTCCGAAGGATCTGCAGGGATTCAACGAACGTCTGATCTCCCGTTTCGAATCCGGCCTGACCGTTGACGTCAAGCCGCCGGATCTGGAGACGCGCATCGCCATTCTGCGCATGATCGCCCACGGCACCAACGTTCAGGACGATGTGCTCAACCTCATCGCGGAGCGGTTCACCGAGAATATTCGCGAGCTGGAAGGCGCGCTGAACCGCGTGACCGCCATGGCATCGCTGAGCGGCCAGCCGGTGACCCGCGCGTTGGCGGAACAGACGTTGCAGGACTTTTTCTCGACCGATGTGGAGATCAAGCCCACCGACATCATCACCCAGGTGGCCAAGTACTTCTACATTACGTTCGATGACATTGTCGGACGTTCGCGTACGAAGAAGATCGCGCTGGCGCGTCAGATCGCCATGTATTTGGTGCGTGAGCTCACCAGCATGAGCCTGAACGACATCGGCCAGGTGTTTGGCGGCAAGGACCACACCACGGTGATGCATGCATACACCCGCATCAGCGACGAGATGCAGGAAAAGCAGGAGATCTACAACTACGTGACGGAACTGACCCTGCAGCTCAAGCAGCGTTCCGGCGAAAAATAACGTTTTCTATGCGACTTTGCGCGTTTGCATGTGTTTTCGTGCGTCTCAAAAAAACGATTTTAGGCGTTTTCTGCCTTTCTCAGGCGATTTTCACAAGCCAAGTATGAGTATCAGTAAATTCTTTATCAGCTGTTTTACCGACCATCCTGACACGCCGGCCTGTGGAAGATTTTTATTGAAGTTATCCACATGGTTATACACAAATCAATGATTTCTCGGTGGAAAACCCGTTGGAAACGCCAGAATCACCGGTGGATGAATTGTGGACTATCCACATGGTTTTGTGGATAACTTTTTCAAAGCGACGAGGCTGTGGATAACCCGATGATTTGTCCACACTTCATCCAAAAGTTATCCACAAGCAATGAGATGTTGCGAGCCATTGCAAAACGTGGGGTCTAAACACTTACCCACATTATCCACAGGCCTTATTATGACGAATGTAGGTTGTTATAAGAAATTCATCATCGTCGTCATAAGTGGGGAATTCCCCACGCTTCGTCAAACGCCGACAGTCTCGCTAGAATGACTTATGGACCGAACGAAACGAGGAAACTAGCCATGAAAGTTGAAGTCAATTCCCAAGCGCTGGCAGACGCAGTAGCCTGGACCACTCGCGTGATCGACGCTCGTCCTGCATCCCCCATTTTGGCAGGCATTCGCTTGGAGGCCATCGACGGCACCCTCCAGCTTTCCGCCTTCAATTACGCCATTTCCGCACGCCACCATATCGAAGCAGGCGTTGATGAAAGCGGATCCATTCTGGTGCTCGGCAAGCTGCTGGCAGATATCACCAAGTCGCTTCCCGCCGCGAAAACCTACCTGTCCACTGACGGATCCACACTGACCATCACGTCGGGCAAGTCCACCTTCACCATGCAGCTCATGCCGGATAACGAATATCCGGATCTGCCGGTGGTTCCCGCCAAACTGGGGCAGGTGGACGCCCAAACCTTCGCACAGGCCGTCGCCCAGGCGTCCGTCGCCGTTTCCCGCGAGGAGAACCGTCCGGTACTGACCGGCATTCGTGTGCAGTTCCAAGGCGACAAGGTGATCATGAGCTCCACCGACCGATTCCGCTTGTCGCGTTCGAGCTTCACCTGGACGCCGGAAAACCCGGACATCAACACCACCGCACTCGTGCGCGGCGCACTGTTGCGCGATGTGGCCCGTTCCTTGGACGAGCATCAAAACATCGTCGTGGATTTCGATCCGGAGAATCCGTCGCTGCTGGGCTTTGAGAACGCCGGACGCGTATCCACCTCGCAGCTGATCGACGGCGAATTCCCCGCGGTGGACCGCCTGTACGCTGACGAATACCCGATTCATGCGGTCATCAACAAGCAGGATCTCATCAGCGCCATCAAGCGCGTGTCCCTCGTGGCCGAACGCAACGCTCCGATCCGCATGGCCTTCACCAGCCAGGAACTCACGCTGACCGCAGGCTCGGTGGATGAAGCCCAAGCCAAGGAGATCCTCGACATCGACATGGATGGCGAAGACATCACCGTGGCCTTCAATCCCGCCTACCTGATCGAAGGCCTGAGCGCCATCAGCGAGCCGTTCGTACGCATGAAGATGACCACCGCGGTCAAGCCGGTGGAATTCAACGGCCAGCAGGAATCGAATTCCGAAGAATCCATGGACTACCGCTACCTGCTCGTGCCGATGCGCTTCAACAGCTGAACTAAGCTGACCTACACGAAAACGCGGATACATCGCAAAAAATAGGGCTGAACATGGCTGTTATTGCCAGTTCAGCCCATTTGCATGATTAATTGCGATTATTTACGTAAGAAATTCGCACTATCTCAAGGATCTTGCATGTATATTTCCCGACTGGCACTCGACCACTACCGATCGTGGGAACATTGCGTGCTCGATTTCAAACCGGGAATCAACATTCTGCAAGGTGCCAACGGACTCGGCAAAACCAATATCGTGGAAGCCATCGAAGTGCTTTCCACAGGATCCAGCCATCGCGCGTCATCATCACTGCCATTAATCGAAAAAGGGTGCACGTCGGCCACCATCCGAGCCAACGTGGAAGACGGTGAAACGCAGCACACCTACGAGGCGACCATCGTGGCACGGGGTGCTAACCGAGCGCGCATTGACGGCGGAAAATCTCAATATATGAGGGATCTCATCGGGCGCACGCCCTCCGTCTCCTTTACCCCCGAAGATCAACGTCTGGTAGCAGGGGATCCCGCAACCCGACGCAACTTCATCAACCAGGCCGCGTCTCTGCTGCTCCCCCACTATGCGCAGACCCTGCAACAGTTCACGCACGTGGCGAAACAGCGCACGGCACTGCTCAAACAACTCGGCGACGGCACGAATCTCGACCCGCAATACGGCCAGCAGGCGGTCTTAAGCGGGCTGGAAATCTGGACGGGGCAATTCATCGACCTCGGCATGCAGCTGACGCGGGACCGCAACAACGTGATCTCACGCTTGGAAGAGCCTTTTGCGCGGATCTACGCGTCTTTGGCGGGAGATGACGAACGGGCGGCGCTCGCCTACGAGCCGTCCTTCGACGAAGTGATGCTGTTCGACGATCCGGCCGCGGAGATCAGCCGCCATTTCCAACGCATCTACCCCGGCGAAGTGGCGCGCGGGCAGAATCTGATCGGTCCGCATCGCGACGACCTGACTTTGCTGCTCAACGATATGAACGCACGCGAATTCGCGTCCAACGGTGAGATGTGGACCATGGCTTTGGCGTTGAAAATGGCGCTATATGAGGCGGTTTCCGCACATTTTGAAAGCAAGCCAATCGTGATTCTCGATGATGTGTTCGCACAGCTTGACGAGGCCCGTCGTGGCAGATCCTCGATTTTGCGATGCGGCAGGACCAGGTGCTGATCACCGTCGCCGCGGCAAGCGATATTCCGCGCATGGATGCTGGGCGCTTTCACGCGGACGCGCATGTGATCGACGTGGCCGCGTTGCGCAGGCAATCGCAAGATGGACAGCATGACGATTTGACGGCGATGATGGCGCAACTTGTCGCGGGACGGGAATCTGCAACGCAATCGTCTGCAGCGCAACAGTCGGTGAATCGACAGGAGCAGCGCTGATGCCGAATCCTCCAATCTGCGAAACATTGCATCTCGACCAACGCAAGTTGCCCGCCGAAGTATTCGAACGTATCAGCGACGTGCCGGCCGATATAAGGAACGTGAGGAACGTGCGCGGCAGGCGTGGGAGAATTTCGGCAAACCCGGACGCGACCCGCAGACGGTCGGCAATATTTTCAACGTGATCGCAACGCAAGGTTCTTGGACGCCGCATCTGAAAATCGCGCAGATGCAGAATCATTGGGATCAGGTGGTCGGCGTCGAAAACGCGCGCCACTCCTACCCCGTCGACCTGCGCGACGGCATTCTGACGATCCGATGCGACAGCCCCGCATGGACACCACCTTGACGTACATGATTCCGCTGCTGACCGACACCATTCGCCGTAGCTCGAGGGGCTGACCATCAACGAGGTGCGCGTCACCGGCCCGCAACAACAGGGATTCAGCCGAGGACGAATGACACGAAGGCCGCGATATTAGCGCGACACCACGTGCTATCAGACGTTCGTTGAAGGCGCTTCGTCGAAGAATTCCCCCTGCGACGCTTCCAAGCGGGCCGTTCGCAACGGTCGAATGTTGTTTTCCGAAAGCGAAAAAACAGGGGTAAACGGCTGGATTTCAAGGATAAATGCCTCTGGCGCTCTGTCCCCCTCCATGAGTAGAATATCAAGCAGTGTATGTAAACGCCTAGAAGGGGCCTTTATTTGCGTTCTAGGTGGTATCACCTGCGTGAATGACCCTCATTGGCGGGAAAAATGCAGGAAGGAATCTCTGTGGCAGACCTTGATGCGGATTCGCTGAACGAATCAGCTGAAAACACGCAGGAAGATCAGATCCAGAACGATCAGTCGAAGATGCGCAGCTCGATGACACCTTGGCTCCGGAGCATTACGACGCTTCCGATCTGAGGGTTCTGGAAGGCCTTGAGGCGGTGCGAATCCGCCCGGGCATGTACATCGGCTCCACCGGCCCCCGAGGCTTGCACCACCTGGTGTACGAGATCGTCGACAACTCCGTCGATGAGGCGCTGGCAGGCTACGCTTCGCACATCGAAGTGACGATTCTGCCGGACGGCGGCGTGCGCGTGGTGGATGACGGCCGAGGCATTCCGGTCGACGAAGTGCCGGGCGAAGGCGTTTCCGGCGTGGAAACCGTGATGACCAAGCTGCATGCCGGCGGCAAGTTCGGTGGCGGCGGCTATGCGGTTTCCGGCGGTCTGCACGGCGTGGGCATCTCCGTGGTGAACGCGCTGTCGACCCGCGTCGACATCGAAGTGCGTCGACAGGGCTTCCACTGGACCCAGACCTACATCGACCAGAAGCCGACCGCACGTCTTGCCAAGGGCGAGCCGATGGGCGAAGATGAGTCCACCGGCACTTCCGTGACCTTCTGGGCAGACGGCGCGATCTTCGAAACCACCACCTACGATTTCGAGACCCTGCGCAACCGCTTCCAGCAGATGGCGTTCCTCAACAAGGGGCTGAAACTGTCCCTGACCGATTTGCGTGAACCGGATCAGGCCGGAGACGAAGTCGCGGGCGAAAGCGACGACAATGCCGAACCGAAGCATCAGACGGTCACCTACCAATACAACGACGGCATCAAGGATTATGTCGATTACTTGGTGAAGTCCCGCAAGGCAACCCCCGTCGAACCGGACGTGATCGATTTCGAAGCGGAAGACCTGAAATCGCATTCCGCGGAAATCGCCATGCAATGGACCACCGCATACTCCGAAGCGGTGCACACCTTCGCCAACACCATCTCCACCACCGAAGGCGGTACCCACGAAGAAGGCTTCCGCGCCGCGCTGACCTCGCTCGTCAACCGTTACGCACGTGAAAAGAACATCCTCAAAGACAAGGATGAGAACCTCTCCGGCGACGACGTGCGCGAAGGCCTGACCGCAGTGGTGTCGGTGAAACTCACCACCCCGCAGTTCGAAGGCCAGACCAAGACCAAGCTCGGCAATTCCGAAGCGAAAACCTTCGTACAGCGTGTGATGACCGACAAGCTCGGCGACTGGTTCGATTCGCATCCTAGCGAGGCCAAGAACATCATCCAGAAGGCCATTGAAGCCTCCCGTGCGCGTCTTGCAGCCAAGAAGGCACGTGAGAATACCCGCCGTAAGTCAATCTTCGAATCTGCGGGCATGCCAGACAAACTGAAGGATTGCCAGTCCAACAATCCTGAAGAATGCGAACTGTTCATCGTGGAGGGCGACTCCGCAGGCGGCTCCGCAATTCAGGGACGCAACCCGATCACGCAGGCCATCCTGCCGTTGCGAGGCAAAATCCTTAACACCGAGCGTGCAAGCCTCGACCGCATGATGAAGTCCGAAACCATCGAATCGCTGATCACCGCGGTCGGCGGCGGCTATGGCGAGGATTTCGACCTGAACAAAGTCCGCTACCACAAGGTCATCATCATGCCGATGCCGATGTGGACGGCGCGCATATCGCAACCCTGAATCTGACGCTGTTCTTCCGCTACATGCGCCCGATGATCACCGCTGGTTACGTGTATGTGGCCATGCCGCCGCTGTACCGACTCAAGTGGACCAAAGGCGCGCACGACTTCGTGTACACCGACGCCGAACGCGACCGCGTGCTCGCCGAAGGCAAGTCCGCCGGCCGTCAGCTGCCGAAGGGCGAAGGCATCCAGCGTTACAAGGGTCTGGGTGAAATGAGCTACCAGGAACTGTGGGAAACCACCATGGATCCTGACCACCGCATTCTGAAGCAGGTGCAGATCGAAGACGCGGCCGCAGCCGACGAAACCTTCTCCATGCTCATGGGAGACGAAGTCGAACCTCGCCGTCTGTTCATCCAGCGCAACGCCCGCAACGTCAGCTGGATCGACGCGTAGGGATTTCAAGGACTTCAGGCAAGGTTTCATAAGGATTTAGAAGGACTTAGAAGTTGGCAGACGAAAACAACAGCAACGAAGACGGCCAGTTCGTGCCTGACGGCTCCATGGAGCCGTTGAGCCCGCAGGAGGCCGACAACACCGATTACGGCCTGATGGTGGGCGAACGCATCCAGAAGAAGGATCTGCAGCAGGAAATGCGCGATTCCTACCTGGCGTACGCCATGTCCGTGATCGTGGACCGTGCGCTCCCGGACGTGCGCGACGGCATGAAGCCGGTGCATCGCCGTGTGATCTACGCGATGTACGACGGCGGCTACCGCCCCGACCGCGGCTACTCCAAGTGCGCCCGCGTGGTCGGCGAAGTGATGGGTAAGTACCATCCGCACGGCGATTCCGCGATCTACGACACGTTGGTGCGTATGGCACAGTCGTGGTCTATGCGCTACACGCTGGTCGACGGCCAGGGCAACTTCGGCTCCCCCGGCGACGATCCGGCCGCGGCAATGCGTTACACCGAATGCCGTATGGCTCCGCTCGCCATGGAAATGGTTCGCGACATCGACAAAGACACCGTCGATTTCCTGCCGAACTACGATGGCAAGACACAGGAGCCGACCGTGCTTCCGGCACGATTCCCGAACCTGTTGTGCAACGGTTCGTCCGGTATCGCCGTCGGTATGGCCACCAACATTCCTCCGCACAACATGCGCGAGGTGGCCGAAGGCGTGCATTGGGCGCTCGACCACCCGGACGCAAGCCGCGAAGAGCTGCTCGAAAACCTGATCCGCATCATCAAGGGACCGGACTTCCCTACTGGCGCAACGATTCTCGGACATAAGGGCATCGAACAGGCCTACCGTACCGGCCGTGGTCTGATCACCATGCGCGCGGTGGTGAACACCGAAGAGATCAAGGGCGCATGTGCCTCGTGATCACCGAGCTGCCGTACCAGGTGAACCCTGACCGACTGGTCGTCTCCATCCGCGAAGCGGTGCGCGACGGCAAGATCCAGGCATCGCCGACATGCGCGACGAAACCTCCGGTCGTACCGGTCAGCGTCTCGTGCTCGTGCTCAAGCGCGACGCCGTGCCGAAGGTCGTGCTCAACAACCTGTACAAGCACTCCCAGCTGCAGCAGACCTTCGGCGCCAACATGCTGGCGCTGGTCGACGGTGTGCCGCGCACGCTGTCTTTGGATGCCTTCATCCGCCATTGGGTGGGCCACCAGCTGGAAGTCATCGCACGCCGTACCGCATACCTCAAGCGTGAGGCGGAGGAACGCGACCACATTCTGCAGGGCTATCTGAAGGCCCTCGACATGATCGACGAGGTCATCGCGCTCATTCGTGCTTCCGAATCCGCGGAAACCGCGCGCACGGGCCTTATGGACCTGCTGGACGTGGATGAAGTGCAGGCCGACGCCATTCTGGCCATGCAGCTGCGCCGACTGGCCGCATTGGAACGTCAGAAGATCCTCGACGAGCACAACGAACTGATGCGTCGCATCGCCGACTACAACGACATTCTCGCCAAGCCAGAGCGCCAGCGCAAGATCGTGGGCGACGAGCTTGACGAAATCGTGTCCAAGTATGGCGACGAACGTCGAACCAAGATCCTGCCGTACTCCGGCGAAATGAACGTCGAAGATCTGATCGCGGAAGAAAACGTGGTCGTAACCGTTACACACTCCGGTTTCATCAAGCGCACCAAGGCCGACGAATACCGTGCGCAGCATCGCGGCGGCAAGGGCATCAAGGGCGCCAAGCTGCGCGAGGACGACGTGGTGGACCACTTCTTCCTCACCAGCACGCACAACTGGCTGCTGTTCTTCACCAACAAGGGACGCGTGTACCGCCTGAAGCGTACGAGCTGCCGGAGGGATCGCGCGATTCCAAGGGACAGCATGTGGCCAACCTGCTGCAGTTCGGGCCGGACGAGACGATCCAGACCGTGCTGTCGATTCCGAACTACGAAGTGGCCAAGTATCTGGTGCTCGCCACCCGTTCCGGCAAGGTCAAGAAGACCGCGCTCGCCGAATACGATTCCCCGCGTCAGGGCGGCCTGATCGCAGTGCGCCTTATGACCGGCGAGAACGGCGAGAACGCCGACGAGCTGATCGGTGCCGCACTGTGCAACGCCGAGGATGACATCATTCTTGTGTCGAAGCTGGGCATGAGCCTGAAGTTCCAGGCCAACGACGAGCAGCTGCGCCCGATGGGCCGTCAGACCGCAGGCGTGCAGGGCATGAAGTTCCGCGAAGGCGACGAGCTGCTGGCCATGGACGTGGTCTGGGGCGATTCCGACAAGGATCTGTTCGTGGTCACCAACGAGGCTTCGCCAAGCGCACCGCCATCAGCGAATACCGTTTGCAAGGCCGTAACGGCTTTGGCGTCAAGGCCGTGCAGCTCGCCGAAGGCCGTGGCTCCCTCGTGGGCGCGGTGATCGTTGAGGAAGATGACCAGATCATGGCCATCATGAAGTCCGGCAAGGTCATCCGTTCCAACGTCGACGAGGTCAAGCGCACCGGCCGCACCACCCAAGGTGTGACGTTCGCCAAGCCGGACAAGAACGACGAGATCATCTCCATCGCACGCAACGAGGAGAAGGATGACGAATCCGCGGAATCTGGCGAATCTGCGGAAAAAACGGAATCCGCGGAATCTGGGACGAACGCAACCGTGAACGAGGGTGCTTCGGCATCGTCTGAAGCCGCTACTGAAGCCAACGCTGGCAACGGCGATGGCGAGAATGTAGAGGCATGAAGACAAGACAGGCAATCGTCTGCGAAAACTGGTAGCCTCAGCTAAGAACTGGGCACAATCTTGCAAGGAGCAACGATGAGCGAGAACATCGAAGGACAGCAAATGCCGGAGGTTGGGCAGGCACCGCGCGTGGCACGTTCCGCTTCCAGCCAGCCGCTGATTGGTGCGGATCAGGTTCAGGCGCACGAGGGTGCCTCCTCCGCTTCCGGCGGTGTGAAGGTCCGTGAGAAGCGTCGCGGCGGCGCTCCGCGTGCACGCCGTATGAGCCTGTCTCTGACGCGTATCGATGCATGGTCGGCCGCCAAGGTGGCGTTCATGCTTTCCATCGCGGGAGGCATCATTCAGATTGTCGCGGTGGCTTTGCTGTGGGGCATGCTGAACGTGGTCGGCGTGTTCGACCAAGTTACGCAGATTGTGTCTTCCACTGGCTTGGACGCTGGCGGATTCGACCTGACCAACGTGTTCTCGTTGGGCACTGTGCTGAGCGCCGTCACCATCTTCTCCATTGTGGAAGTGGTGCTGATCACCGTGCTCGTGGTGATTTTCACGCTGCTGTACAACGTGGTGAGCACCCTCGTCGGTGGCATCCACGTCACGCTTGGAGATGATTAATAGCGCAGTGCGCTATTAATGGCAGCGAGCGGCGATAGCGTCCGCGAGCGTCGCATGTAATGCTGAAATAGCGCAGTGCGCCGTCAGTAGCGGCGATAGCAAACTCAAACGCAACAAGACGGTCTGTGTCGTGATTCCCATCACGACACAGACGTCTTCGTATTTTCTAGACCAGTCTGTCTCTTACCGTACGCCAAACCCTATCTGCCTCTCCCCTGCCTGCAATCTGCCCATATCTGCCCTATATATGGCAGATTTTGCCTTCCGACCTGTACCATCTCGCTTATATATGGCAGGTCAACTTGCGAAAAAGCCAGTTCGGGGGTATATTTTGGGTCATTTTTCCTACCAAGGCTGCCATATATAAGCGAGATATCACCGTACGAACTCTCAAATCTGCCATATATAAGCGAGATAGCGGAGCTGCGCGAGAGGAAGTTGCGGTTATAGCTGAAACTATTGCGATTTTTAGAGATAGTTTCAGTTATAACCGGAACTATCGTGATTTTGAGTGATTGTTTCAAATGTAACTGCAACTAGATTGGGTGCGCTGAAGTACGTGTTGAAATACGAAAAGAGGGCCTGTCTGGAATGAAACCAGACAGGCCCTCAATGTATTTCGATGAGCCAGCCGTATTGGCTAGATTGGCTAAAACGGCTAGATCAGAGCACGCCCTGGGCGACCATGGCGTTGGCGACCTTCACGAAGCCGGCAGCGTTGGCGCCGAGCATCAGATCACCCTCGTGGCCGTATTCCTTGGCGGCTTCCAGAGAGTTGGCGACGATGTTCTCCATGATGGACTTGAGCTTGCCGTCAACCTCTTCAAAAGTCCAGGAAAGGCGGTAGGAGTTCTGGCTCATCTCAAGGCCGGAAACCGCCACGCCACCCGCGTTCGCGGCCTTGGCGGGGCCATAGAGCACGTTGTTGGCCTGGTAGACGGCGATTGCCTCCGGAGTGGAAGGCATGTTGGCGCCTTCGCACACCACGGTGCAGTCGTTGGCGACGAGAGCCTTGGCGGATTCCTCGTCGATCTCGTTCTGGGTGGCGCACGGCAGGGCGATATCGCACGGAACGGTCCACACGCCCTTGCAGCCCTCGTGATATTCGGAGCCCGGCACACGCTCGGCGTATTCCTTGATGCGGCCGCGGTGGCCCAGCTTGATGTCCTTGACCACGTCGAGCTGAATGCCGTTCGGATCGTAGATGTAGCCGTTGGAATCGGAGGCGGTCACAACCTTCGCGCCGAGGGTCTGAGCCTTCTCGGTGGCGAAGATGGCCACGTTGCCGGAGCCGGAGATGACCACGGTCTTGCCTTCGAAGGAATCGTTGCGCAGCACGCGCATTGCCTCGGCGGTGTAATAGCACAGGCCGTAACCGGTGGCTTCGGTACGAGCCAGGGAGCCGCCGAATTCGAGGCCCTTGCCGGTCAGCACGCCGGAATACTCGTCGCGGATGCGCTTGTACTGGCCGAACAGGTAGCCGATCTCGCGGCCGCCCACGTTGATATCACCGGCCGGGACGTCGGTGAACTGGCCGATGTGACGGCACAGTTCCGTCATGAAGGCCTGGCAGAAACGCATGACTTCGGCGTCGGACTTGCCTTCGGGTCGAAGTCGGATCCGCCCTTGCCGCCGCCCATCGGCAGGCTGGTCAGGGAGTTCTTCAGGATCTGCTCGAAGCCGAGGAACTTGATGACGCCTTCGTTCACGCTCGGTGGAAGCGCAGACCGCCCTTGTACGGGCCGATCGCGGAGTTGAACTGGATGCGGTAACCGCGGTTGACCTGCACCTTGCCCTCATCGTCGGTCCATGCGACGCGGAACTTCACCACGCGCTCCGGCTCGACGATGCGCTCAAGCACGCCCGCCTTCTCATATTCCGGATGCTTCGCAACCACCGGCTCGAGGCTTTCGAAAACCTCGCGAACGGCCTGCAGGAACTCCGGCTGGTCGCCGTCGCGCTTTTCCACCTGCGCGTACACGCGCTTGACGTACTCGTCAGTGAGCATATTCTTCCCCTTCGGGATAGTTGGGTTACCAATAGACGGTCTCATTCTATGTGCACGAATATGGACGGCACAAGACCTTGTTCAGGATTTGGAGACGCTTTTTGCGAGTGCTGGTTCTGAACCTGCTTCTTTTTACGGGATTGCCGTGCCTTGTGTTGCCTATAGGATGGAAATGCGGAAAGCGTGGGAGAGAGTACGTCCGCAATAACATCTCACGATCTCACATAATGGGAGAATCATCATGATTGAAGGATTTAAGAAATTCATTGCACGCGGCAACATGATCGACATGGCGGTCGGTGTCGTCATGGGCGGTGCCGTCACCACAGTGGTTAACTCTATTGTCAACAATGTGATTAATCCGTTCATCGCCATGATTTTCGGCAAACCGAATATGGATGGTCTGCTGGCAATCACATTCAATAATGCGACGGTTTCGTTCGGCGCGGTACTTGGCGCGATATTGAATTTCCTGATTATCGCGGCTGCCGTGTATTTCTGCATTCTCGTGCCGATCAACAAATTCCGTGACGTGACCGAGGCGTTGCTCGCCAAAACCAAGCTTGCGGAAGAACGGAGCAAAGCGAGAGGAAGCTGCCAAAGAGCCGGAAATCTCCACCGAAGAGCAGACGATCCTGCTGTTGCAGCAAATCCGCGACGAACTTGCCAGGCAGAATGCACGGAATACACAGAACGTGCCGAACGATTCCGACACTGTTGCCGGTGCAGTCGCAGTGCGGTAGTCATCGCAAGCGATCGTAAGTATCGCAAGCGATCGTAAGTATCGCAAGCGATCGTAAGTATCGCAAGCGATCGTAATAATCAATAATTCAAGGCCGTTTCAAGCGGTGACGCAAGCCCCGCCTGAGACGGCCTTTTGCAATGGTCTTTCAGCGGGGTGATTCTTCCATGCGCTGGAATAATACGGACTCTGGAAGGCACCTCAGCGGTCATATGTTCCAGTGACTGGAGGAATCTGGACTGTGAGGTGCTTGGTTGCGTCTAGTTTTCTCCAGTGACTGGAGGTTTTGGGATGCTGGGAGGCTTGTTGGTGGGAGGATTCCTCCACTCGGTGGAGGTTTTTGGACTGTGAGGTGCCTGGCTGCGTCCGGTTTTCTCCAGTGACTGGAGGAATTGGGATGCTGGTTTGGATTTCGGATTTGGGTATGAAAAAAGGGTTTCCGGAAATCACCGGAAACCCTGTCTGTGGAGCTAAGGGGATTCGAACCCCTGACCCTCTCCATGCCATGGAGATGCGCTACCAGCTGCGCCATAGCCCCGTGGAGCTAGCCGGGTTCGAACCGGCGACCCTCTGCTTGCAAAGCAGATGCGCTACCAGCTGCGCTATAGCCCCATAGTTGAAAAAAAGCGGCCGCGCCGCTCTTAATCACCGTGGGCCCGGGAGGACTTGAACCTCCGACCTCATCCTTATCAGGGATGCGCTCTAACCACCTGAGCTACGGGCCCGTTCCTGCTGCACTGTTAAGCACAACGAATTGAAATAATACGCGAATTTCAGAGAAAGTCAATACAAGGTGTGTCTTCGGCGTGTCGTGACATAATGCAGACATGCCGAACAATCATCGTAGCCAGCGTAACAACAGTGGGAGAGCCAGCAGGGGAGTGCGCAACCGTAATCGCACGCTATCCGAAGAAACCACGCAAATCGCTGGGATGACGGTGACCATCGTGCGTAAAGCCATCAAAAACATGTACCTGCGCATCAAACCGCCGAACGCGCAAATCGTCATCTCCGCACCTTCTCGCATGTCGCAAGCGGCAATCGCACGATTTGTGACGGAACGCAAACCATGGATCGAACGTGCGCGACGCACCATGCTGCAAGCCAAGGATGAACAGATCCGTCAAAGCGATTTCAATGGTTTGGACCGTGTGAATGGTTCGCATGGTCCGGATAATCTGAATGGCCTGGAAAATTCGGGCGGCGTGGGCGATCGAAACAATCCAGGCGATCCCAATAGCTTGAATAATCCGCGCGTTTTCGTGTGGAACGACGCGGCGAAGGAACGGGCCGTACGGGCCATCAATGCGCAACTGCCGGTGCTGCTTGCGAAATGGTCGCCGATTATCGGGCGGAAGCCGACGCATGTCACGTTACGCATCATGACGTCGCGATGGGGGTCATGCACGCCGAAAACCGGCCGCATCCGACTCAACCTGCAACTTGGTCTTATGGATCCCAGATTCCTGGAATACGTGCTTGTGCACGAAATGACGCACCTGTGGGAAAACGGGCACGGAGAGGACTTTCAGCGGCGTATGAGCGCATATTTGCCGCAATGGAGGCAATTGCGGCGGGAGCTGAACCGTCATGTTGTGTTGTGATGCTCGCGATGCTGTTGCGTTCGCCGTCACGCTGCCATGCTGCGATGAGCTTGCGTAGGGCGATGTTGTTGCGTTGCCTGTGATGTTGAAATACTTGCGATATCACGCCACTGCCGTCACATTGCGCGGATTGCAATGACTTGCCACGCTTACGCACGTTTGATAACGACGTATAGGTGATTCGTATAGCTTTTTGTTCATAAGATGTACAGAACGCTTAACATCCGCGATTTGCAAGCCTACAATCGTGACGACTGAAACGTTTGCGTGCAAACAGTCCACGCAGAAAGATCGAATAAGTGAGGGAGGGGTCGATTGTGACTGTATTGAGAAAAGTCGGCATTATCGGCATCGGACACGTGGGCGCGCATGTCGCAAATGCCGTGCTTTCCGCAGGACTGGCCGAAGAACTGAAGCTGTGCGACATCAACGAGCAAAAAGTAGTCAGCGAATGTCAGGATTTAAGTGACACGTTGGGTTTCTATCCGCATAACTGTGTGATCGGCAACTACGGCACGCAATACGAGCAGCTAGCCGACTGCGACGTGGTAATCAACGCTGCCGGCGACGTGAAAACCAGCGCCAAAGATCGTGACGGCGAACTGTTCGTCACCACCGACATTGCACGCACCTGGATCTCCCGACTGTTCAATGCAGGCTTCCACGGTGTGATCATCACCATCTCAAATCCGTGCGATGTGGTCGCAACCGAAATCTGGCACATCACCGGCTACGATCCGCGCAAAATAATCGGCACCGGAACCGCGTTGGATTCCGCACGACTGCGCAACGCCATCGCGAAACGCGTCAACGTGGATCAGAAATCAATCGGCGCATACATGCTGGGGGAGCATGGCAATTCGCAGTTCGCCTATTGGTCGAACGTGAACATCGCAGGCAAGCCGCTTGATCAACTCGCACAAGACGATCCGCAGCGATTCGCCCTCGACAAGGACGAAACCGAGCAGGACGCCCGACGAGGCGGATACCGCGTGTACGCCGGCAAAGAGTGCACGGAATACGCTATTGCAGCCACTGCGGCACGCCTTACGCAGGCTGTGCTCTGCGATGAACACTATGCGACCGCCTGCTCCACGCTGCTTACCGGCGAACAAGGCGAAAGCGGCAATTACGCCAGCCTGCCGTGCATCATCGGAGCGAATGGCGTTGAAGAAGTCCTCAGTCCCACACTCACCGAAAGCGAACAGGCCAAATTCCATGCGTCCTGCGAGCATATCCGTGCCAATATCGCGCAGCTTGCATGGTGGGACGACGAATGCCATCCCATGCTGCGCGGCTGAATCTGCAATAACTCAGCGGATTTAATAACAGAGCAGACTTGCGATTACTGATGTTGATTGTGTAAAAAATCAGCATTTACATAATCGCAAGTCTGTTTTATTTTCGTTTTATTTTTGATTATTTCGTAGCTTTCGCAGCATCGCCGTCAACAGTATGCTTGCGGATTTCCAACGTTTCGATACGACGGCCATCCACTTGCGTGACGGTCATGTCATAACCGTCGTCGGAAGGCAGCACGTCGCCGATTTCGCCCATCTTTCCAGTATGCGCCAGGAAATAGCCGGCAACCGTCTCGTACGGACCGTCTTCCAGCTCAATACCGGTCAAATCGGCGAAATCCTCAATCGTCATGCCGCCTTCGATCGTGGCGACGCCATTGACGAACGTGGTACGTTCCGTGCGTTCGCCGCCTTTCTCTTCCGGCAGATCATATTCGTCGCGAATATCGCCGACCAGTTCCTCCGTCATATCTTCCAACGTGACGATGCCGTCGGTACCGCCATATTCGTCGATGACCACCGCCAGATGAATGCCGCGCTTACGTAGCAGCTCAAGGCTTGGCAGCAGTTTCGACGTGCCCGGCAGCGAAATGCCCTCGCGCGTCACGTCGCAACCGTCTTCGCCTCGGGATCGCGAATGTCAAGCAGGTCGCGCACATGCACGAAACCAAGCACATCGTCGAAATCCTTGCCGGTCACCGGATAGCGGGAATACGGCATTTCTCTCACATATGCGGCCGCCTCCTCAATCGGCATATCGCCATCCAAAAAAACCACGTCGGCACGCGGGCGCATCACTTCGGCCACAATCGTTTCGGACGCGTCGAACACGTCGTCGAGAATCGTGCGTTCGTCCTTGCTCAAGTTCGTATTGGTGTTGACGAGTACGCGCAGCTCTTCGTCGGACACTTCGCTGTCGGTTTCGTTCGGGTCGAAACCAAGCAAGCGCACGATAATGTTCGTGTTCTTGCCGATCAGCCAAATAATCGGCTTGCACACCTTCGCAAACACATGAATCGCAGGTACCACGGCACGCGCGATCTGCTCGTTGCGTTGCATGGCGATACGCTTCGGCACCAACTCCGAAATCACGATCGAACAGTACGAAATGATCAACGTCAGCACAATGGTGGTCAGGGGAGCGGCCACACTCGTCGGCACGCCCCAACTTTCAACGATCGGCACAATATAAGGCGAAATCGACGATTCGCCGAACGATGCGGAAAGGAAACCGCTCAACGTCACGCCGATCTGCACGGTCGACAAAAACGTGTTCGGATCTCGCGCGATCTGTGCGACGCGCTTTCCGCGGGCATCCTCCTGTTCCATCTGGTCGATCTGCGATCCACGCAGGCTGACCAACGCCAGTTCGGTGCCGGCGAACACCGATCCGAGCAACAGAAAAACGAAAATCAGGAGAATGTTCAAACCTAGAGACATGGTTCCACTCTATCGGGGCGGTATGTCAAAGTGTCTGTATCTCCTGATTTTCTTGGATTTTCTCAATTATTCTTAGATTGCTTAGCTTCGGATTGTTCTTTTTTGGATCTCTGTTTCGCAAATCTCCGTTTTCCGAATTGTAATCCGTTTCAGAAGCTAAGAACCTCGACTTTGCCGGAGTCCAGCTGGTACCTTGCGCCGACGATCATGAGTTTGTCGGATGCCAGCGCCTGCTGGATCGCTTCGGATTGTTCCACCAAGAGTTCGATGGTGCGCGCGATGTGCACGCGTTCGAAATCCTCGCTGGATTCCAATTCCGACTCGTGCGCCTGCCAGATTGAGAAACCGACGGTGCGCATCATGAGCGAATCCGAAGCGCAGATGCGTTCGTCGATGTCGGCAATGCTGTCGGCGGCCATCAGCGAATCCTCGGCATCGGCGGTCAGTTCGTGCAGTAACGCCTCGTAATCCTTGGAAGCTTGCTTGATCGCACCGCAATTCTGGTGGCCGAGCACCACCAGCAAACGTACGCCGAGCACGGTCACCGCGTATTCCAGGGATGCAAGCACGGCTTCGTCGATGATTTGACCGGCCGTGCGAACCGTGAACAGGTCGCCAAGACCGGAATCGAAAATAATATCCGGGCTTACCCGCGCGTCGGAGCAGCTCAGTACGGCCGCTTCCGGTGCGTGTGTGTCTACAAGTGCTGCGCGTGCTTCGGCGCCACGATTCGGATGTTCCGGTTTGCCTTCCGCAAACCTGCGATTGCCTGCCAGCATGCGGCTCCATGCGCCGCTTGCCGTACCTTCGACCTCGTTCTGGTCTACAAACAGTTCGTCTGCCATTGACTCCACCCTTCATTGTTCAGGCTAGCCAACATCATACGTTTTGGTCTGACCGTTCGCTGGGAAATAGAGCGATATCTCGCTTATGTATGGCAGATTTCGTGTTCTGTCCGGTGATATTTCGCTTATGTATGGCAGTCCCAAAGGTGAAAAACCGGAAAAATGTACCCCGAAGTGGGTTTTCGCATGATGGTCTGCCATATATAGCGAGAAGGCTCATGACAAGGCTCCGATTCTGCCATATATAAGGCAGATATAGGTATGAAAAAGGGTCCCCGATCGGCAGTGCGAACGGGGACCCTGAAAGAAACTGGCTACAATCAGCCGGTGTTCTGCAGGCCTGCTGCGACACCCGACACGGTGCACAGGATCAGGTAGGTGTTACTGCAATCTGCAGAAGATGAAAAGAATAAGAGCTAAAACAAGAAAGGCGGCACCGCTTATTCTCATTAAGGATGTGTATAGATTGCTCGGATCTCCTTTTTGAGTCCAGAGGAAATTGCTTATTTTCCAGAGTTGCCTTGGAAAAATAAGCATACATAATCCTAGCAGGGCAAGTGCTGTGAGATATATGTACTGCACTGTTCTCCTTATTTTAGGTAGTCGGAGATGCAAGGGTATGGTCCTTGTTTATTTATTCCGTTGCTTGAATCTTTGAAGAAATCGATACTCTCAAATGTAATCCCTTTATATTGCTTCACGGTAATTACTTTAAAATGAAGGTTAATTCTGTCTTCTTTCTTGTACTTGTTGGTGATATTTCCATTAAATTTCCATTCAATATATTCGTTGTCTAATAAAAAGAAGAGTGATGTATTGTTTTCATTGGGATTGAATTGAATTTTATCTATGATATCTTCAAAAATAATATCATCTCCTGTATTGTAGTCGCGAAGATAATCGACTGATATACCACTTTTTTCGTCATAAAATTGATTGTTAAGTTGTTTGATGTCAAGGGTTGGGGCTTTTGTTGTTCTTGGTTGATCTGGGTTGGCGTTGTATCGGAACGTGGTGCCATCGTTAGCCAGGTAGTCGATTAGATCGGTATTTGGGACGTCGATGATCGTTGGAAGACTTCTTCCATTGCCGTAATATTGGCGGTAATAACACTGCCAATTTTTCCCGCTGTCATCTTCGGTGAAACGAGCGTCCCATGTTCCGGTGCCATCGCTGCTTGATCTGGTGTATGAGACATACTGGTTTGTCCCTACTGTTTTATTGATAACCCTTTTGCCTGAGGTTGTGGACAAGGCTAGAACTATATTGGCTCCAAAATCGACGGGGTTAGCTCTATGCGCGTGCATTTCGAAACTGGTCACACGGCTGGAGACTTGAGGGCGCATATAGAATTCGCCCCCATTGGTGCCATTGTTGAAAACAATGGAAGGTGAAACCATATAGGTGGAATATTGATCATTTGAACTTTGCCCATCGAGATTGACTACCCGGTCGATGACGTTATTGGCGACAATCCATCCAACCTGCCACCAATTTACAGCAAAGGCTGGAGTGGTCATAACTGTGCATAGGCAAACTGAGATAATTGTGGAGATAAAAAAACTCTTCTGGATTTCATAATTTCCTCCATGTGAAAATTTAATCTCAATCGACAATGATTAAGATATTAAGAGTATTCTAATGGAAAATGAGTAGGGGTGCGCTTTAGGATGTGATTTTCTAGTGAAAATAGCAAAGGTTCTCTCTCGTGGAAGTTACAAACGAGGGCTTCGCTATGTGTCTGTGTTTCAGGAGTCATGCAGTTGTTACTGAATCATGAGTGGATTGAGGATAAGTATGCTAGTGCTGCATGTTAGGCGCTGAACAAAAACCTTCGAGTGCGGCGTCTTCCGTCAACAACACAGCTCGTTCAGAAATACACCCAATATGGTCAAACAGTAAGACAGCGCTATGATGCGAACAATCTTCTTCCAAGACAGTTTGTCATGAAGGAAAGCCGTAACCAAAAGGGTTGTCATTGGGGTTATAAGCAGGACGAGGAAGAAATAGAGAAATGTGGACTAGGCTCAATCTGCCGAGAATATAAGTCTGACCGAACCAGTTGTATAAGCCCACGATGGCTGTCGGTGTCGCGGCGTGGGTAAACGCGGACAGGCGCCGGGTTACGTCGGATGATTGGGAGTCTGTCGCTCGGCCTGCGTGCCTGTTTTGTGCGCTGTCGCCGGCCAGGCTAGGGCCGCGCGACGCGAACGTGGAGGCCCGCGCCGTTTATCGGCACGGGAACCTCCCCGCTCGCTTTTGTCAGGCGGTCAGCCGAAGATCAGCCCGTGTTCTGCAGGCCTGCTGCGACACCCGACACGGTGCACAGGATCAGTAGGTGTAGTTCTCCTTCTGTCCGTGCGTGAGCTCTTCCTTGTCCACGCGCTTGCGTAGCGAGCCGAGGGCGAGCACCTGAGTGGCGGACAGCGCATCCACGTACGGCGAGCGGATGCGGATGGCCTGGCCGAGCACGTGGCGGTGCTGCAGAGGCCACTTGTCGCCTACGATCTCGAGCACCCACTTGCGGGTGAGCTCCATCTCGTCGAGGACCTTTTTGTTGAGGTCTTCACGGTCTCCGAGGGCAAGGTACATCTTGGCGATGCGCTCGTCAGTCTTGGCCAGCGACATTTCGATGTTGTCGATGAACGTGGAGAACAGAGGCCATTCCTCATACGCTTGACGCAAGGTGTTCAAATCGCCGAACTGTTCGCACGCGGTGCCCAGGCCGTACCATGCGGCCAGATTGATGCGTGCCTGCGCCCAGGAGAAGATCCACGGAATGGTACGCAGATCGTCGAGGGACTTGGCTCCAAGGCCACGTTTGGCCGGACGGGAGCCGATCGGCAGCAGGCCGATTTCGGTCAGCGGCGTGACGGTGGAGAACCACGGTGCGAAGCCGTCGGTGTTCAGCAGGTCGAGGAAGCGGTTATGCGCGGCCTCGTCGAGCTTGTTGGCCATGTCGGCGTACTTGGCGGTCATGTCCGTATTGCGCTTCTCCACGCTTGGAGCGGACTGCAGCAGCGTTGCAGCCGCAACGGACTCGACGTGGCGGATGGCCAGTGCCGGGTTGCCGTAGCGTGCGAAGATGACCTCGCCCTGCTCAGTGAGCTTGAAGCGGCACTTTACGGAGCCGACCGGCTGTGCGAGTACGGCACGGTTAGCCGGGCCGCCGCCGCGGCCGACGGCACCACCGCGGCCATGGAACAGGGTCAGATCGATGTCATGCGATTCCGCCCACTTGGCGATGCGTTCCTGTGCGGAATGCAGGGCCAGGGTTGCGGAGGTCGGGCCAGCGTCCTTCGAGGAGTCGGAGTAGCCGAGCATGACTTCCATCTTGCCGCCGGTGGCCTTCAGACGAGCCTGAACCTCCGGAATCTTGATCATTTCCTCGAGTACGTCTACCGAGTTCTGCAGATCCTCAAGCTGTTCGAACAGCGGGATCACGTCGATGGTTGGAACATCCTTGGGATGGGAGAACGCCAGACGGTTCAGCTCGTACACGTCCCTGATGTTTTGGGCGCTCTTGGTGAAGGAGATGATGTAACGACGGGCGGCCTTGATGCCGTTGCGCTTCTGGATGGAACCAAGGGCGCGGAAGGTGTCGAGCACCTCGTGGGTCATCGGCTGCAGTTCGCCACGCTCACCGTGCAGACCATGTTCGCGGATATCCTCCAGCGCTCGGGAATGCACGACGGAGTGCTGGCGGAACTCCATCTCGACCATATGGAAGCCAAAGGTCTCTGCCTGCCAGATGAGGTCCTGCAGCGGGCCGTAGGCGGAACGTTTGGCGTTGGCTTCGGCGAGGGAGCGCTGCACGACCTTCAGGTCGGCGATGTAATCCTCGCAGGAGTGGTACATGAGATCAGCATCGCGGTCGATGGTGGCCTTCAGACGATCGGCCATGACCAGCATGACGGCACGGTGCAGCTCCTTGGTGGAGATCAGTGCGGCCTTGTCGGTCAGGCGCTCGCTCATTTCCTTCTGATGGTTCCACAGGCTCTTGAGCTCGGCACTCGGCGGAGTGGTCTCAGCTTCCATGGTCAGGTTCTTGCCAACGCGGCGGGTCTCGATTTGCAACGCGCCCAGCACGTGGTCGCTGAACTTGCGGGCCACCTGACGGCTCACCTTGGCGGTGACATTCGGGTTGCCGTCACGGTCGGAGCCGATCCAGCTTCCCGGGTGGAAGAACGCCGGGCATACCGGCGGCACGAGGCCAGCCTTATCTCCGAGGATCCAATCGTCGAAACGACGGTACACCTGTGGAATGGTATAGAACAACGTATTGTCGAAAATATCGAGAATGGTTTCAGATTCCTCAACCGGAGTCGGCTTCTTCAGTGCGATCGGAGAGGTGCGGAACAGCGCGTCAATCTCGTTGAAGAGTCGACGGGAGTTTCCTTCTTGTCTGAACCGCCAAGCAGCTTGTGCGTTGCGAGCAGCTGGGAGATGCGACGGATTTTGCCTTCCACGGCTTTGCGGCGGGCTTCAGTCGGATGCGCGGTGAACACCGGATGGAACTCGAGCTGGTCGAGCAGTTCCTTGGCTTTGGCCGGACCCATTTCGTTAATGAGCTGGTGGTAGGCGCAGGTCATTTCGTTCACTGGGTCGACGGCTTGGGTGTCATCTACGGCGGCCTCACGGCTGTGCAGCACGGAGACACGGTAGTTCTCCTCGCATAGGTTGGCCAGATGGAAGTAGGTGGTGAAGGCGCGGGCCAGCAGTTGTGCCTCATGCACATCCGTTTTATCGATGATGTCGACGACCTTCTGCAGATCATCCTGATTCGGATTCGTATCCGTCAGAATGCCGGAGAAGCGTTCGGCGCTAGCGTTCAGTGCGTGTTCGCGCACTTCATCGAACTTGGCCAGCAGCTTTTCATCGAATTCGCCGAGCACCTCGCGAAGAATCTGCAAACACAGATCCATTTCCTCTTTGAGGGAAGCGGGAAGATCGCGCTCCTCGGGGCCTTTGGTGCCGGTGCCGGACGAGACGATAGCTGCGTCGGCAGGCGTGATCTGTTCGTTTTCTATTGTCATCAGACCTCCTTCTCCAAACCATCGGGTTGCCCGGTCTGTCGGTCCTTCGCGGCACCTCCGCGATTGTTTTGGCCGTCTGTTGCGAGCCACAGCCCTAAGTTCGGTCGGTAATGCACACCCATTGTATGCTCGGCAAATCGACAGTTTGGTTACGGCAACACCGAAAATGTCCGCATCGTGGTCCAGTGGTGTCCACAAGGTGAAATCGACGGAAATTTCGAAAATCCTCCGACCAGCCCACACGTTAGACCTGAGCTTGTGAGCGCACAATACGAACATGAACATGAGACGAATTTCGATAGCGCGGAAAAAAGCGCTTCGGCCGTCAGCAAATTCCATACACACTCCATTCCGCTCGATATGGAAGATATCGAACGGGATTGGGACAAGCCGGTCGCTGAAGCGGGAATCGCAGCAAAAGCCAGCGTGATCGTACGCGTCGGCATGCTCGATCTCGGCGCGGGCACCGGAAGCTTCCGCGTACGCGAAATGATGCACCGCATCGCTATCCGCTAGGCGTGCACGTGCGCGCGACGTGAACCTCACCGACATCGAAGCTCCTGCACCGACGGCAAAGACCGTATCACCGAAGTCGTCGACCTGCCAACCACCGGCGTCAACACGGAACGCATTTGGCTGCTCGAACACTTCGCTGACTGGTTCAACGTGAACCTCGGCAAAGGATCGATGTACCACAGCCAATCCGACGTGTCCGAAGCTTATGCAGCATCTCGACAAGCGTGATGCGTCGCAGGTGTCGGCTGACCTGTCGAAGCGTCTTCGCGAACGTCAGAAAGCCGAACAGAATCAGGAGGGATCTGATGATCCCGTGCTCGACGCGCTTGAAATGGTGACGGAACGCGCCGAAGTGACCGATACCACCGCGCAGCCGTTGCACTTGCGTGATATCGAAGCGGCAAGCGAGCAGCATAATCGCGGTGAACGTGAAGCCGAACGTGAAACCAAGCGTGAAACTGCCGGTACGGCCAACGTTACGTCAAGCGAATCGACCACGAAAAAAGCGCGCAAAAATCGCAATCACAAGCCGCCAAAAGGTCAATACGCCGAACATTTCGACCACGTCGGAAAAGAAGCGGACCAATCGCAAGGCATCACCGTTCGCCAAGCCCACGAACGACTCGACATGATCGAACGACGCAAACCCCTGTATTCGCCGGCGTTCGCGGGATTCGCCTCGGCCTGCGCCTGCGCATCCTTCGTGTTCCTGCTTGGTGGCGGTCCCTTCGACATGATCGGCGCGTTCATTGGCGCGGGACTTGGCCGACTGGCTGCGCCGCCGCCTGTTCGCCCACCATCTCAACCAGTTCTTCGTGACGTTCGTATGCGTGGCCGTCGCGGCACTCGCCTGCACGGGCACCCTGCGATTGATTGGTATTTTCGAGCCCGTCGCATTGCAGCATGATACGGCTTACATCGGTGCCATGCTGTTTGTGATTCCTGGATTCCCGCTGATTACGGGTGGACTTGATATGGCGAAAATTGATTTTCCGTCAGGTATTCAGCGCGTTGCGTACGTGTTGTGCATTATTTTGATGGCGACGCTCGCAGGCTGGATGGTCGCTTCGATCGTGCATTTGAATCCGGAAGGATTCGAGCCGTTGGGACTCAATCCGGTTGTCAATTGCCTGTTGCGTTTCGTGTTCGCATTCATCGGCGTCTGGGGCTTCTCCACCATGTTCAACTCGCCGCAGCGCATGTGCCTTGTCGCCGCCACCATTGGCGCCATTACTGACACCTTGCGTTTGGAAATCGTTGACATGGGCGTTCCCGCCGAAGCCGGCGCATTCATCGGCGCACTGCTCGCAGGCCTGCTTGCCTCCGCATGGCGTTCTGCGGTTCATCGCAGCTGGCTCGCCCCGCATCTCGGCTACCCGCGCATCTGCCTGACCGTGCCGTCCATCGTGATCATGGTTCCCGGTTTGTACATGTATCAAGCCATGTTCCACCTCGGCCAATTCGACACCTTGAACGCCCTCGACTGGGCTTTCCGCGCGTTCATGGTGATTATCTGTCTGCCGATCGGCCTAGCCATGGCTCGTGTTATCACCGATAAGTCTTGGAGATACGATATTTGATCCGTTTCGGCATTTGGGCGCGTAAATGAGATAAATGCGATTGTCGCAATGTTCGACCGGTACATTGGGACAATCGCATATTTTTTCAGAAGAGATTCGAAAGAAATTCGTTTCGACAGAGATTTGAAGAAAGAGATTCGAAAGAAATTCGGCTAGCAATCTAAGAAGAGAGAATTCATGGTTACCAAAGATTTTTGGGTGCTGCTGGCGATGGTCATCTATTTTGTGGCCATGCTCACCATCGGCTTCATCTACTCCAAGCGGTCCAATTCCTCCACTCGTCAGTATTTCGCGGGGGGTCGAGGCGTTGGTCCATGGCTGACGGCATTGAGCGCCGAAGCCTCCGATATGAGCGGCTGGCTGCTCATGGGACTGCCGGGCGTCGCCTACTTCACCGGTGCCGCCGACCCGCTGTGGACGGCCCTCGGCCTGGCTCTCGGCACCTACCTCAACTGGAAGCTCGTCGCACGCCGTTTGCGCCGCTACTCCGTGGTGGCAGGTGACGCGATCACCATTCCGGACTTCTTCTCCAAACGATTCCATGACAAACGCAATATCGTCTCCACCATCGCGGCGCTGATCATCCTCGTATTTTTCTGTGTGTATGTCGGTAGCTGCTTCGTGACGGTCGGCAAACTTTTCTCGACCCTGTTCGGCTGGGACTACCACCTGACCATGGTGATCGGCGCTGCCATCGTGTTCGCCTACACCGTGATCGGAGGCTATCTTTCCGTGGTCGTGACCGACTTCATCCAAGGCTTGCTCATGTTCTTCGCGCTGGCAGTGGTGTTCATCGGTTCCGTCGCATCCGTCGGCGGCGTCGACAACACCGTCGCCTTCCTCAAAGGCATTCCAGGCTTCCTTGACGGCACGCAAATGGCCACGCCGATTCTGAACGATGCCGGCGAGCAGATTGTCAAGGCTGGCCAGGCCATGTTCGGCGCGCTACCGAATACGGCGTGATCACCATGATTTCCATGCTTGCGTGGGGTCTTGGCTATTTCGGCATGCCGCAGGTGCTCGTGCGATTCCTGTCGATCCGCAGTTCCGAAGAGATCAAGAAGTCCCGTATCATCGCCACCACGTGGTGTGTGGTGTCGCTGGCGTGCGGCGTGTGCATCGGTTTGGTCGGCCGTGCGATGATGCCGACGCAGTTCGTCACGCAGTCCGCGGCGGAGAACATTTTCATCGTGGTTTCGCAGGCGCTGCTGCCGAGCTTCATGTGCGGCATCGTGGTGTCGGGCATTTTCGCCGCGTCCATGAGCTCGTCATCGTCATACCTGATTATCGGCGCTTCCGCGGTCGGTGAGAATATTTTCCGCGGATTGCTCTATCGCAAGGCCACCGATCGTCAGGTGATGATGGTTGCGCGCATCACATTGCTGGTTATGTTCATTTTCGGCATTGTGGTTGCGTTCGATCAGAATTCGTCGATTTTCCAGGTTGTGTCGTATGCATGGGCCGGTTTGGGCGCTTCGTTCGGTCCGCTGATGCTCTGCTCGCTGTATTGGCGTCGTACCAATAAATTCGGTGCGATTGCGGGCATGCTTTCCGGTACTGCGACCGTGCTGATCTGGCATAATTTCATCAAGCCGCTTGGTGGTGTCTTCGCTATTTACGAGCTGCTTCCGGCGTTCATCATCTCGCTGCTGTTCATTGTGGTGGTGTCGCTGCTGACTCCGGCTCCCGATGCTGAAGTGCTGCACGAGTTCGATCATTATCTTGATGATCCCGATGACCGCAAGGTGGATGACGATTTGGTCGCAGCGGAAATCGCTTCCGGCGAAAAGCGCGCGAAAATCTAATCAAACATAATGTGGCACATGCCACTCAAACGCAACAAAGGCCGATTGCGCAATACGCAATCCGGCCTTTGTCGATGCTGAAACGCTGTTTAAAGCGTGATTATGGCGTTTCTGGAGCTTTAGTAGCGCATGCCCATGGCGTCGCGCACCTGCTCCAACGTTTCGTTGGCGATGGCGTTGGCCTTCTTGTTGCCTTCGGCGAGCACGTCGCGCACGTAATCCATATCCTTGGCGAGTTCCTCGCGACGGGCGCGATGCGGCTCAAGGAAGCTGTTCACCGATTCGATCACATACGCCTTCAGCGCGCCCGCACCGGAATCGCCGATCTCCTCGGCGATCTCCTTCGGATCGCGACCGGTGACCAAACCGGCGGTCGTCAGCAGTGCGGAAACCTGCGGACGTGCGATCGGATCGAACGTGATGCGGCGCTCGGAATCGGTCGGACTCTTCTTGATGAGCTTGGCGGTCTCCTGCGCTGTGGCGCCCAACATGATGGAATTGCCGTACGACTTGCTCATCTTGCGGCCATCCAAGCTGGAATCTCCGGCGCTTCAGACAGAATCGCGGCCGGCTCGGGGAACACCGGATGCTTCTTGGCGTAGCGTTCGTTGAAACGACGCGCGATGGTGCGCGTGATCTCGACATGCGGCAGGTTATCCTTGCCGATCGGCACCACATTGGCCTTGCAGAACAGAATGTCGCATGCCTGATGCACCGGATAAGTCAGCAGCAGGCCGGTCAGCGCATGGCCGGAAGCTTCCATTTCCGACTTCACCGTAGGATTGCGATGCAGCTCGGCCTCAGTCACCAATGACAGGAACGGCAGCATCAGCTGGTTCTCCGCAGGAACGGCGGAATGCGTGAAAATCATGGTCTTTTCCGGATCGATGCCGGCAGCCATGTAGTCAAGCACCAAATTGAGCACATTGTCTTCGATGTGCGCGGTCGTGTCACGATCGGTGATCACCTGATAATCGGCGATGATGATATTCGAATTCACGCCGCGATTCTGCATGGCGACGCGCTCACGAATCGAACCAAAATAATGGCCGAGATGCAGACGTCCGGTCGGACGGTCGCCGGTCAGCATGGTGAACTTGCCCGGATTCTGTTCGATTGCGGCGAGCGTTGCGTCGGAACGCTTCTTCGCTGCGAGGAAGCTCGCGCTCATTTCATTGCCGACAGCGGTGATCTGCTGCTCCTGGGTTTCGTCCGTCATACGTGTCCTTTTCTTAAGAAAATCAGCGATTTTATCGTAAAAGTCTGAGCCGACAACGAAATATGGCACAGCAAGTGGTACTCTCTTGTTTGATGAATTGATAGCACAGTAATCCTCAGGGGGTCAGATGGGCCGCGGACGTCAGAAAGCCAAACAGCAGAAAATAGCCCGAAAGCTCAAGTACCTGACCACCGACACCGATTATGATGAGCTCGCCAAGGAGCTCGGTGCCCAGGAGCCTGGTTCGGGTTCTTTTGATCCTTTCGCCGATATCGAAGCAAAATATTCTCACGATGCGGACGCTGAAGATGAGATTTCTGAAGATGCTCAGGAGTCCGCGCAAACCGACGCCGAGGATGACCTCGACGAGTATGCAAAGTGGGCCGCAGAGGCGGCGGCGAAGGCCACGAGCGGAGAGTTCCCGGCAGCCAAGTCCGCCGCGCCGAAGCCACACAAGCCCATCCCGATGCCGATGCCCAGCGCACTGAAGCCGAAGAAGCAGGACTGATCGGCATATCAGGTACTTTGTGAAACCGCGATGCGGATATGCCTGCCAGGTGTATCCACATCGCGGTTTTGCTATGCGTTTTTGCGCCTGTGACGGTCTTCTCGCAGCCTGTCACACCAATGGCAGCAAGCTACTCAAATCGTCGCGTTCGCCAACGGCCGTGATGCGTCCTGCCTCCTTCTCCTCAGCCCAGCTGGTGATGCCCGTGGCGAGTCTCATCCACACGTCCGGTTCCAGTTCGATCACGTCCGGCGGTGTGAGATTATGCGGATCGGATGCCGGTCCGTCGAGAATCTTGATGGCACCCCACGGCGCGACACGAACTTCCACGCCCGCCCCGGGCGCTTTTTTCTCCAGCAGATGCAGCGAGTAGCGCACCGCCATCGCCCACAGTTGGCGTGGCAATCGTGGAGAGAATTCCAGACGGAAATCGCGGGCCGCGTCGGTATTTGCGGGAATATTGTCGGCGATCATGCGATGAGACGTTTGCAGCCATTGTGCAAATGCGTCATGCCCCTTATGCAGATCTTGTTCTCGAATAACAGCCATACGTGTTATTTTGCCGTTTGCGAGCGACTATGATGGGGTGTTGCAGACAACGTAGTCACAACTGAATAGGGGTGTGAAGAGAGGGAAAATACCTGCGATTCTTGACAGCGTTCGCAATGTTGTTGCATGTCGTTTGCATGTTGCTCGCAACGTTTTTGCAGCCGGTTTGCATTATTTCTGCAAACGAATGCTTGCTTGTAATTGCTTGAAATTTCATCTTTTTATGATTACGTAGTATGCTATGTATGAGAACGTATGCATGATGTTACTTAGTGTTCATGCGGCCGCTAATGCAAGGACGCTGGGGTAAGGCATAATGTTCCTGGAGAGTAATCCGTCAAAGGGAGTCGATTAATGACTGAAATTACCGCACCGAAGTCCGCGGTCACCGCGGAGCAGTTCGCAGACGAGATCCGCGAGCAGCTGAAGTACACCCAGGGCGTCACCGTCGAGCAGGCCAAGCCGGCCGACGTGTACGTCGCCGCGTCCGCCGCAGTGCGCCGCCACCTCATGGATTCCTGGTTCAAGACCCAGTCCGACATGGTCAACGGCAACACCAAGGCAGTCGGCTACCTGTCCGCAGAATTCCTGATGGGCAAGCAGCTGCGCAACGCGCTGCTCAACGCCGGTCTGACCGAGCAGTTCGACGCCGCGGTCAAGGAACTCGGCTTCTCCGTGCAGGACGTCGTCGACGCCGAGCACGAGCCGGGCCTCGGCAACGGTGGCCTCGGCCGTCTGGCTGCCTGCTTCATTGATTCGCTCGCCTCGCTGGGCGTGCCGGCATTCGGTTATGGCATTCAGTACAAGTACGGCATCTTCGAGCAGAAGTTCGATGAAAACGGCAAGCAGATCGAAACCCCGGACTACTGGCTGACCAATGAAGAGCCGTGGGGACACATCGATTACAACCGCGACCAGAAGGTTCCTTCGGCGGCGAAGTCGTTGAGGAAGATGGCAAGAAGGTATGGAAGCCGGCTTGGTCCGTGCGTGCGGTGCCGGTCGACTACATGGTTCCGGGCTACGCCTCCGGCCGTGTGAACACCCTGCGTCTGTGGACCGCCAAGAGCTACGACGAGTTCGACCTGCTCACCTTCAACAAGTCCGAGTACCTTGACGCAGTCAAGCCGCAGGTTGAAGCTGAGAACATCTCCAAGATCCTGTATCCGGAAGATTCCACCCCGCAGCAAGGCACTGCGTCTCGAGCAGCAGTACTTCTTCGTGTCCGCCTCCATCCACGACGCCATCCGCGTCTTCTACCCGGGTCAGGACAAGCCGGATCTGACCACCTTCGCGGACAAGATCACCTTCCAGCTCAACGACACCCACCCGGTCATCGGCATTCCGGAGCTCATGCGCGTCCTCATGGACGAGTACGGCTACGATTGGGACACCGCCTGGACCGTCACCAACAAGACCTTCAACTACACCTGCCACACCCTGCTTCCGGAAGCCCTGGAAGTGTGGCCGTCCAAGCTCATCGGCGAACTCCTGCCGCGTCACCTCGAAATCATCGAGAAGATCCAGGACCAGTTCGCAGCCGAGCTCAAGGCCAAGGGCGTCGACGAAGCCACCATCAAGGACATGGCCATCTACACCGGCGACTCCGTGCGCATGGCCTACCTGGCCACCTACGGCGGCTCCCACGTCAACGGCGTTGCCGAGCTGCACTCCCAGCTGCTCAAGGACGTCACCCTGAAGAACTTCTCCGACGTGTATCCGGACAAGTTCACCAACGTGACCAACGGCGTGACCCCTCGCCGCTTCGTCAAGCTCGCCAACCCGCGTCTGTCCGACCTCATCACCGAAGCCTCGGCACCGACAAGTGGGTGAGCGACCTCGAACTGCTCAAGGGCCTCGAACCGCTCGCAGCCGATGACGAATTCGTCAAGAAGTTCGCCGCCGTCAAGCAGGCCAACAAGGTTGACTTCTCCAATTACGCCAAGCGCGAATACGGCTTCGACATCGACCCGAACACCATGATCAACACCATGGTCAAGCGTCTGCACGAATACAAGCGTCAGGCACTGAAGATCCTCGCCGTGATCGCACGCTACGCCGACATCAAGTCCGGCAGGATCGCCGCCGACGATGTCATGCCGCGCACCATCGTGTTCGGCGCCAAGGCCGCTCCGGGCTACTACCTCGCCAAGCAGACCATCCAGCTGATCAACAACGTCGCCCGCGTCATCAACAACGACCCGGATGTCAAGGGCAAGCTGAACGTCTACTTCCCGTGGAACTACAACGTGCGTCTCGCACAGCACCTCATCCCGGCAACCGACCTCGACGAGCAGATCTCCCAGGCCGGCAAGGAAGCCTCCGGTACCGGCAACATGAAGTTCGCTCTCAACGGCGCCATGACCGTCGGCACCCTCGACGGTGCCAACGTCGAAATCCGTGAGCGCGTCGGCGCTGAGAACTTCTTCCTCTTCGGCATGACCGTCGACGAGGTGGACGCCCTCTACGCCGAAGGCTACGATCCGAAGAAGTACTACGAGGCCGATCCTCGTCTCAAAGCCGCCATCGACATGGTCGCGGACGGCACCTTCTCCAACGGCGACAAGACCGTGTACGAAGACCTTGTCCACGATTGGCTCACCAAGGACTGGTTCATGACCCTCGCCGACTTCGGCGCCTACACCGCCATCCAGTCGGAAATCGAGGCCCTCTACGCCCAGCCGCTCGAATGGAACCGCAAGGCCCTCATCAACGTGGCGAACTCGGGCTACTTCAGCTCCGACCGCTCGATGGAGGATTACCTCGAGCGCATCTGGATGACCGGTCCGCTCAAGTAATGACGGAGCGTTATCTGCGTTGTGGAAGGCTTGACGTATCTTCGTACGCTTGCGCCTTCCACGCCTTGTGATACTGCGCTCGTCATTACTTTCGCTTCGCACGGGCCATATGTGACGTGAATTATCGCGTGATGTATGACTCGTAGCGTTAGATAGGGCGTGATGACGAAGGACGATTCCGTTTTGGAATCGTCCCTTTTCGTTTTCCAGGGCAAAACAAAAAGCCCTGCGCGTGGGGCGCAGGGCTTGAAAGAAAGAGAAATCAGGCAGCTTCTGGGGTGGTGGGAGCGACTTCGGCTTCGCCATCCTCGGCATCCTTGGTCAGGCCAAGATCGACAGGAGACGAGCTGTTCTCCCATGGCTCCTCCCACGGATCGTAATCCGGATTCTGCTGCTTGTACACATACAGACCGACGACACCGGCAAGCAAAGCTCCGAAGAGCAGTGCGAAGAACTTCCAACCGTTAGAAGACTTGTTCTCCATGACGGATCCTTTCCCAAATATCGGCGAACATTGGCTGACCTGCTCGTTCAAGCCAACTCTGTTCACTATATTAATTCCTTGAATGTGTTGATTGGGTGGATTTACGCGCCGGGGATTCACAAGAATGCAATCATTTGCAATGATTTCGCAGATTCGCGGATTCGCACGTTCCAGTAGGGTTGAAACATGGCTTATCAACGTTTCAGTCTGTTTCCCGATTCCCCGTCGTTCAAAGACTTCTTCTCTGCACGTTCCATGCGATACCGTTGGCGTAACGGCGATCCTGTGATCACCGTTACGATCATGGCGATATGCGTCGCGGTCTGGATTGTCGAAACACTATTGAAAATCGTCTGGCCGACCGGCTGCAACGCATTCGTCGGCTCAGGCGTATTCATGCCCGAGCTGGCGACTCACCGCCCATGGACCTTCATTACGTCAATGTTCCTGCACCAGCCGGCCTCCCTATGGCACATTCTTTTCAACATGCTGACCTTGTGGTGCGTCGGGCCTGTATTGGAACGCATGATGGGGCATCTGCCATATCTCGCGTTATACGTGCTGTCAGGACTCGGCGGAAGCGCCGGCATGATGGTCTGGTCACTGTTCTCGCAAGACGGTTGGCTGACATCCGCATACGGCGCTTCCGGCGCGCTATTCGGCCTGTTCGCGGCAATTCTGGTGGTATACCAGCGCATTGGCATCGACATTCGATCCATGCTGATCTGGATGCTCATCAACTTCCTGATGCCAATCATCACGCCGAACATCGCATGGCAGGCGCATGTCGGCGGATTCATCATCGGAGGAGTGTTCGCCTGGCTGTTGGTTTCCGGTCTGCATGCGTTGCGCGGCAAAAGTCTGCAGCAGCGCACGCTGATGTACGGCGTAATCATGTTGGCCGTGATTATTGCGATTGTCGTCGCATGCAATATGAGCAATCCACTTCGCGCAAACCCCCTTCTTGGCATGTTCTTCTAGTTGGTAGGCAGGAGAAAAAACAGATTTGGGGAATTGCAGACACACACTTATCCACAAATGTGGATAAGTGTGTGGATAAGTGAGGGTTGAGCTGTGGGTAAGTCGGGGATAACTCGGTGCATTATCCACAAGGATATTCACAAAACGGTGGATTCCCCGGCTTTTCAACGGTGGAAAATGTGGATAACCCGACTGTGCATAGTGGAAAAATGGGGAAAAACACCATCCTATATATTGTGGACGGCCATAAAACTGCCTACAAGATATAGATGCTATCCACATTCGTCCACAATAATCCACGACTTATCCACATCGTGTGAAACCAGAAAATCCCCAGAATGACGACGAATCAACACAACGAAATCAGGTACGTCACCAATGACAATCATGAATGACGAGACGCGCGAATTCGTGGCGATGCATCGCAACGAGGACGTGCGCGAACTGGCGTTGAAGGCCAAACGTGTGGAAGGGCTCGACCTGCCGTTGGCGCTCGACCAGATTGCCGGATGGCAGATCGCAAGCAAAAAACTGCCACAATGGGCCTCCTGCGAGGGAATCGTATACCCTCCGCACATTTCCATGGAACAGTGCTCATCGCAGTTCACAGCCCAATACAAGTCAGAAATCGCACAAACCCTGCTCGCGCCGGCCGCAACCGTGCGCGCCAGAGTGTCCGATTCTGCCGAATCGGTCATGCAAACGGCAAAAAGTGCGTTCCAGTTGTCCGATTCGCCAGAATCGGACACATTGGTGGCGAAAAGGGCGATGGTGGATCTGACGGGCGGATTCGGCGTGGACTTTTCGTATCTGGCGCGCGGATTCAGCCAAGCCACTTATGTGGAACGGCAGCGGCATCTGTGCGATCTGGCCGAACACAATATGGCCGCACTGGGACTCGACCAGGCGCGCATCGTGTGCGGCGACGGCGTGGAATACCTCAGGCAGATGGGTCCGGTGGACTTCATCTACCTTGATCCGGCCCGCCGCGACGAGCATGGATCGCGCACTTACGCGATCGAGGATTGCACGCCGAACGTACTCGAATTGCGTGACCTGTTGCTCGTCAAATCGCAGTACACGCTGGTCAAGCTTTCGCCGATGTTGGATTGGCGCAAGGCGGTCGCCGATTTCGACGGGACCGTACGCGAAGTGCATATCGTGGCCACCGGCAACGAATGCAAGGAACTGTTGCTGGTATTGGGCCAGCAGGTGCATGAGGAACCATCCGCGCCGCGCGTGTTCTGCGTGAACGACAATCAGCGGATCGACTATGATTCCGCCGCATATACGCAGGGCCTGCGCATTGGCGGCAAACCGCTGCCGGAGGCGAAAAAACTACTTGTATGAGCGAATGCGTCGATTATGAAGGCCGGTTGCTTCGATCTGGTGGAGGAACGATTCGGTGTGACGCAGGTCGGTCCAAGCAGCCACCTTTTCGTGTCGGCAACGCCGGTTGCCGATTTTCCCGGCAGAGGATTCGCGATTGAAGCGATCGGCGGCATGAATAAAAAGGATATAAAACGACTGCTGAATGGCACGAAACAGGCCAATATCGCGGTACGTAACTTCCCGCTTACCGCACCGCAGCTACGCAAGAAATTGAAGCTTGCCGACGGTGGTCCGGTCTATCTGTTCGGCACTACCATGCAAGGCTGCGATCATGTGCTGCTGCGCACGTCGAAAATCTGAAAAACAAACCGGAATCGAAAAAAGAAACAGGCGAACCGGGATTGGCAAGGCAGTCGCGAAAGACCGCGTACGTTTGCGAAAGAGCGTGAAACCTACGAAGAAAACCTACGAAAAGATTGCGAGATAATCGTAAAAGGGCATGCGAAAAGGGCGTCTGACCGCACGTTGTACAGACGCCCTCAAATCGCAGGAAAGGCGAAACTACGCTTTAGCGCCACCACATGGTCATGATGAATCCGATCATGATGATCGCGAATGCGATGGCCAGATTCCACGCGCGATGTTCGGAATCGGGTAGTCGGAAGTCAGGTAGTAGACGACCGCCCAGATCAGACCGATGATCATCAGCGCGCAGAACAGCGGCACGAACCAGCGTGGATTGGACTTGGTGCCTTGATGGTTTCCTCCACGCGGCGGGTGTTCTCCGCCTGACGGTTCATCATGCGCTGCATCTGCGGGCTCAGGGAGTCCTTATCGGCGGTAGCGTTCAGCACCGCTTCGACGCGATCCATCGGAATGTCGTGATCGTCATCGTCGTCGGAATCAGCGGATTCGTCAGAAGTGGAATCGACGGTGGTTTCCTCAGCGGCATCCTGAACGGTTTCGTTGCTCTCTTCAACGGCAGCGGTGTCGTCCGTGGACTGCAGATCGTTCTGATCGTCCGCGGTGGTTTCGTGCAGCTCTTCGTCAGCCATCAGCATAGTCTCCTTTAATAGGCTAAAAGTCATAATAGTGGGTAGACTCGAAAGCGGCGAACTCACAGCGCAAAACTGTTCATAATCAGAGCAAATGCTTAATGGGAATCAGGAAGGTCCGCATGGCGAAGCACACCGGCAAGCACACCGCGAAACGGTCGAAAGCGGCCGGAGTGGCGGCATTCCTTGTGCTCATGTTCTCCGGATTCCTGCTCGCCACGAATCTGCGCGTGAACCGTTCCGTCGTGGTGACCAACGACACCGCCGAACTCGTGGAACAACGCGTGAAAAAAGTCAACTCCCTGCAGACGGAAGTCGACGCGCTCAGCTCCCGCGTGAACGATCTGAGCAAAACCCTGAACAGCCAGGACGACGCCGACCAGCAAGACAGCGAAAGCGCCGGCAACGGCACCATGCTGCCCGCGGTGGAAGGCCCCGGACTCGTGGTGACGCTCGACGATTCGCCACTCTGGGAAAACATGGTCGATTCCAGCGGCTCCACCTCCAACATCAACGATTACGTGGTGCACCAGCAAGACGTCGAAGCCGTGGTGAACGCGCTTTGGGCGGGCGGCGCGGAATCCATGATGATCATGGACCAGCGTGTGCTGTTCAATTCCGCAGTGCGCTGTTCCGGCAACGTGCTGCTTTTGCAGGGCAAAAAGTATTCGCCGCCATTCACCATTTCCGCGATCGGCCCGGTCGAGGCAATGAAAAAGGCGCTCGACAATTCGCAGGAAGTGACCATATACCGGCAGTACGTCAGCGCGTTCGGCTTGGGATGCAGGTCGACGAAAAAGAAAAACTCCATTTCGACGCGACCGACGCATTGCAACAGCCGCTGCAATACGCGCAGGCGATGAACAACGAAACAGACGGATCGCAGCAAACGGACGAAACGCAGGAATCGCAAGAGGGGAAGTAACCGATGAAGCACGTGGCACCAAAACAGCGTCGCAAAAGCGTGGTCTGGACGATACTTGGCATCCTCGCCGAACTCATGCTGACCGCGGCGGCCGTCTGCGCGCTCTACATCGCATGGCAAATGTGGTGGACGGGCGTGCAGGCCGAACACAACCAAATCGAAACACGCCAATCCGTATCATGGTCCGACCCCGGCCAATCCGACAGCGTCACCATTGCGCAAGCGCAGGAAGGCGACCCGCCAACGCAACCGCAAAGCGCACAGGAAGGCGAGCTCATCGCCCAGGTCTACATTCCGCGATTCGGCAGCCAATGGCAGCGCAACCTCGTTGAAGGCACCTCTCTCACCGAACTCAACAAGCACGGACTCGGCCACTACAAGGATTCGCAAATGCCTGGCCAAGTCGGCAATTTCGCCTTCGCAGGGCACCGCAACGGCTACGGACAGCCACTCGGCGACGTCGACAAACTGCAGGAAGGCGACCCGATCATCGTGCGCACGCAGGATTACTGGTACGTCTACCACTACACCAGCTACAAAATCGTGCTGCCGACCGACATCGAAGTGGTCGCCGCCAACCCCGAAAACCCCGGCGCGACGCCAACCAAACGCATGCTGACCATGACCACATGCGAACCGAAATACTCCACGCCGACACACCGCTGGATCAGCTACGCGGAATTCTCATACTGGGCGAAGGTGTCCGACGGCATCCCCCAGGAGCTCGCCTCCACCGACTCCAACGGCAAAGTCAAATTCGTCAACAACGAAAAATCGTCGATCGTCGCATCCGTCAGCTCACTCAAACCGTGGATTCTCGGCGCGCTCGCCGCATATGCGATCATCTTCCTTTCCGCGCTGGTGGCATGGCGTTGGCCGTATCTCGCCGACGTGCGCGCAGGACGCCGCGAAAAGCCGGAATTCAGCTTGTACGGCGGATTGATGCGATTGCAGCCGGGTGTGCTTCCGATTCGACTTGTGCTCATGGCGTTGCTGATTTTCGCGGCGGCCGCATCGTGCTTTGAATGGCTGTTCCCGTGGGCTGCGACGAATATTCCGGCATTGCAGGAAATGTCGAATTACACGGCCATATAAAGCTGTATTCAGGTGCCTTCCGGCGGTCTGCTGGCAGTTTTGCTGGCAGACGTGAAAGCGATTGCTGCGATCTGCGATTATCACGATTGCTGCGATTGCTGCGTGAGACGCGCGCCGCGTCACGACATGTTGCGCACGTACACTGCTATGCAAACGCAAATATTCGCGCAACGTAAGTATTCGAAGCATTCGAACGCCGACATTCCGACGTTGATAGGAGCATGATGACCGATTCCGCACGCATTTTGGTCGTGGACAACTACGATTCGTTCGTTTACACGATTGTCGGCTATTTGAAGACGTTGGGTGCCGCGGTGACGGTGGTGCGCAACGATGCGATCGATCCGGGCGAAGCCGATGTGATCGACGAATACGACGGCGTGCTTATTTCTCCCGGCCCGGGCGCTCCGGCCGATTCCGGTGCCAGCGAAGGCATGATTCGCCTGTGCGCGGAGCAGTCCAAGCCCATGTTCGGCGTGTGCTCGGCATGCAGCGCTGGCCGAAGTGTTCGCGCGACCGTAAGCCACGCGCCGACCATCATGCACGGCAAAACCAGCTTGGTGGAGCATATCGACGATGAGATCTTCGAAGGCGTCGCCAATCCGATGACCGCCACCCGCTACCATTCGCTGGCCGTGGAGCCCGATTCCGTGCCGGAAGAGCTGGTGGTGACCGCGTGGACGCAGGTCGACCACATCGTGCAGGGCATCAAGCATTGCAGCAAGCCGATGTATGCGGTGCAGTTCCACCCCGAATCCGTGATGACGCAGGACGGCTACCGTCTGCTTGCGAACTGGCTGAAGGTGTGCGGCCAGGAGAACGCCGTGGAACGTTCCAAGGGATTGCAGCCCAAGGTCGCGGCCTAAGGTCGCAGCAAGAAGACGTGGGAAGTGCGAAAACGCATGGTACAAGCATGGTACAAGCGTGGAAACGTAAGTCGCGCAATCTCAATCGTAAGAAAATACAAAATCGTAAGAAAACACGAATCGCAAAAGAACATAAGACCGTAATGAGGAAGGCCCAGCTGGCATTTCAGCTGGGCCTTCCTTGTGAATGATGGCGGTTATCTCGACCGATCAGTTGCCTTCGGGAGTGTTGTTGCCTCCGTCGGTGTTGCCGCCGTTGCCGCCGTTGTTGCCGCCATTATTGGTGCTGGACGACTTCGTGGTCAACGTGATCGTGGCTCCGCTGTCGGACTGGGTGCCGGCGGTCGGTGACATGTCTGTGACCGTGCCATCCTCCGGGCCGGAAACCGTGACCTGGAAACCGTAGCTTTCCAACAGGCTCTTGGCGCCCGCATAGCCCATGCCGACCACGCTGGGCACGCTGATCTGCTGCTTGCCGGTAGACACCCAAATCGTGACCGCGGTACCGGCCTCGACCGTGCTTCCAACACCCGGCTCGACGCGGGTGACGGCGCCGGAAGCGATGGAATCGGAATATTCGCTTTCGATGGTGATCTGCGTCAGACCGGCCTGCTTCAGCTGCTCGATAACCGTGTCTTTCGGCTGTCCGATCAGATTGTCGGGAATCTTGGTCATGCCGGACGAAATGTACAGCGTGATGATCGTGCCCTTGGTCTGCTTCGAATGGGCGGCAGGATCCGTGCTTACCACCTTGTCTTTTTCGATGGAGGCATTGTCGACCGTGCGCACGTTACCCACCTTGAAGCCGGCGGCCTCAAGAATGGATTTCGCGTCATCCTGGCTCTTGTTCGACACATCCGGAACGGCGACCGACTGAGGGCCGGTGGAGAACCACACGGAAACCGTGGAGCCTTGGCGACCTTCTTGCCGCCCACCGGATTCTGCTTGGTGATGGTGCCCTTCGGCTCGCTTGAATCGGAATCCTCTCGGGCATCGAGCTTCAGACCCTTGGCCGCGAGCTGCTCTTCGACGCGCGCCTCGGAAATATTCGCCGTGGCGGTGAAATCAGGAACTTCCACCATGTCGGCGGTGGAGTCGCTCTTGTTCAGCATGAAGAACACACCCAGAATGACCAGCAGCGCCACCAGACCGCCCACCACGGAGCCGATGATGATCTGCTTCTTCTTACGCGCCTTAGCGGCCTCGGCACGCTGTTCCGCGCGGGTTTTTGTGGATACGCCGTTCTGTGGGTTCGGTACGGCCTCGAACTGGCCCGTAACGGGATTGAACGCCTGCGTCGCGGCGGTTTCACCGGCAGGAGTCATGGCCACGGTGTTCGCGTCCATTTCGGCCTGCTTGCGTGCCTTCATATTGGTCAGATCGGTCAACGGATTGAACGCGGCCGCCATCGGCACGCCGCCGTTCATGAACGTCAGCAAATCGTTCTTGAATTCGGAAGCCGTGGCGTAACGGTTCTGACGATCCTTCGCCATCGCCTTCGCGCAAATCGAATCCCACATCTTCGGCAAGCCGGGAACGACCGAACTTGGGGGAGTGGCGACCTCCGAAACATGCTGGTAGGCGATCGCAACCGCGGAATCGCCGGTAAACGGCGGCCTTCCGGTAAGCATTTCATACAGCACGCAACCTGCGGAATACAGGTCGGAACGCATGTCGACGCTTTCGCCGCGTGCCTGCTCGGGAGACAGGTATTGCGCGGTTCCGACCACACCCTGCGACTGCGTCATCGTGGCGGCGGAATCGTCGAGCGCGCGGGCGATGCCGAAGTCCATGACCTTGACCACGCCCTGCTCGGAAATCATGATGTTGCCGGGCTTGATGTCGCGGTGGATGATGCCCATGCG
>ENA-OQEB01000051-OQEB01000051.1-human-gut-metagenome-genome-assembly--contig:-NODE-51-length-43740-cov-6.164997_pt1 | contig 43740 bp, 38 predicted proteins | sample MGYA00242787_ERZ504619 | MGnify/ENA primary metagenome ERZ504619 (study PRJEB26092, sample SAMD00036317) | human gut metagenome | host: Homo sapiens | study: EMG produced TPA metagenomics assembly of... | reverse complement strand
CAAGTCTTGGATATGTAGAGCCGGATGAACTGGGAGTTACTTTGGCAACCATCATGACGATATGCGACAGGTAGATGAAGTCGTGAACCTGATCGTAGAGACTGTGATGTGTAAAAACGACAAGATCTTGATTGCCAGCAACTGGTATCCGGCATTACTGGTGAAGAAAAAAATCAAAAGCTCTTGACTTGGAGTTAACTTCAAGTAGTATACTAATCGAAACAGGAGGTAAAAAGATGAAGAAATTACTGATTATATATTATTCATGGTCAAATGGAAACACGGAAAGAATTGCAAAAATGCTGCAGAGTGAGACTGATAGCGATATTCTAAAAATAGATACCGTAGTTCCATATTCTGGCAGTTATGATGATGTGGTAAATCAGGGACAGAATGAAGTGCAGCGCGGATACGAACCTGAAATTAAACCGCTGGATATCAATATTGCAGATTATGATGTCATCGCAGTTGGGACACCTACATGGTGGTACACAATGGCTCCGGCTGTAAAAACATTTCTGCACCAACAGGATTTTACCGGAAAGACAGTAGTACCTTTTATGACAAATGGTGGCTGGCCAGGGCATGTAATAAAGGATATGAAAGCAGCCTGCAAAGGCGCAAATGTGTTTGCGATATGCAGATACAGTTTGATTCTACAGGTGGAAGTAATCTGGAGACACCTCAGGAACAAATTAATGAATGGATACAGAGTGTGAAAAATCTTCTTTAAATTGTGGAGGAAGAATATGACAATAAAAGAAGTGTCAGAAAAATATGGTATTTCACAGGATACCCTCCGTTATTATGAGAGGGTTAATGTGATTCCTAAAGTTACAAGAACATCCGGAGGAATTCGGGATTACCAGGAAGAAGATCTTAGATGGGTTGAGCTTGCAGTATGTATGAGAAATGCAGGACTTCCCATAGAAAGTCTGATTGAATATCAAAGGCTATTTAGGCGGGAGATTCTACAATACCTGCGAGACTTGAGTTGTTGAATGAGCAGATGGATATTCTTCAGAAGCAAAAAGAGCAGATAGAGGAAACTATGGACAGGCTTTCTTATAAGATATCACGGTATGAAGAAGCAGTGAAAACAGGAAAACTGGTATGGACAAAGGAGGAATAGTACAAATGGCAAAGCTGGTAGCATTTTATTCAAGAGCAGATGAAAATTATTTTGGCGGTTCCATGAAATATATTCAGATTGGCAATACTGAGAAAGCTGCAAAAATGATAGCTGATATGACAGGAGCAGACCTTTTCAAAATTGAGCAAAAGATTCCCTATGCCGCTGATTATAATACCTGCATTGCACAGGCAAAAGAGGATAAACAGACAGGAAAACGACCAGAGATACTAAATCTGCCACAGGACATAGATCAATATGACGAGATTTATCTTGGATACCCGAATTACTGGGGAACCATGCCAATGGCTGTATATACTTTTCTGGAAGTTATGATTTTACAGGAAAGAAAATTCATCCATTCTGTACGCATGAAGGAAGCGGATTGTCAAATACGGAGAGTGATATTAAAAAAAGTGCAAAAGGTGCAGTGATTGAGAAAGGCATTGCGATACATGGAAGCAGCGTAGATCAAGCGAAAGATGTACTTGAAAGATGGATACAGAAATAGAGGTTAGAAAAATGGAATGCAAGGAAATACGTGTTGATGTAAGAACTGCGTCAATAAAAGAAAGTACAGAAGGGCAACGTCAGACAAAAATATTATTTCAGATTAATCATACAATGCCTTTTACTGATGAATATAATCATTTATTAAAGGAATTGTTTGGAAATAACCTAGGAGATGGGAGTATGATATCACCACCGCTTAATGGAGCATGTGTTGGAAGCGTAAAGATTGGCAGGAATGTATTTATCAATTCTAATCTTCTTGCAATGGCAAGAGGTGGAATAACGATTGAAGACAATGCTATGATTGCTGCAAATGTACAGCTTATTTCCAATAATCATGATCCATATGATTTGTGTACTCTGACTTGTAAGCCTGTTCTGATAAGAGAATATGCCTGGGTAGGGGCTGGAGCTACGATACTTCCGGGAGTATGTATCGGAAGACACGCAATTGTGGGAGCTGGATCTGTAGTGACAAAGGATGTACCGGATTATGCAGTAGCAGTTGGAAATCCGGCAAAAGTAATAAAAATGCTTGATAAAGAAAAATTTCAGGAGGACTAAAAAGATGGAAAATATGAAGTTGAATAACAATTTGGAATGTCCAATGCTTGGACTAGGAACTTTTATGTTATCACCAGAGGATGCCTACACAAGTACATTAGAGGCATTAAAAATGGGATATTCCCTAATTGATACAGCAAATGCTTATGTAAATGAGCGTGCAGTTGGAAGAGCAATCAAGGATAGTGGAATTGACAGAAAAAATATATTTCTATCAACAAAAATATGGGCTAGTGAATATGAAAATGAGAATACTGTAGAAGAAACTCTAGAAAGACTTGGTGTTGATTATGTGGATTTACTTTATATACACCAGCCTGCAGGCAACTGGCTTGCCGGATACAGAATGCTTGAAAAAGCGTATAGAGAGGGCAAAGCAAAATCCATTGGTATCTCGAATTTTGAAGGAAAATATATGGAAGAGTTGGAAACAAAGTGGGAAATTGTACCTCAGTTTATTCAGGTGGAAGCACATCCATATTTCACACAGAAAGAACTTCGTGTAACTTTAGACAAATATGGAATTAAGCTTATGAGCTGGTATCCGCTGGGACATGGAGATACAGCATTAATGAATGAGTTGGTATTTGCAGGACTTGGCAAAAAATATGAAAAAACACCTGCACAGGTTATTCTCCGTTGGCATACTCAGATGGGATTTGTTGTAATTCCTGGAAGTAAAAATGCAGAACACATTAAGGACAATATGGATATCTTTGATTTTGCATTAACAGATGAAGAAATGGAACAGATTGCAAAGCTGGACAAGAATGAAAGATATTATCACCGCACGGATGAACAGCTTGTACAGTTTGCAAACTGGAAACCAGAGTTTGAAAAATAATATGGAGAAAAATAGTATGAGCAAAAAATGATGTATGGCTTAATCAGTAAAATGGGGAAGTACGGAGCAACTGCTCCATCTTTTTATCTAGAAGTAGCAGTAAGTAAATCCGAGTAAAATATGGTCAAAAAATCATCGACATCCGACCTACAGCACGTTATAATATAGTTAATCTAATAAGAAAACCAAGTGATCATTGTTACGAAGCTGAATCGTAATGGTGGCCAACTGAGTGAACTCGATGGAACGGAATGGTTATATCCTCCGGGTGCTCCGAGCACCGGACGAGCACCGAAAGGTGCTTTACAGAGATGAAAACAGGTTTTCTTATTTTGACAGGGAGTAACAGAATAGTTAGGAAAACCAAGGATTTCCTTGACTTAGATTGACGAATCATTGTATGTATTTACAGTGGTATCTCGAGCTCCTAAGCGAGGGTCGGAGGTTCAAATCCTCTTGGCGACGGGCTTCAAAGCGTTCGAAAATATAATATTATTGTATGGGATGCACCGGCTCATGCCTCTTCCTGGCCGTTCCGGTTTGATTTTGACTTGTTTGATAAGGCAAAATGGCTGAATGGGATTCTTGAAAAAGAAGAAATCATAAAACCAATTATAATCGGTCAATCAATGGGAGGATATGTAGGCCAGGCTTATGCACAATTGTATCCTGACCGGCTGGCAGGTTTTATTTCCATTGATTCAGCACCGCTCCAGAGAAACTATGTGACAGCAGTGGAGATCTGGCTTCTGAAAAGAATGGAACCAGTATATGCACATTACCCATGGAAGTTGCTTTTGAAATCCGGAACAAAGGGAGTTGCAACTTCTAATTATGGCAGAAACCTGATGAAGGAAATGATGCTGGTCTATGATGGTGATCAGCATCGTTATGCACAAATTGCCGGGCATGGATTTCGTATTCTGGCAGAGGCAATGGAAAAGGATCTGCCTTATGAAATCAAATGTCCTTCCCTGTTGATATGTGGTACAAAGGATCATGCCGGTTCATGCATAAGGTATAACAGAGAATGGCATCGAAAAACGAAAATTCCTTTAAAGTGGATTGAAGGGGCCGGTCATAATTCTAATACAGATAAACCGGAGATGATCAATAGTTTACTAGAAGAGTTCTTCTCGAATATTTTATGACAGGCAACCTAAAGTTATTTGAATTGAAAAAGTTGGAGGATACACGCATGAAAATTGTAATCATTAATGGAAGTGCCAGAAAAGGAAACACGCTGACAGCAATCAATGCATTTATAAAAGGAGCGTCAGAAAAGAATGAAATTGAAATCATTGAACCTGACAAACTCAACATTGCACCATGCAAGGGATGTGGTGTCTGTCAATGCTCTAAGGGATGCGTCGATAAGGATGATACAAATCCTACAATTGATAAAATTGCTGCCGCAGATATGATTCTTTTTGCTACACCAGTTTATTGGTGGGGAATGTCAGCACAATTGAAACTTATCATTGATAAGTGCTACTGCCGTGGATTGCAGTTAAAAAATAAAAAAGTTGGCACGATTGTTGTAGGCGGTTCTCCCGTAGACAGTATCCAGTATGAGCTGATTGATAAGCAGTTTGACTGTATGGCAAAATATCTTTCATGGGATATGCTTTTCAAAAAATCATATTATGCAACAGCCAGAGATGAACTTGAAAAAAACAAGGATTCCATGAACGAACTTGAGGGGATCGGAAAAAATTTATAAAGCACGTTCCAAATTCCTGTTTGCATATTTCATCAAACGGTACATATTAAAATTAACACAAAGGGAGATGTTAGAATGAAAGCTCATGAATATTGTCTGTCGGAGCATTGATAACGATGCTAGGAACTTTTTATAGCGGATATAAAGGTTCAAAATCAAGCCATAAATATTTTGCGGCAAGTTCTTTGCTTTGTATGATTATGGCTATTTACACAGGTCATAAGATGATATCTAAAAACAAGAAAACAAAGAAAGAACCAATATCATTAGGAAATGAAGAATAATACAATCAACCTTGTGCCCAGTGGGCACGAAGTTGGCATAGTCACTATGGTGTCAGGAGAAATCCTGGCATCTTTTTTTATATCTTTTTACACTTCAAAAAATAATTTCAAAAAATTTCTAAAATCATGTCCGATTTTGTCGCTCCCAATACAGAGTATATGGAAGGCAAATTGAAAATCCTCTGATTTCCAAAAATCACAAACGTAAAAGAGGTTCAGACAGTTCTTCCGATTGCACCTTGACAATTGAAGGAGCTGATACATCTTGAGGAACATGCTTACCGGAGATAATCCGGCTCGTGCAGGCGAAGACTCCTACGGGAAGAGCGAAGCAATAATGATACCACCGAAGGGTACAGGACCTCTGCTGAAACAGAGACTGTGACTGTATTTTTACAGCCGGGTTATCTGGAATGATAACGATCAGATGTATATGTACAGACAAAGCCCAAATGTGAATACTTAGATTTTCTTATTTATATTACAGGAGAAATCCTGTAGCAAGTGGGGAATGGTTCGAATCCATTCCTCATTTTTTCGTGCAGAAAATGCACAGATTATTATCCTGTTTGAAATACCAGGGAAGGGTGTTGCAGGAAGAAAGGGAGGACAAAAAGAATGAATACGATTGTTTTAATGGGTAGACTTGCCAGAGATCCAGAAACTAAGCTGACATCTACGCAAAAGGGACAAACCAAAGTATCTAGGTTTCCACTGGTAGTAAAAAGAAATCGCACAAGCAAAGCATTTGTAGTGATGATCACAGCTTATGGAAATAATGCAGAATTTGTGGAGAAATATCTTGAAAAAGGAATTAAGATTGCTCTTTCCGGAGAGTTGGTAATCTCTCAGATCAAAGATGAACAGACTGGAACTGCATCCTATTATACCGAAGTCATTATGGATAATGTAGAGTTTGCAGAAGCCAAAACAAAAAAAGAAGAATCTGACGGATTTCAACCAGCAGAGAAGAGGAAGATTCCATTCGATATACCAGAAGAACTTGAACAAGAAATGCCATTTCGATAGGAGGACAAGATTTATGAGAAAATACTTTTTAGAATTATTTGCAATAGGATTGGTTGATTCAGAAGGAAGAATCAATACAGAACATATGACAAGCGATGCACTTATGACTTCCATGAAAACAATGGAAGAGCTGACAAAAATGAAAATGGATCGTTTAGTTTTGGAAACAACAATGGAGATGATCTTATGTATGTTTGAGTCATGTGACACAGAGGAATTTACAGAAATATTAGGCAAGCTGCTTGGCGGAAAGCAGACTTCTAAAGTGACAGCTCATTTGGAAGCACTGGAGGAATTGTTGACAGAAGAGGAATATAGTAGTTTCCTTGCAGAATATCTTGGTTATTTAACCGTGAATGTAGCAGAGTTTATTAGGAGCACAATCATTGAAAATGGTTTGATGTTACTTGCCGGTTCAGGAGGAGAAGAGGATGGAGAAGAGGATGGAGAAGACGGATTATAAAATCACAGAGTTTCACAATTCGGAGTTTGGTTCCATCCGTATGATTGAAGATGGAGGCAGACTTTTATTTTCTGGAATGGATGTAGCATTTGCTTTGGGATATGCAAAACCAAGAAATGCGATAAATGTTCATTGCAAGGGGGCCCTGAAACGGGGCGTCCTTACATCAGGTGGGGTACAGCCAATGATTTTTATTCCAGAGGGAGATGTATATCGGCTGATTACAAAAAGTCGTTTAAAGTCAGCACAGAATTTTGAGAAGTGGGTATTTGATGAGGTACTTCCGGCTATTAGGAAAACAGGCGGATATTTAGAGACCGATCTTTTAGACAGGGTAAAAGATAACCCGGAACTTCTTTTGGAATTTGCCGAGAGACTTTTGGCAGAAAACAATCGAAATCGAGAATTGCAAAATCGTGTAAAGGATATGCAGCCAAAAGCAGATTATTATGATCATTTCATGATTACAGGAGAATGCACCAATATTCGAACGACGGCAAAAGAGATTGAATTTCCAGAAAGAAAATTTGTGAAACTTCTTTTAAATAGAGGATTTCTATATAGGAGTCCATCCGGCACGCTGTTACCCTATGCGGTGGAGAAGAACAATGATCTGTTTATTGTAAAAGACTATTTTAACAATGGACATCTTGGTTCACAGACATTGGTTACACCAAAAGGAAAAGAATTTTTTAAAGCGTTGTGTGCGGAGGAAGAGTAAAGAATGAAGGAGGTGGTTGCCATGATTACAGATCTGGACAGCAGTTAAATCGCTGAAAGGAGGGAAAATCATGCAGGAAGAGGTAACTCAGAAAACGGTCACGTTCTGCATTCGGACTACCAAAGTAACAGCAGATTTATTGAAAAAGGTTCTTGCTGCTTATCTGCGTCATCAGAAGCAGAAATCGGTAGAGAAGAAAGCGAAGAAGAATCAGCGAAACAGGGAAAGGTCACGGTAAAAGAGCTGGCAAAACAAAATGCCGGGATGGTCAATATCGAGATCACAAATAAGAATATCAAGTCCTTTGAACGTTATGCCAGAAAATACGGGATCAATTATGCTTTGAAAAAAGATAAGAGTAAAGATCCACCGATGTATCTGGTGTTTTTTAAAGGACGTGATCAGGATGCCCTCAATGCTGCTTTCCGTGAGTTTTCCCAGAAACAGATTCAAAAAGCGAATAAGCCTTCTATTCACAAGCGTCTTGCAACTTACAGAGCAATGATGCCAAAGAAATCGAAGGACAAAGTAAAGAACCGGCATCAGGAGCAGAGCCGATGAAAAAGCAAATCGGTAAAAATCTGATGCAAAAATGGAAGAATAAGATCAGGGTCAGGCTGTCCGCCCTGGATAAAAAGAAACTGGTTCTTACCAATATCCCATATATCTTAACTGCTTTTTATACAAATCGGGCATCATTCTTTACAGAAACAGTCTGGGAGAAGATATTGGGAACAAGCTATTATATGCGATGGAACATGCAGACAGGATTCTTACTGGATTGCAGCCAAGTTTTAACTGGCGTGATATGCTGACAGGAATTGTAGCAGCTGTCATTCTGAAATTACTGGTATGGCAGAAACAGTCAGATGCAAAGAAACTCCGGAAAGGAATCGAGTATGGTTCAGCCAGATGGGGAAACGCTGAGGATATTAAACCTTATATGTCGGAAGATCCCTGGATGAATATTCCATTAACAGCAACAGAAGCATTGACTATGGAAAGTAGACCTAAACAGCCAAAGTATGCAAGAAATAAAAATATAGTGGTCATTGGCGGCAGTGGTTCCGGAAAAACTCGATTTTTCGTTAAGCCGTCAGTCATGCAGATGAACTGTTCCATGGTCATTACAGATCCGAAAGGCACTCTGATCGAGGAGTGCGGGAAGATGTTAGCAAAGGGACCACCTAAGAAAGATAAGAATGGAAATATTATGAAAGATAAATCAGGAAAAGTGGTACACGAACCATATGTGATTAAGGTTCTGAATACTATCAACTTTTCCAAATCGCTTCATTACAATCCATTTGCTTATATACGGTCTGAAAAAGATATCCTGAAGCTGGTTACAACAATTATTGTTAATACCAAAGGCGAAGGGGAAAAAGCTTCCGAAGATTTTTGGGTGAAAGCAGAGAAGCTGTTGTACACGGCATTGATTGCTTTTATCTGGTATGAAGGAGATGAAGAGGAAAAGAATCTGAATACCCTTCTGGATCTTTTGAATGAAAGCGAAACCCGTGAAGAGGATGAAACTTACCAGAATCCAGTGGATATGATGTTCCAGGAACTGGAAGAAAGAGATCCGCAGCACTTTGCGGTCAGACAGTATAAAAAATACAAAATGGCGGCTGGCAAAACAGCCAAAAGTATTCTTATTTCCTGTGGTGCGAGGCTGGCACCATTTGATATAGCAGAACTTCGTGAGATCATGTCTTATGATGAAATGGAACTGGATAAGATCGGGGACAGGAAGACAGCCTTGTTTTTGATTATGTCCGATACAGATACAACATTTAACTTTGTGATTGCCATGTTACAGTCACAGCTTTTCAATCTGCTTTGTGACAAAGCAGATGATGAATATGGTGGAAGACTGCCAGTTCATGTGCGTGTCATTGCTGATGAGTTTGCCAATATTGGACAAATTCCTCAGTTTGACAAGCTGATTGCAACCATCCGAAGCAGGGAAATCTCTGCTTCTATTATTTTGCAGTCACAGAGTCAGCTAAAGGCAATGTATAAGGATAGTGCAGATACTATTCTGGGTAACTGTGATACCACACTATTTCTTGGAGGAAAAGAGAAAACTACCTTAAAGGAAATGAGCGAGCTTCTGGGTAAGGAAACCATTGACCTGTATAACACTTCGGAAACGAGGAGCAATCAGAAGTCCTTTGGATTGAATTACCAGAAAACAGGCAAACAGCTGATGACAGAAGATGAGATTGCAGTCATGGATGGTGGAAAATGTATCCTGCAGATCCGTGGGGCCAGACCATTTTTCTCGGACAAATATGATATCACGAAACACAAAAACTATCGGCTTCTTGCAGATGAAAACGAGAAGAACCGGTACAAAGTAGAGAAAGAGTTAAATCCGCAGTACACACCGAAATCTGAAGAAGAGGTGGAAGTAATTCATGTAGAACTGTCGGAGTAACCTTGGGAATGAACAGAAAATAATGAGGAAAGGAATAACTGACATTAGGTGCACCGGCTTTTTAGTCGGTGTATTTTCGTTCCCGTAAACACCTGAAAGAAGTCAGTTTTGGTGAATGTATATGGCATTTTTTAGCAGTGCAATTACAACTTTAAAAACTCTTGTAGTCGCAATCGGCGCAGGTCTTGGCGTGTGGGGTGTCGTAAACCTTCTGGAAGGATATGGAAACGACAATCCCGGTGCTAAGAGCCAGGGCATCAAACAGCTGATGGCTGGTGCCGGAATCATGCTGCTGGGAACTACCCTGATTCCACAGCTGGCAACATTGTTCTCTTAAGAGGAGTGGTAGATGAACACCATCATTGAGAGAATTACGGAAGCGATAAAGGATATCCTGATCGGGCTTATCAAGTCCTGTTTGGATAACATGTTCACGTCTGTCAATGAGCAGGTGGGAACCATAGCCGGGCAGGTGGGACAGACACCGCAGGGATGGAATGCCGGAATCTTCAATCTGATCCAGAACATTTCCCAAACGGTGATTGTCCCCATTGCGGGACTGATCATCACATTTGTCCTGTGCTATGAACTGATTACGATGGTAACGCAGAAAAACAATTTCCATGAATTTGAGACTTACAACATTTTCCTCTGGATCTTTAAGGCGTATGTAGCCATTTATCTGGTGACGAATACGTTCAATATCACGATGGCGGTCTTTGACGTTGGCCAGCATGTGGTCAACAATGCCGCCGGAGTAATTTCCGGAAACACAGCAGTGGACGCATCGGAAGCAATCACAAGGATTGTGGATGCACTGGAAGATATGGAACTGGGGGATTTGTTCTTGTTATCCATGGAAACGCTGCTGATCAGTATTACCATGCGGATTCTGTCGATCATTATAACCGTTATTTTATACGGAAGAATGATAGAGATTTACCTTTATACTTCCATAGCACCAATTCCGTTTGCCACCATGACCAATAAGGAATGGGGCAATATCGGAAACAACTATTTAAAAGGCTTGTTCGCACTGGCATTTCAGGGATTCTTCATGATGGTCTGTGTGGGAATTTATGCAGTTTTAGTAAATGCAATGACCATATCCAGTGACCTTCATGCAGCAATGTTTTCAGTAGCGGCTTATACCGTGATTCTTGCATTTTCATTATTCAAGACCGGAAGCCTTAGCAAATCAATATTCAATGCCCACTAACGGGCAGGAAAGGAGCACATACATGGCGTATGTACCAGTACCCAAAGACCTTACAAAGGTCAAAACAAAAGTAGCGTTAAATCTGACAAAGCGGCAGCTGATTTTCTTTTCACTTGCCGCAGTTGCGGGAATTCCGTTTTATCTGTTCATGAGAAAACCAATCGGTTCCAGTATCGCAGCCATCCTGATGGTAACGATCATGCTTCCGTTTTTCTTCATGGCAATGTATGAAAAAGACGGTCTTCCCTTTGAAAAAGTGGTGGCAAATATCATTCGACAGAAGTTTATCTGTCCGGCAGTAAGACCATATAAGACAGAAAATTTTTATCAGGAGATTTCCACCCTTGTAAAAAAGGAGGGTGTGCCGGATGGCAAAAAAGACAAAGCAGGAGGCTCAGCAGGAGCGTCTGTCCCTGGCGGAAAAAAGAAACCGTCAGGAAAGAAGAAACAAAAAAAGCAGAAAAGAAAGAGAACAGGAAAAGCGTAGGAAGAAGCAGGAACGGGACCGCAGGAAACAGAAAAACATTCCTACAACAGCACAGCAGAGTATTCCGTATATTCGGATGCTGCAGGATGGTATTTGCCAGGTGACAAAGACCTTTTTCTCCAAGACGATTCAGTTTTATGACATCAACTATCAGCTTGCTTTAAATGAGGATAAGACTACGATATTTGAGAATTATTGTGATTTCTTAAATTACTTTGATTCTTCCATCAGTGTGCAGCTGTCTTTTATCAATCAGCAGGTGGATGTGGCAGAATTTGAGAAAAGCATTGACATTCCGGATCAGAACGATGACTTCAATGCCATTCGTGAAGAATACCGTACCATGTTGAAGAATCAGCTTTCCAAGGGAAATAATGGTCTGGTGAAGACAAAGTATATCACTTTTGGAATCGAAGCAGAAAGCCTGAAGGTGGCAAGGCCAAGGCTTGAAAGAGTCGAAACAGATATCTTAAATAACTTTAAGGTCCTGGGAGCACAGGCACATTCCCTGAATGGTCTGGAAAGGCTGGAGATTATGTATCATGTGTTCAACCAGGATCGGATTGAACCATTTAAGTTCCAGTATAAGATGCTTCCGGAAACCGGATTAAAGACCAAAGATTTTATTGCACCGACTTCCTTTAACTTTTCCAAGAATCAGACATTTTTGATGGGAAGAACGCTGGGAAGTGTGAGTTACCTGCAGATTCTTGCACCGGAGCTTACAGACCGGATGCTTGCAGATTTCCTGGATGTGGATGACAGCATCAATGTCAACATTCATATCCAGTCCATTGACCAGAGTTCTGCAATCAAGATGATCAAGAGTAAGATTTCAGATCTGGATAAGATGAAGATTGAAGAGCAGAAACGGGCGGTACGTTCCGGTTATGATATGGACGTGCTTCCATCGGACCTTATAACCTATGGAGAAGAGGCGAAAAACCTGCTGGAAGATCTGCAGTCCAGAAATGAGAGAATGTTCCTTGTGACGGTTCTGGTAATGAATACCGCAAAGAAGCGTCAGAAGCTGGATAACAATATTTTCCAGGTGCAGGGAATCGCACAGAAATATAACTGTTCCTTAAAACAGCTGGATTATCAGCAGGAAGCAGCACTCATGTCCTGTATTCCGCTGGGAGTCAATCGGATTGAAATTCAGAGAGGGCTTACCACATCTTCAACAGCGATCTTCGTGCCGTTTACGACACAGGAACTGTTTCAGGAAGGGGAGGCTCTTTATTATGGACTGAATGCATTATCCAACAACATGATTATGGTTGATCGAAAACGTTTGAAGAACCCGAATGGACTGATTCTTGGTACACCAGGTTCCGGTAAGTCCTTCTCAGCAAAGAGAGAAATTACAAACTGCTTCCTGATCACAGAAGATGATATCATCGTCTGCGATCCAGAAGCGAATATTCGGCACTTGTGCAGGCACTGCACGGGCAGGTGGTACGGGTTTCTCCGGTATCTGACCAGTATATCAATCCAATGGATCTGAACCTGAACTATTCCGAGGAAGATAATCCACTGTCATTGAAAGCAGATTTTATTCTGTCGTTGTGTGAGCTGATTGTTGGAGGAAAGAATGGACTGGAGCCGGTAGAAAAAACTATCATTGACCGTTGTGTGCGGTTGGTTTATCAGGAATATCTTGCCAATCCCGTACCGGAGAAGATGCCAATCCTAGAGGATTTATATAACCTTCTGAGAAACAGGAAGAGCCAGAAGCACAGCGACTGGCCACTTCGTTGGAAATCTATGTTACAGGTTCTTTGAATGTGTTTAACCATCAGACAAACGTGGATATCAATAACCGCATTGTCTGCTTTGATATCAAGGAACTTGGTAAGCAGTTGAAAAAGATTGGGATGCTCGTCATCCAGGATCAGGTTTGGAACAGGGTAACGATGAACCGTTCTGCCCATAAATCCACCAGATACTATGTGGACGAGTTCCATCTTCTCTTAAAAGAAGAACAAACTGCAGCCTACAGCGTGGAGATTTGGAAGCGATTCCGTAAATGGGGTGGTATTCCAACGGGCATCACCCAGAATATTAAGGATTTGCTGTCTTCCAGGGAAATCGAGAATATATTTGAAAATTCAGATTTTATTTATATGCTGAACCAGGCTTCCGGAGACAGGCAGATTCTGGCAAAACAGCTGAATATCTCACCAACTCAGCTGTCCTATGTAACCAACAGCAATGAGGGTGAAGGACTTCTGTTCTATGGAAATGTCATTATCCCATTTGTAGACAGATTCCCGAAGAATTCCCTCTATAAAATCATGACAACCCGCTTAGAGGAGACTTCTGAAGCAGGTTAAATCAAAGGAGAAAGCAATGGTACGAGCAATTTCATATGTATTAACTTTTAGTGGCGGTGCTGTATTTGGCATCGCTTTTCTCTGTTTATTACAGGCAGGGAAAGGGTATCCGAAGAAGGAGGAGTAATCAGTGGCAGAACAGAGAATGAAAGTCAGAGACAAGAAAGTCCAGAAGATGACCAAGGATGGTCTGGTGGAAGAAAACCTGACAGATAAATCTTCTGTTCGTGTCAGTAACCGTGTCGGTGATGTGCAGATGGGAAGAAAACAGGGGGAAAAAGAAGAAAACCTTGTGGATAAGTCTCCCCGCCAGTCTGAACGGAGTGGGAAAAATATTCGACCCTCTGTGCAAAAATCCAGAGATGCACCGGAACTGATACGGACAGAGAAGCAAAGTGAGGATTTTGGACAGTGTAGTAAACAGCAAAATAGAAAAAGAATCCGTGCTGAAGTCGGAAAAGAATCCAGACTTGCAGAAAAATCCGAAGCCGGACAGTCAGGGAGACTGAAAGAAAAACGTGCTGATCTATCAGAAAACAGAGGAGACAGCCGGAGAAATCAGACAGGTGGCAGCAAAAAGCCAAAACAAAAACAACGTTTGAAGTTGCTTATGAGGAAACTGGTGCTTCTGTGAAAAATGACAAAGATATGGAGAAATTGAACCAGATGGATACGGATGGAGTCAATTTCCGCCATCAGAAACAGAAAGAAAAAGCCAAAAAGTTTTCTTATGAAGAAGCAAGAAAGAAAAAGGAAGCAAAGCAGCATTCCAAGAAAGCACAGGTCTATCAGGCAAATGAAGGGGAAGCTCCTGGAAAGAAGAAATCCCGCTTGAAGTTTGGAGAAGGGGAATCTGTGAAAACTGAAAAAACTTCTGTTGTCAAGAAAGCAGGAAGTGCAACTTCCGCAGCATTGCACCGTGAGATCAGCAAAAATGAAGATGATAATGCGGCGGTAGAAGGTGCCCATAAGTTAGAAGAAAGCGGCGAAGGTGTTTACCGGCTGGAACAGAGAAGTGCCAGACGCAGGAAACAGAGGGCATCCAGAAAAAGAAGCAGACTTGAAAGACAGGCAGAGAAACAGACACAGGCTGCAGCCCGTCAGGAGCAGAAGAAACTGAAAAAACAGATTCAGAAGCAACAGATCAAACGGGATTATGCCAAAGCGAAGAGAAGTGAACAGACAGTAGGAACAGCTACAAAAGGTACGATTGATTATATCAAGAAGATTGGCGGCAAAGTCACCAACTTCTTTAAAGAAAACCGGAAGGTGTATATCAGTGTAGCAGTTCTGATCGGATTGATGTTTCTGATCATAACGAATGTCACGTCTTGCTCTGCAGTGTTTTTACAAAATGTGATCACTTATACCGGAACCAGTTATCTGTCATCGGATCAGGCAATCCGGGAAGCGGAACTGTATTACACACAGCTGGAAGCTAATCTGCAGGAGCGGATCAACAACATGGAATCGGAAGAACCGGGGCATGATGAGTACCGCTATGATATTGGTCCGATAGAGCATGATCCGTTTATCCTGATCAGTTACCTGTCTGCAAAATATGAGGAGTTTACGTTTGAGCAGGTGAAGCCAGAACTGGATGCGTTGTTTGCAGAGCAATACCATCTGACTACTGAAGCAGTGAATGAGACTGTGACAGAGACTGCGACAGTAAGGGTTGGAGAATCTTTGGGACAGGTTGTTACCAGTGGCTATTGCAACTGCCCAATCTGTTGTGGTATTTGGAGCGGAGGACCGACTGCCAGTGGAGCATATCCAACTGCCAATCATACCTTAGCGGTAGATGCTTCCAATCCGTTTGTACCAATGGGAACAAAGGTAGTTATGAATGGTGTCGAATATACCGTAGAAGATACCGGAGCTTTCGCAAGATACGGTGTACAGTTTGATGTCTATTATGACAGTCATGCGGCAGCATCTGCACATGGACATCAAACATGGGAATGTTATCTGGCAGATGATAATGGAAGCAATGAAGTGGAAGTGACCAGGACAAGAGATGTAGATGTGCTGAATGTCACCTTAAATAGTGGAAACCTGATGTCAATCTGTCAGGACAGGTTGGGATTTTTCCAGAAAGAACTGTTCAGTGCCTACAACGATACAAAAGGCAACTTGCAGATGTTTGCAACACCGGTTGATTTTAACTGGTATTCCAGTGTGACCAGCTATTATGGATACAGGATTCATCCAATATCAGGAGCAAATCAGCTTCATAATGGTATGGATATCGGAGCACCGGAAGGGACAAAAGTAATGGCAGGGCTGACCGGAACGGTTACAACTTCTGCTTATAACGACAGCTATGGCAATTATGTTGTGATCAAGGACAGTAAAGGCTATGAACTGCGGTATGCACATTTAAGCAGCCGGAGTGTATCTGCAGGAGCATCCGTCACGAAAGGTGATGAGATAGGGCTTGTAGGAAATACTGGAAATTCTACAGGAAGCCATCTTCACATTGAACTTCTGAAAAATGGAGAGCGGTTAAACCCGATCTTTTATCTGGAAACAGGAGAAGGGGCAGGATTTGGCGGCAATGAATATACCAGTGAAGCAGCACAGCGTTTGTTAAATGAAGCAGCGAGATATCTTGGGACACCGTATGTGTGGGGTGGATATTCGCCAAGTGGATTTGACTGTTCTGGATTCGTAAGTTACTGCCTGACACATTCAGGTGTAAGGAATACAGGAAGATTAACGGCACAGGGATTGTATGACATTTGTACGCCGGTATCTCAGTCAGAAGCACAGCCAGGAGATCTGATCTTCTTTACAGGTACTTACGATGCAGGAGTTCCGGTAACGCATATCGGAATCTATGTGGGCAATGGTCAGATGATCCATTGTGGGCATCCGGTGCAGTATACGTCCATCAACTCTCCATACTGGCAGAGTCATTTCTATGGATTCGGACGATGGTAAGGAAAAGGGCGGTGTAACAGCGTCCGGAAAGGAGAAGCGATGAAAAGTCTTGAAAAAGCAACGGCAGATTATGAGAAAGCCAAGGAAAAAATGGAAGCATCCAAAGCCAGATATGAAGCAGATTTAAAGCGTTTCAAGGCTGCGGAGATAGCAAAAACAGAAGCGGAAAATCTGGAAATTGTAAAAATTATCCGTGCAATGGATATGAGCATTCCAGAGCTGGAAGCTTTCAAAAAGAGAATGAAAAATGAACTGCCCGGCAGGGTAGAAATACAGAAGGAGGAAACAAGGTCTGATGATGAATTTAGAGAAGATGAAACAGAAGAAATCTAAAAATAGCGTGAAAAAAGGATTGCTTGCGGCAACAACGATTCTTTGCTTGACATCGCCTATGTTGCAGACACAGAGTGTGTTAGCGGCAGAGAATACAGCACCCGCAATTACGATTGAAAAGCCAGATGGCTGGAGACAGGGGGAAACGGCAGTCGCAATTACTGTGGATGCCAGTCATATGCCAGAAGGATTTTCTATCACAAAAATTGAAGCGAAAGCTGGGAAAGACGGAAGCTGGCAGGATGTGACAGGGAATGGAAGTATTTCCATTACTGGTAATCAGACGGTCTATGTGCGTGTGACAGATGGTGAGGGGAAGGTCTATGAGCAGAATCGCTCTATTAAGTGTTATGACACAGAAAAGCCTACGCTTTCTGCATCTCTGACAGATGGTGTACTGACGATTCAGGGAAATGATACCGTTTCCGGCATTACTTCTGTGACAGTTAATGGCACCACTTATACAGATCTGAAGGATGGAATGCTGAGAGTGCAACTGACACAGAAAGATTTTACAACAAAACAGATTGAAATCACGGTAACGGATGGTGCCGGAAATACTTCTGAAAAGTATGTGTTGCAGAATCCTTATTATGAATGGGCAAAGAAGCAGGCAGAGAAACAGAAAACTTCAGGTGACAGCAATGGTGCGATGGCAACCACGACCAGTGCAGATGCAACTGGGACTGAGAAAACAACGACTTCACCACTTCCGCAGGATGCACAGGCTTCTGAGCCAACAGATGCAAAAGGAACTGTGGATGATCGGACAGTGACAGGTATTGAGGAACAGCTTAATAAAGAAGGCGAGACAGCAGATTCTGTTACCAAAACAGCTACGGAAGGCACAAAAGAGTTTTATACCATTTCAACTAAGAGTGGTAAGATTTTTTATCTGATCATCGACAATTCAAAATCTCAGGATAATGTGTATTTCCTTACCGAAGTCAGTGAGAAAGACCTGATGAACTTCACACTTTCTGATTCTGTGACACTTCCGGAAGTAGATATTGTTTATGCAGAACCAGAGAAACAGGCTGAAGAAGAAAAGCCGGAAACGACAGAGACAGATGAGAAAGATAAGGTAGAGGATGAAATTCAGATGCCAGAAGACAAAAGTTTGGCAGGGACTTATCTACTGATCGGATTGGTTGCTGTTGGAGCTGCGGCAGGTGGTTATTACTTGAAAGTCTACAAACCGAAACATGAATATGATGATGAAGATGAGATGGAAGAGGATGAAAATGAATCCGAAGATTCAGAGTCAGAAAAACGGGAGGTAGACGATGCAGATGAGCAGGAAGAACAGGAAAATGCAGGGACAGAAGTTTTGAAAGATGAAGATTTCAATGATGAGGTACTAGAAGATGAAGAAGAGGAGCAGGAGTAAATGAAATTAGTGATTGCAGAAAAGCATCGGTTGCGATGGCACTGGCTTCCGTGCTTGGAGCCAGAACAAGAAAAGATGGCTACGTGGAGGGAAACGGTTATATCGTTTCCTGGTGCGTAGGACATCTGGTTGGATTATGTGATGCATCGGAATACGATGAAAAATATAAAAAATGGAGATATGATGATCTGCCGATTGTGCCAGAATGTTGGAAACATAAGGTATTGGAAGGTACGAAAAAGCAGTTTGGAATCTTAAAGAAACTTATGAGAGATTCCAAAGTAGATGAAGTGATCTGTGCCACTGATGCAGGACGTGAAGGTGAGCTGATCTTCCGTCTGGTGTATGAGCAGGCAGGATGTAAAAAGCCGATGAAGCGACTCTGGATCTCTTCCATGGAAGAACAGGCAATTAAAGATGGATTTGCGTCATTAAAAGACGGTTCGTGTTATGACAGTCTCTATCAGTCAGCTCTTTGCAGGGCAAAGGCTGACTGGCTGGTGGGAATCAATGCGAGCCGTCTTTTTTCTGTTCTGTATAACCAGAATCTGAAAGTTGGAAGAGTACAGACACCAACACTTGCCATGATCGTGGATCGAAATCAGAAGATCAAGGAATTTACCAAAGAGAAATATTATATGGCTCATATCAAATTTGACGATATGGATGCGGTCACAGAGAATTTTCAGAAAAAAGAAGATGCAGATAAAGTGGCTGCAGAGTGTCAGGAGCGCATGTGCGAAGTGGAGAAGGATGATGTGAAAGAGAAAACGGTCCGCCCTCCGAAGCTTTATGATCTGACCACCCTGCAGAGGGAAGCTAACAGAATGTTTGGCTATACCGCACAGCAGACAATGGATGCTGTGCAGGAGATGTATGAGCAGAAGCTTGTCACTTATCCGAGAACAGACAGCCAGTATCTGACAGATGAGATGGGAGAAAGTACAGAAACTCTGATTCAGATGTTATTTGGGAAAATGCCTTATGCTGAAGGTCTGGAATATCAACCGGACGTGAGTAAGGTATTAAATTCAAAGAAAGTATCCGATCACCATGCGATTATCCCAACCATGGAAGTAGCCAAAGCAGATATTGGTGAACTGAAAGAACGAAGCCGCAAGATTTTGTATTTGATCAGTGCCAGGGTTCTGACAGCAACTGCAGATCCTTATATTTATGAGAGTCATAAATGTCAGATTACCTGCAATTATCATACGTTTTATCTCAATGCAAAGAAAACAAAACAGGAAGGGTTCAAGACAATTGAGAAAAAACTGAAACAGTTCTTTGGAATCATTGCAGAAAAAGAAGAGCCGGAGTTGGATATCTGGGCAGGCAAGCATTATGGTCCCTGTGATTCTTTTGTATCGGAGCATTTTACACAGCCACCGAAACAGTACACAGAAGATACCCTGCTTTCTGCGATGGAACGTGCAGGGAATGAAGAGCTGACCGAAGATACAGAAAAGAAAGGACTTGGTACTCCTGCAACAAGGGCAGCAATCATTGAAAAACTGATTCAGTCTGGCTTTGTGAAAAGGGAAAAGAAAAATCTGGTGCCGACAGATGATGGAAATGTGCTGATTACGGTTCTACCGGATGAGATTAAATCTCCGAAGATGACCGCAGAGTGGGAAATGGCATTGAATCATATTGCCCAGAATACAGAGACAGCAGATGAATTCCTAAATGGGATTACAGAGCTGATGCAGGAACTGGTTGCCAGGTATCAGGGGATTTCAGAAGAGAAGAAAAATCAGTTTCAGGGAAAGGCAAAAGGAGAAGTCATTGGCAAATGTCCCCGCTGTGGAGCAGATGTCAGGGAAGGAAAAGTAAATTTTTACTGTTCTGACCGGAAATGTGCTTTTACCTTATGGAAAAATGATAAATTTCTTGCAAGCCAGGGAAAAAAGATGGATAAGGTGGCAGCAAAGAAGTTCCTGTCTAAAGGAAAAATCCATTATAAGGATCTGGTATCAAGAAAAACAGGGAGACAGTATGAAGCAACTGTGGAGATGGTCGATCCCGGAGAGGGAAATGTACAGTTCAATCTTATTTTTCCACAACGATAAGTAGTGTATTGCAGGCAGTCTAAGGACTGTCTGTTTTAATACAAATATATGAAAGAGAGGACCTTAGCATGAAGAAAAAAGGTAATTTTAGAAAAGTAGTATCTGGCTTGCTGGCAGGCATGACAATGCTTAGTACAGTGCTGTCTCCGATGACGGCATATGCAGCGGAGATCCAGCCAGAGGAAAAACCTCCACTTTATGAGGAAGTGAAAGACCTTCTGGATGAAGATGAGGTGGTGACTGCCAAAGATTATGAAATTGAAACAGGCAGTGTATTTGATGTGAAATCAGATTACACGGGACTGGAAATCAAGGATGATAACAAGGTCAAAGTCACATTTGAGGAAGCAAAGAATGACAAGGATGAGGATTTTACGACAGATCATGCGGACACTTACAAAGCGGTCTATTATGTGGAACCGGTAAATCAAGAGCATCCGAAGTACCAGATCAGCCGAAAACTGATTGTGCGTGAGAAAGCAACAGAAGCTCAGACTGAAACTGCAGGGAGTGAAGCAGTGACCGAATCAGAAACCGCTGGCAGTGAACAGCAGACAGAGGAAGCGGAGGATTCAGAAGCAGACTCGGAGATTACCGATATTGACGCTGATGAATTTGATGATTTAGTAGAGCAGGCACAGAATCAGGATACCTATGATGAAGAATCAGGGTTAGAGCTTCATGATGTTTTGGAACAGGCAGGAGACGAAGGTGTGGATCTTGATGCTATGGAAGAGGGAGAGATTGCAACATTTGAAGCAGTTTCAGCTTATTCAGCAAGAAGTACACAGCAGGTAACAATTGAAAAAGGACCACTGTATAGATATGCAGATTATAATCTTGGAACCTATCTGACAGAGCCGTACTATATCAGCTACGGAAACGTCAGAGCAATTGCGTATTGTGTACAGCCAGCTAAGCCAGGACCTGGATCTGGAAATTATACAATTACAAAGATTGGAGACAATCAGGCGTTAGCAAAAGTGTGTTATTACGGCACAGATGCCGCAGGGAGCGAAAGCTTTTTTGCGAATAAACACACGGATTTTTCAGAAGGAAAAAGATTCATCATCATTCACATGGCTGCATCATATGCCAACGGAAGCAGTGATGCATTTTACGGAACCAATGCTACAGGAGAGGCTTTGGCAAAAGAACTCTATAATTATTGTGTGAATAAGCCGGAAATACCAGATGTAGCGATGTCATTTTCAAAGCCGGATGTAAAAGCTTATGTAGATAGAAATGTTCAGAGAACGGAGAACATTAAGTTCAACGCATCTTCCCAGCAGAAAATCACAATGGACTTACCAAAAGGAGTAAAGCTCCATAATGTATCTACTGGAACCGTAAGTGCGGCAGGTGCAAGCGTAACAATTGGAGGAGGAACCACGTTTTATCTCTCAGCTCCTCTGACACAGACAAGAGATGTAAGTGATACTTTTTCTGCAAAAATGAAGGGAAGTATTACAAAAGATTATTCAGCATATAAATTGACTACGAATGCAAGTGTTCAGGATCTGGCATTTGTATTTGGAGAAGGTGTTGCTGATGAAAAATATGTAAGCTTAAAGGTCTCATGGATTGAACAGGCTACGATCGAAATCGTAAAGAAAGACGATACAGCGAATGTCAATCTTGCAGGTGCAGTATTTGGCGTTTACAGCGATGAGGCTTGTACAAAGCTGATCACTCAGATGCCTGCAACAGATAAGAATGGAAAATCCTCTGTTACGATTATCAAGACACAGGATACCGTTTATCTGAAAGAAATCACAGCACCACAGGGATATGTAGTAAATGCAACGGCAACAAATGTAAAACTGGTAGCAAGTAAGACCTCAGCTGTAACCGTGGAAAATAAGGAGCAGCTTGCAGAGCTTACTGTTTATAAAGAAGGTCAGGTGCTTACCGGAGCAGAAGTCAGTGAGAGTGGAACCGTATTCCATTATGAGAACCGCAGACAAAAAAATGCTGTTTACAACGTGTATGCCGGAGCAGATATTGTGACTGCGTATGGTACAAAAGTGTACAGCAAAGGTGATCTGGTGAAAGAAAATCTGACAACAGGTGAGAATGGCTCTGTTACCCTGAAGAATCTCCATCTAGGAACTTATGTGGTAAAAGAAGCAAAAGCACCGGACAACTTCTATAATGGCGGCGAAGAAAAGACAGTGACGCTGACTTATGCCGGACAGAATAAAGAAGTTGTATTTGCGGATGTCACCTTCAACAATGAGCGTCAGAAAGCAGAAGTCACTGTAGTAAAACAGGATAAAGATACAAAGAAACCGCTGGAAGGTGGTATTTTCGCCCTGTATGCGGCAGACGATATCAAAAATGCAGATGGTGTAGTTGTTGTAAAGAAAGGCACCCTGATTGAGAAAGCCACTACCGGTGAGGATGGAAAGGCAAAATTCACAGCAGATCTGCCTATCAATCATTCCTATTCCGTAAAAGAAGACCAGGCACCAGAAGGCTATGTAAGAAATACAGAAGACGTGTATACGTTCAAGTTCTCTTACACCAATGATAAAGAAGCAACCGTATCTTTCGCCCATACCTTCAGCAATGACCGTGTGACAGCAAAAATCAATTTATTCAAAGTTGATAAAGAAACAGGAAAAGCCGTTCCGCAGGGCGATGCAACACTGAAAGGTGCAGTCTACGGATTATATGCCCGTGAAGATATCGTGCATCCGGATGGAGCAACCGGTGTGATTTATAAAGCAGGGGAACAGGTGGCTTCTCTTACAACGGATGAAAAAGGACAGGCTTCTGTAGATGGCTTATATCTTGGCAAATATTACGTCAAGGAGATCACACCACCGACCGGATACCTGGCAGATACAGAAGAACATGATCTTGAATGTAGTTATGAAGGTGATATGACTGCAGAAGTAAAAAGAGAATGCATTTCCAGTGAACAGGTGATCAAGCAGCCGTTCCAGATTATCAAAGCAGCCAACAATGGAAAGACCGATGCAGATCTGTTATCCGGAGCCGGATTTACAGTTTATCTGAAATCTTCCCTTACAAAGAAAGCAGATGGAAGCTATGATTTTGATTCTGCTAAACCAGTAGTGAGTGGAGAAAACGGAGCTACTGAGATTTTTACAGATGAAAAAGGTTATGCCTGCAGTATTCCATTACCATTTGGAAGCTATATTGTCCGTGAAACAACAACACCACACAATTACAAGCCAGTCGATGATTTTGAAGTGAATATCACAGAGAACCATCCGAATGAGCCACAGATCTGGCGTGTGCTTCTGGACAAAGAGTTCAAGGCAAAATTGAAAATTGTGAAAAAAGACGATGAAACAAAGAAATCAGTCCTGATTGCAGGAACAGAATTTAAGGTATATGACCTGGATAACAAAAAATATGTGGAGCAGGTAACTACTTATCCTGTGACAACCACACACAAGTCCTATTTTACAGACAGTCAGGGTTATCTGATCATGCCAAAGAACCTGAAAATCGGACATTACCGGATTGAGGAAGTCAACGCACCGGAAGGGTACACAATCAACAAGAATTATATGGAGATTGCTGTTGATGCAAACACTGCTTATCAGATGGATTCAGAAAGCGGCGATGCCATTATCACAGTTGATTACGAGAATCATCCGGTAAAAGGAAAGCTGACGATCTATAAAAAAGGTGAGATGCTGAGTGGATTCAAAAAGGATTTTGTTTATGAAGAAAAATATCTGAAAGGTGCAGAGTTTAACGTCTATGCAGCGGAAAATATCTACACACCGGATTATCAGAAAGATGAAAATGGAAACAGACAGCTGATTTATGCAAAAGATGCTCTGGTAACAACGGTAACGACCGGGGAAGACGGAAAAGCAGTTGCAGATAACCTGCCGCTTGGTTCTTACTATGTGGTAGAAAAAACAGCACCGGAAGGATTTGTTCTGAACCATGACAGATCGGATGTAGCATTTGTCTATGCAGATCAGGATACACCTGTGATCGAACAGGAAGTGACTGTTGGTGATGACAGACAGAAAGTTGCAATCCAGGTAGAAAAACAGGATGCAGAAAACGGAGCAACGGTAGAAGGTGCAGTCTTTGGCATTTATAACAAAGATGATATCAAAGCAGAAGGCAAAGTCATTGTCAACGCTGATACCCTGTTACAGGAAATGACTTCTGATAAAGATGGAATTGCTTCCTGTACGCTGGATCTGCCACTCGGACAGTATTATGTAAAAGAGTTAAAGGCACCGGCAGGATTCGTTTCTTCCGATGAAGTTCTGAATCTGGATGCTTCTTATCAGGGACAGGACGTGAAGACAGTAAAACTGAAAACAGTGAAGAAGAATCAGCCGACAACGGTTGAAATTACAAAATCAGATGTGACAACAGGTGTGGAACTGGATGGAGCAAAACTCACCGTTCTTGATAGAGAGGGGAATGTCGTAGATCAGTGGACTTCTGTAAAAGACCAGCCACATGTGATTAAACGACTGACCGTTGGGGAGGAATATACCTTCGTGAAGAAATCGCACCGTATGGATATCTGAAAGCAACGGATGTGAAGTTCACACTGGAAGATACCGCAGAGATTCAGAAGGTAGAGATGAAAGATGAAGTGCCGACAGGACTTTTAATCATCAACAAAAATGGAGAATTTTTGGATAAAGTGACACTTCTGGACAATGTAAAAGGCACTGTGGAGCATCTCTTCGAATATGTAACCGGAAGCCTTACAGATGTGACTTTCGATGTATTTGCTGCGGAAGATATCAAAGCGGCAGATGGTGTCAGCAAAGATTATTACAAAGCAGATGAAAAAGTAGGAACTATTACTACAGATTCCAATGGTATTGCACAGATGGATAATCTCCCGGCAGGCAAATACTATGTGAAAGAAGTTAAAACTGCCCATGGCTATGTATTGGATGGAGAACCGAGATATGTTGATCTTTCCTACCGTGATCAGGACACACCGGTAATCACTTATGATGAAAAATGGCAGAATACCCGTCAGAAAGTAAAGGTTACTGTTCTGAAGAAAGAAAAAGATACAGACCGTGTTCTTGCAGGCGGCGTCTTCGGCCTTTATACCAGTGAAGATATCAAAAATGTAAACGGAGATGTGTTGCTTGAGAAAGATTCCCTCATCGAGCAGAAAGCAACCGATGAGAAAGGACAGATCACTTTTGCGGCAGATCTTCCAGTAGATGGAAAATATTATGTAAAAGAGAACAGTGCACCGGACGGATTTGTGACAACGGAAGAAGTGCAGGAGTTTACCTTTGAATATGCCGGAGAAGATCAGGCAGAAGTAAGCTATGATTTTACGTTTGAAAATCAGCCGACCACAGTGGAACTGACAAAAACAGACCTGACCACAGGCAAAGAACTTCCAGGTGCACACCTGAAAGTGACGGATGCAGATGGAAATGTTGTGGATGAATGGACTTCTACAGAAGAATCTCATGTGATCAAAGAACTTGTTGTAGGTAATGAGTATACCATGACGGAAACAAAACCGGCAGACGGATATGTTACTGCAGAGAGCATTACCTTTACGGTTGAGAATACAGCTGAGATTCAGAAGCATGAGATGAAAGATGATGTGACCAAGGTTCAGATCAGCAAGACAGATATCACAGGAGATACAGAGATTCCTGGTGCAAAACTAACGATTCTTGATAAGGACGATCAGGTAGTAGAGAGCTGGACTTCCACAGAGGAGGCACACTATATTGAAAAACTGCCAATTGGTAGATACACCTTACGAGAGGAACAGGCACCAAAAGGATATCTTTTGACATCGGATGTGACATTTGAGGTGAAGGATACTGGAGAAATCCAGAAAGTGGTTATGAAAGATGATACTGCCAAGGGAAAAGTCATTCTCAATAAGACAGATAAATCATCTGGGGAACCGCTGAAAGGAGTAGAATTTGAATTCCGTGACAGCAAAGGAAAGGTCCTGGAAACCTTAAAAACAGATGCTGCCGGTCATGCCGAGAGTAAGCTGTATGAGATTGCCGCATTCAAGAACGGCAAATATGATACAGCAATCAAGTATTATCTGGTGGAGACAAAAACACTGGATGGATACACACTGGATCAGACCAAGCATGAAGTGACATTTGCCTACGCAGACGACAGTACGCCGGTTGTAGAAGTTACTTTCAATCTGACAAATGAGAAACCGGAAGTTCCGGAAACACCAAGCACACCAGATGTGCCGCAGTCCCATGAAGAGACGAAGGTATCAGATGCACCGAAGACAGGAGATAACACAAATATCTGGCTGCCGATTCTGCTTCTGCTTATCTCTACCGGAGGCATGGCAGGACTTTATATCAGCAGAAAGAAAATCAGAAAACAGTAATCCTCAGTAAAGGGGGCCCTGAATCAGGCTCCCTTTAAAATACAAAAATTCACAGAAAGGGACAGAAAAATATGATGAAAACAATGGAAAAGAGACAGGAAGCAAGAAAGAACCAGGAGAGAACTTTAAAAAGAATGATGGCTTATCAGAAAAAAGCCGAGCAGATGGTCAGCAGGAAAAGAATGAACCATCACATGATCAGAAAGGGGTAAAAGCGTATGATGAACAGAAAAGAATTTTATGAATATGTCAAAGATAATGTAAAAGACTATTTGCCGGATTCATATCAGAATGGAGAAATCCGTATTGAAGAAGTTGCAAAAAATAATGGATTAAGGTTGACTGGCATTTCAATTCCACAGGGTGATCAAAGAGCTGTGCCGATGGTATATCTGGATTCTCTTTATATGGAATATGTCAATGGAAAAAATCTGGATTCCTGTGTGGGTGATGTGGCAGATATGCGTATTGAAGTGCAGGACAAAGCGGCATTTATCAATATGGGTCTTCCGGATATTTTGGATTATGAAAAAATGAAGGACAAATTACAGGTGAGAATCTGTGACCGGGAATGGAATGAAGAACGCCTGGCTGATAAAGTTGTTACCGAACATGGAGATTTTGCAGCATATTACGCAGTGAATGTGGAAGAAAACGAGGGAGGAATTGGTAGTATTCCGGTTACTGTCAATCTTATGAATGAATGGGGTGTGACAGCAGAACAAATCCAGGCAGATGCAGTGGCGGCAGACAGAAATCGTGGTGTTGTTTTGATGGACATGAATGAAATGATAAAATCCATGATTTTTGGTGAAGAAGCAGAAAATCTTTTGAATGAAAAACTGAATGTTGAAGCAATGGAAAATCCAATGTTCTGTCTTTCAAATGCACAAAAAATGAATGGTGCATCACTGTTACTGCAGGAAGATATTCGTAAGCAGATCGGTGAATGCCTGGGAAGTGATTATTTTGTTCTTCCCTCTTCAATTCATGAGGTGCTGATTCTTCCTGATAACGGAATGTTTGAAGTACCGGAATTAAATGCCATGGTACAGGAAGTCAATGAGACGCAGGTAGAGAGGCAGGAACAGCTTTCGGATAAGGTTCAGTTCTGTGATGGAAAGACAGCAGTTATGGAAAATGCCGAACGCAGGGAAGCACGTCTGGAGAAAGAAAAAGCAGCAGAAAAAGCAACTGGGAGAACAGAAGCAAAAGGTGGAATCCATGGAAAACTGGAGAAAGCCAAGGCGGAGATCAAAGCAAAAGGGACAGATACAATCCCAAAGAATAGGGCGAAAGACCTTGCCTCAGTATTATAACGAGAAATAACGATGATTTTGAGGGGACTGTGTGAGCAGTCCCTAATTTTATGAAGATGGAGGAGAAAAGAATATGGACTGGTGTTTATATGGTGATGATAAAAGAAAGGAAATGGATAGAGATTTAAAACCGGAATATCTTTTGGATGACTTACGGAGATATCAGGATGTATTTGGTGAAGAATTTGGTGTAAAAGAGCTTCTTATGCTGGAGGATATCCGGGTAAAGGCTATGATTGCCGGAGCACTTGCAGATATGCCGGAATTTCTTATTGATCAGATTGGAAAAGCAAGTAACAGTAGTAATTTTCCTTCTATGACAAGGGCAATGGAACGGATTGCCGATGTTGTAGAAGAAAAGTGGGAAGAAGAAAGGGAGTAACAGATGGCAAATAAATTATATGCAATGGAACTTCTGACGGAGGAAGTGGCAAAGGATGTTGCTGCCAATCCGCAGGAATGGATGCGGTTTCTAAATACTGCATCCAGGCTGTACCGGTACACTTTTCCGGAACAGCTCTTGATCTATGCACAGCGTCCGGGAGCAACAGCCGTGGCATCCATGGAAATCTGGAACCAGAAGATGTACCGATGGATTAAAAAGGGGTCTAAAGGAATTGCCCTGATAGATAACACATCCGGACCAAAAACGAAACTCCGATATGTTTTTGATGTGCAGGATACTTATAAGGTAAAAAATCTGGGCAGAGATCCGCAGTTATGGAATCTTAATCCAGAAGGAGAACAACTGGTGGCAGATTATCTGCAGGAGCGGCTGGCACTGGAAGCAACAGAGGGAGGATTAGCAGAGGTTCTTCACCAGGCGGCAGAAGAAAGTGTGCAGGCCTGGTTGCCGGATGCTTTCGACGAACTGCAAATGGATGTAGCCGGCACTTTTCTGGAAGATCTGGATGAACAGAATCAGAAAGTGGAGTTCCGGGAACTGATGACAAACAGTGTCTGGTATGTGTTACTGAACCGATGCGGACTGGATGTGCAGGAATATCTTGATGCAGAGGATTTTCGTCATATTACAGATTTTAACCAGTTAAAGGTTATTGGACACCTTGGAAGTTCTGTGAATGAGATCAGCAGACCGGTATTGATGCAGATTGGACGATATGTGTTGAATGACTTGGAAAAAGATCTGAAAACGGTTGCAAAAGAAAAAGAAGTAGCTTATAATGAATTTAACACGTTAATTCGTGAAAGTAAAACAAGGAACACAGAAGATAGAGGAGAAAATAAGGAGGAAACAGAGCATGAGAGAGATCACTTACAGCCAGAATGGAGAGTACCAGATTCCGGATATCAGTCTGGAGGAGACGAGAGGAACGATCGGGAAGTACGGATTGATGAGGAAAGAGTATCTGAGAAACCACAAAGTAGCCAGATTCAACATTCTGACCTTACAGAACCGTCTGGACAGTCATCTGATGGAAATCGACAGCCAGGCAAGGCAGAGAGTAGACAACCTGATGTCAGAACTTCTGGAGAAAAACCCGGCACCGGACAAAATGGCAGACGGGATGGCATGGACCAGACACATGAACCAGATCAAAGCACAGGCAGAGGAACTGGTAATTCAGGAGATTATTTACAATTAAGTCTGTTCCCGACAGAAGAGGAACAGTTAGGAGAAATAAGGAAAGCGGCAGCTGCATTAGAACAGCCAGCCGCTTTTCTTATTTCTGATGAAGTAGTAGATGATATTCTCCGCACGGGAAGTGGACAGAAAAATACACTGTTTCATATTACGGCAAGACTGATTGAAGGTCTGGATAATGAAGAAATGCAGAACTTCCTGAAGGAGGAATATGAAACAGGTGGAAAAGGATTTACCATAGATGGACAGAAAATCAGTATCTGGTATGACAATGATGGTATCCGTATCCGACGGGGAGATTCCGCCAGAAGAAACTTTGATCGCATGGTTACGTGGGAAGAAGCGGCGGACAGAATCCGGGATATGTATGAGGATAGAAGTTACGTGGATAATCTGATTTCCAATAACGCCATTGAACAGGAGCAGGAAGAAATGACCAATCTTCTTGCACTCCATTTTCGGGATACCAGCAGAAACCGGGAGGAGCAGCAATCATATTCGGATTGGCAGGATGTCGTGCGGGAAGCTTGGACAGATTCAGCGGAAGCAGATGCAATTGCCCATCGCTTTGAATGGCTGCAGAAAGATATGGATGAGAATCCAGAAGATTATCGCAGGTGGGAGATTCAGCATAATCCGGAATATTTCCAGCGTTTTCAGGATCTCCAGAGGGAGCGTTCCTGGGTAGACCAGAAATTTACGGTCGAACGTCCGGCCCTTTCCTTTATCACACAGGATGAGATAGATGCAGTCCTTAGAAGAGGCGGGATCACTGCCGGAGGACGGAATCGGATCTATGAGTATTTCATGGAACATCACGATATAAAGGATGCAGCTGAGTTTCTGAAAAATGAGTATGGTACAGGTGGAGCAGCACCTGGGATACCGGGAGCGTATGAATCCGATGCTTCCCATGATGCGAAAGGATTAAAACTTGCGAAAGGGAAGATTGGCAGTCCAGATGTAGAAGTTCTATTAAAGTGGAATAAGGTTGCAGAACGTGTCCGTCAGCTGATTCGCACCGATGATTTCTTATCACCGGAAGAACTGGAAAAGTATGAAGAACGGCAGGAAGCACAGAGACAGGCGGATCTGGAAGGAGCTCAGCAGGCTTTGGAAGTGGAGCAGGAAGGCTCTGATCAGCAGGAAATACGAGAGGAAAATCAGGAACCGTCGGAAGTTGAGACACAACCGGAAGCAGTAGAAGATGCAGAAAAAAAGGAAGATATAACACCAGAACAGTCTGATATTCCAGCAACAAACTTCCATATCACAGATGATGAACTGGGACAGGGAACACCAAAGGAAAAGTTCCGTGCTAATATCATGGCAATCCAGCTTTTAAAGAAATGCGAGGAAGAAAACCGCAATGCCACACCAGACGAACAGGAGATTTTATCCCGATATGTAGGCTGGGGAGGTCTTGCTGATGCTTTCGATGAAACAAAATCCGCATGGGAGACGGAATATCTGGAATTAAAGACAGTCCTTACACCGGAAGAATATGCAGCAGCCAGAGCTTCTACCTTAAATGCCCATTACACACAGCCAATCGTGATTGAAAGTATGTATCAGGCGTTGGAAAATCTGGGATTTACAAAAGGAAATATCCTGGAGCCATCCATGGGTGTTGGTAACTTCTTTGGAATGCTTCCTGAGAAGCTGAACCAGTCAAAACTCTATGGTGTGGAACTGGACAGTATCAGCGGTAGAATTGCAAAACTGCTTTACCCAGATGCCAATATCCAGATTAAAGGTTTTGAGAAGACAGATTATCCGAATGATTTCTTCGATGTGGCAATCGGAAATGTGCCATTTGGAGCTTATAAAGTGAATGACAGGCAATATGACCGCTATAATTTTATGATTCACGATTATTTTCTGGCAAAGACAATCGACCAGTTGCGTCCGGGTGGTGTGGCAGCTTTGATCACAACAAAAGGAACCATGGATAAAGCATCACCGGAAGTCCGAAAGTATCTGGCAGAACGTGCCGATCTCCTTGGAGCCATCCGCCTGCCGAACACAGCATTCAAAGCAAATGCAGGAACGGAAGTCAGTGCAGATATTTTATTCTTCCAGAAGCGTGACAGCATGACAAAAGAGATGCCGGAGTGGGTGAATCTTGGAAGTGATGCCAATGGAATTACGGTCAATCAGTATTTTGCAGACCATCCGGAAATGATTCTGGGTGAGATGAAAGAGGTATCCGGTCCGTATGGTATGGAAACAACCTGTATGCCGATAGAAGGTGCTGATCTTGAAGTCCAGCTTGCAGAAGCTGTCAGGAATATTCATGGAAATATGGCACCTGCAGTTGATGTGGATGCAGAACTGGATGATGTACCAGAGAGTATCCCGGCAGATCCGAATGTTCGTAATTACAGTTATGCGGTTGTAGATGATCAGGTATATTACCGTGTTAACTCTCTGATGAATCAGGTAAAGATGCCTGCCGCTACTGCAGAACGTGTAAAAGGTATGGTGGAGATCCGAGACACGGTGCGTGAACTGATTGCCATGCAGATGGAAGAATCCGTAACAGATGAAGAAATTCACAAACAGCAGGAGAAATTGAATCAAGTATATGATGCTTACACAGCAAAGTATGGAGTCATCGGAAGTAATGCAAACAAGCGGGCGTTTTCTGATGACGCTTCTTATTGTCTGTTGTGTTCTCTGGAAGACCTGAACGAAGATGGAACATTGAAGCGAAAAGCAGACATGTTTACGAAACGAACCATCAAAAAGGCAGTGGCGGTAACCAGTGTGGAAACTGCGACAGAAGCCTTAGCATTATCATTGAATGAAAGAGCAAAGGTGGATCTGTCCTATATGGCACAGCTGACAGGAAAGACAGAAGAAAAAATCACGGAGGAACTGGTTGGAGTTATATTTAAGAACCCACTGACAGACCAGTGGGAGAGTGGAGATGAGTATTTATCTGGAAATGTCAGGGAGAAGTTAAACACAGCAAGAACCTTTGCAGAGAATCACCCGGAATTCACACCGAATGTCCGTGCATTGGAAGCAGTTCAGCCAAGAGAACTGGAAGCATCTGAAATCGAAGTAAGGATTGGAGCAACCTGGATTGAACCATCGGATTATCAGGACTTTATGAGGGAACTGCTTCATACTCCGTGGTATCTTGCACAGAAGGAGATACAGGTAAAATATTCTGAGGTGAATGGTGAGTGGCGGATTACCGGGAAAAATGCAGACAGTCCAAGAAATGCGTTTGCCTATGCAACGTATGGAACCGAGAGGGCAAATGCTTACCGGATTCTGGAAGATACACTGAATCTGAAAGATGTTCGTATCTATGATAAGAGTGTCAATGAAAATGGGGATGAGATTCGTGTCCTCAATAAAAAAGAAACTATGCTGCATCACAGAAACAGGATGCCATGAAAGCAGCATTTAAGGATTGGATTTTCAAAGATCAACAGAGACGTGAAAGACTGGTAAGAGTTTATAATGAACGGTTTAACAGTATCCGTCCCCGTGAATACGATGGCAGTCATCTGACTTTCCCAGGAATGAACCCGGAAATTGAACTTCGCCCACATCAGAAAAATGCTGTCGCACATCAGCTTTACGGGGATAATGTGCTTCTGGCTCATGTAGTAGGAGCTGGGAAGACCTACGAGATGGTAGCGGCTGCAATGGAGAGCAAACGTCTGGGATTATCACAAAAGAATCTATTTGTCGTGCCGAACCATCTGACAGAGCAGTGGGGAGCCGAGTTCCTGCAGTTATATCCGGGAGCCAATATCCTGGTGGCAACCAAGAAAGATTTTGAACCGGCGAACCGGAAAAAGTTCTGTGCCAGAATCGCTATGGGAAACTATGATGCGATTATCATCGGTCATTCCCAGTTTGAGCGTATCCCAATCTCTGATGAGAGGCAGGAAGCCATGCTGCGGAAGCAGATTGACGATCTGGAAATCGCAATCCAGAGTGCAAGATATGAGCAGGATGGCGGCCGCTATACGGTAAAGCAGATTGAAAAGACCAGAAAAACGCTGATGACAAGACTGGAGAAGCTGAATCAGAAAGAGAAAAAGGATAATGTAGTTACCTTTGAAGAACTGGGAGTGGATCATCTGTATGTAGACGAGGCACACAGTTATAAAAATGCGTTCCTTTATACAAAAATGAGAAATGTAGCCGGAATTGCCCAGAACGAAGCACAGAAATCAGCAGATATGTTTAATAAATGTCAGTATCTGGATGAGATTACCGGTGGAAAAGGCATTACCTTTGCAACGGGCACACCGATCAGCAACAGCATGACGGAACTTTATGTCATGCAGAGATATCTGCAGAACAGCAAATTACAGAATATGGGCTTGGGATTATTTGATTCCTGGGCATCCACGTTTGGAGAGGTTGTGACCAGCATTGAACTTGCACCGGAAGGAACCGGATACCGAGCAAAATCCAGATTCGCCAGATTCTATAATATCCCGGAACTGATGAATATGTTCAAGGAGATTGCAGATATCAAGACTTCGGATCAGTTGAATCTTCCAGTACCGGAAGCGGAATACGAAACTGTAGTATTGAAACCAACAGAACAGCAGAAAGAAATCGTAGCAAGCCTAGGAGAGCGTGCGGAAGTGGTAAGAAACGGTGGCGTAGATGCTAGTGTAGACAATATGCTGAAAATTACCAATGACGGAAGAAAACTGGCACTGGATCAGCGATTGGTCAATGAACTATTGCCAGACGATCCGGGCAGTAAAGTGTCGGTCTGTGCAGAAAAAAGCTATGAAATCTGGAAAGATACAGTTGTACAGAAATCGGCGCAGATCATTTTTTGTGACTTGAGCACACCGAAAGGCGATGGCAGTTTCAATGTTTACGATGACTTGAAACAGAAGCTGATGGCGAAAGGTGTACCGGAAAAAGAAATTGCATTCATTCATGATGCAAATACCGAAGCAAAGAAGACGGAGCTGTTTGGAAAAGTAAAATCTGGGCAGGTTCGTTTTTTGATTGGTTCAACAGCAAAGATGGGTGCCGGTACCAACGTGCAGGATCGTCTGATTGCTCTGCATCATCTGGATATTGGCTGGAAACCGTCTGATCTGGAGCAGAGGGAAGGACGTATCATCCGGCAGGGAAATCACAATAAAAAGGTTCATATCTTTCGGTATGTGACAGAATCCACCTTCGACAGCTACATGTGGCAGTTGATCGAAAATAAACAGAAGTTCATCTCCCAGATTATGACGAGCAAAGCACCGGTCAGAAGCTGCGAAGATGTGGACGAAGCGGCACTGTCCTATGCAGAGGTTAAGGCACTGGCAACTGGAAATCCGGCAGTAAAAGAAAAGATGGCACTGGACGTGGATGTGGCAAAACTGAAACTTTTAAAAGCCAATCACATGAATAACCAGTACCGTCTGGAAGATGATATTGCAAGAAATTTTCCACAGCAGATTGCAAAATTGACCGAGACTATTGATAGCTACAAAGCGGATATTGCCCATTATCAGGAGCATAAAATCACAGATCCAGAACAGTTTTCCATGGAGATCAGCGGCAAAGTATTTACAGAAAAGAAAGAAGCAGGAGCGGCACTACTGGCAGTCTGCAAGGACATGAAAGCAGTCGATGCAGCAATGGATATCGGAAACTATCAGGATTCAACATGAGAATCCAGTTCGACAGCTGGAGTAAGGAGTTTATCCTGTCTGTGAAGCATGAATCGGTATCGAAAGTTCATTTGGGAGCAGATGCCCTGGGAAATATCACCCGTATCAATAATCTTCTGGAAAGCTATCCGGAGAAACTGGCAGAAGCGGAGCAACGATTGGAAACGGTACAGGAGCAGCTTACAAATGCCAAAGAGGAAGTTGGAAAGCCATTCACAAAAGAAGAGGAACTGAACCAGAAACTGGAGCGACTGTCAGAACTAAATGCCCTTCTTAATATGGATGAACGGGAAGACACAGAAGCAGAGCAGTCAGAATCGAAAGAGAAAGAAGAACGACCGGCACGTGGTTCTATCCATGAGAAATTGCAGATTTATAAAGAAAAAAGCCAGCGGGAAAGCGAGAATGGCAGGGAAGATAGAAAAAGGGACTTCGGTCTGGAATAAGAAAACAGGAAAGATGGCATAATTTGGTAGAAAGAATGTTCTGCCGGTTATGCCACTTTTGGGAATACAGGAGGAACTTATATGGCGAGAAACATGATAACAGGAATAGAAACGCAGAAAATGCAGGAATATACACAGGAACAAATAGACCGTGCAGAACACATGGGAATAGCAATTCCAGCGGACGTAAAAGAACAGATTTTTGAATATGCAAATCTGGTTGGCGAAGAAGAGAAAGTAAGGACGCTGGTAAGAAATCTGGCAGATGCAGTCAATCGGTCAGATGAAGATAGAGTAGAGGAACTTCTGGATGATGCCCAAATGGATATTCAGGACTTACCAGATCCAACCATAGGCAAGCTGGAACTTCGGGATTATGGATATACAGCAGAGGATATGGTGCCGCTTAGAAAAGCAGCAGCCCTGGATTATCACAGAATGGGTTCTAAAATCTATTGCCTGGGTAGTGATGGCAGCAAGGGAGAGTATGCAAGTAAAGAAATGATACAGGCACATGAAGGGCTGTTTGGCATGGAATCACAGATGTGGGAACGGATAAGGGATCAGGATCTGGATTATGCAGATGAAGATTTTGGAGCATTTCAGGAGCCGATGAATGTGATTGGACAGGAAGAAGCTCTGAAATTATATGATGCCGGAGCAGATATCTATCTGATTACCAATTTTTCATCACCAATCTATGTTACAGAGCGAATGGAGATTGAACGAGGTCCGGAGCATTATCAGATGTCTACAGAAGAACTGGAACGATTCCGCAATTTGGAATGGGAGATGCAGAAATATCCGCAGATTCAGTCTTTGAAAGAGGCAAATCTGCTATTAGGGACAAGACGAACATTCGGTATTTATCAAATAAGAGATGGTTTGCCAGGTGAAAACTATGCGTTTATGAATATGAGCTTCATTGAAAGTCACGGGATGCAGATTAAAAAAGAAGACTATGAACTGGTCTATGTGGGAGAATTATTTGGAAATATGTCGCTAGATGATATATTTGAACGATTCAACATCGACAGACCAGAAGACTTTCGAGGACATTCCCTGTCTGTCAGTGATATCGTAGTTCTGAATGAGGGGGGAAAGGTAACCGCTCATTTTGTAGACAGTATCAGTTTTGAACAGCTAGATTCTTTCCTGAATCTGGAAGAACAGGTTCTTAGTGAACTGGCATATGAGGTAGGAGAACGTTACTTTGCTATTCAGAGAACAGAAGGAGGATATGATTATTCCTTTTACGATGAAGATTTCCGCCTGATGGATGGTGGCGTCTATGAAAATGGTGAAATTTCTATTGAAGAAGCGGCAGAGGAACTTTTGGAAGACGAAGGATGGACTGGAGAACGCATCCGTGGGGATTATGATCAGTTGATGAAAAAGGTAGAAGAAATGGATGAGGTTGTAATGGCAGAGATTCAGAAAAGCCAGGGCGAATATAAGCCATTGGCAAAGGTAGAAGAACTGGAAGAGGCAAATTATAACATGATTGATAATGTCCTCAATAATATGCCACCGAAGAAAGAACCGTATCTGGAATACTTTGCCGCAGAATGTGATGAGTTCCATGATATGGGAGCTTATGAAAAAAGTACCGATGTTAATCAGATTGCTGCGGTTTATGAAAAATATAGGGAGAATCCTGAGAATGCCTATCGAGTATGCAGTATGGGGATTATCTATCGTGATCCGGAAGACAGTTACTATGATGATGCTGAATTTGCAATCGTAAAAGGAAATACAGTACTTGGAAATCTGATGGACGATGTTCGATTTTATGGAGAACTTGCACTGATACGGGAAGGGATTGAGAAAATTCATGATGCATTGCCGGACTATAAGTATGTACCAATGCGGGATGTTCGGGAAGCAATGTATCCAGAGAAGATGACCACAGAACAGTTGGCAGAGGCATTGGATGAGATTGCAGAAGCTTTTGATCCGTATGAGTATCGAGATAATGTGGAGACGGGAGAAAATACGGTACAAGAGGTGATGTTGGATTTGCAGAGTGGCAATACACATTCTTATATTTCTTATCTGAAGGATATTGTAGACGAAGAATGTGACCAGTCTGTGCGTGCAGGTGTATTGATTGAAAGACTGAAAGTCTATGAGCCGGAGTTTCCAAAGAATCTGGAACCAATGGTGTATGTAAACTATTGTGAAGAAAGTGCTCTCATGAATCCAAGATGTCAGAAGTTATCCGAGCTGGATGCAAAAACAGCAGAAATGGATAAAGAATGGTATGCAAAACGTGATTCGAAGACAGAGGAACCTACAAAAATCACAAAGATATATGTGACTGTATATTATGCGGAAAAAGGTGAACAGATGCTGCATCATTTCAAGAAGTCAATAGATATTGGAAATGGACATGGCGGTATTGTGAGTCAGTTGAAGTATGATAATGAAATGAAGCTTACAGATGAGTATTGGATCAATTACCAGAAAGGTAAAGGAAGTGAAGAGTTCCAAAAATATATGGAAGATCTGACAGACATGCAGAATCATGTGCTTCCGTATCTGCAGAGCTTTTGCAATCTGGAAGAAAAAGGTGTGAAAGAGAGACGAGAACAGCAGATAACGGAAAGAAATGAAGGAAGAGCAGATGAGCGGGGAACAAGTACCGAAGCGAATGCAGTGGTCAAGGATGCAGGAAAAGCAGATAGGAAACAGGTACAACAGAAGCAGGCGGTAGTTGGAAAAGATAAGAAATTATCCATTCATGAACGGCTTGAGATTAATAAGAGGATTATTCAAGAAAAGCAGGGAAAAGATAAGCCGGAGAGAGGGGCTGATCGGGGTGTGAGATAAGTATAATATTATAATTCTAATGAAGGATGTAGGGAGTCAATCCCTGCATCCTTTTTTAATGCGTAAATATGGATTGAACGTTATAATGAAAGCAGATTGGAGATGTTTTTCTTCTAACCACACCAATTAGGAAAAGAGTATCTGTAGCAGATAAATTCAAAAGGTTTGTGAATAAATTAAAAAAGATATTCAATATTTGAAAAAAGATATGTGATATTTGTAAATGCGAATTGTACAAGGAGTTTTTTGTGTGATAAAATAATTTTGATATTGATTGCACATTAAACGGAGGAAAAGAGGATGGCAATTAGTTATAATGGATTATGGAAACAGTTAATTGACCACGGAATGAAAAAAGGAGATTTGTGTGCCAAGACTGGTCTTAGCTCCAGTACAATAGCAAAGATGACAAACTGCGAGTCGGTGAAACTATCTGTTTTGGAAAAAATCTGCAAAGAGTTGGATTGTAACTTTGGAGATTTGATTGACTATGTACCAGATAACAAAGAAAAGTAAATTACCTTATGGAGGAAAATGTAAATGGCTACGAGAAGTGCAAAAATAGATCAGAAAGCAGACCTAATATGGGCAATAGCAGATAAGCTTACCGGTGTATATAAACCACATGAATATGGAGATGTTATATTACCACTTACAGTAATCAGACGTTTTGACTGTATTCTCTCAGATACGAAGGATGCGGTATTACAGAAATACGATGAAGTAAAGAATCTTCCAATGAAAGATATTTTACTTCGTAAGGCTTCAAAAAAGGATTTTTACAATACAAGTAAATATACATTTGAAAGACTTATGGATGATCCTGACCACATTGAGGAGAATTTTAGAGAGTATCTGAATAAATTTTCAGCAAATGTGCGGGATATTCTGGAAAAATTTAAGTTTGATGGACACATCACAACGATGGCAAATAAGGGGATTCTGTATATTGTTTTAAAGGAATATACAACAGACAGAGGAAATCTTCATCCGAATGAAATCTCTAACCTTGAAATGGGATATATTTTTGAAGAAATTATAAGAAGATTCTCTGAGTCTCATAATGAAGATGCAGGACAGCATTACACTCCAAGAGAAGTTATCCAACTTATGGTTAATATTCTCTTCTATGATGATAATGACATCCTTTCTGGCAATAATGTGGCAAAGACAATTTATGATCCTGCCTGTGGAACCGGAGGTATGCTTTCTGTAGCAGAGGAATATTTACATAGTCTGAATGCATCTACAGAGCTTGTATCGTTCGGTCAGGAAATCAATGACCAGACATTTGCAATCTGTAAGGCTGATATGCTGATTAAGGGTAACAATGCTGATTATATCAAGGACGGAAACACATTATCGGATGACCAGTTTGCAGGCAGTACCTTTGACTATATCCTTTCAAATCCGCCGTTTGGACGTGAATGGAAGAATGAAAAGGCAAAAGTAGAGGAAGAGGCTAAGCTTGGCTTTGGAGGAAGATTTGGAGCAGGACTTCCGGCTGCAAGCGATGGACAGATGCTTTTCCTTATGACAGCAATATCAAAAATGAAAGATATTGATAAGGGTGGAAGTAGAATTGCAATCATTCATAATGGTTCACCACTCTTTACAGGAGATGCAGGAAGCGGACCTTCTGAAATCAGAAGACATATCCTTGAAAATGATTTGCTTGAGGCAATCATTGCTTTACCGAATGATATTTTCTACAACACAGGAATTGCAACCTATATCTGGGTATTGTCAAATAAAAAGGCAGGTACAGTCAGAGAGGGGAAAGTACAGCTTATCAATGCCAATGAGATGTTTGTGAAGAGAAGAAAAGCATTGGGAAATAAGCGAAATGATATATCTGAGGAGGATATCGCTGAGATTACAAAGATATATGGTGATTTTAAAGCGAGTGAAATCAGCCAGATTTACGATAACGAGGATTTTGGTTATACAAAGATAACAGTAGAAAGACCGCTCCGTGATGACGAGGGAAATCTTGTTCTAAAAAAAGGTAAAAAACAGCCCGATAAAAATCTTCGAGATACAGAAAATGTACCTTTGAAAGAGGATATCAAAGAATATTTTGAGAGGGAAGTATTGCCATTTGCACCAGATGCATGGATTGATGAGAAAAAATCAAAGGTGGGATATGAGATTCCGTTTACAAGATATTTCTACAAGTATGAAGCACCAAGACCATCTGCAGAAATCATGACAGAGATTATGGATTTAGAGATAGAATTATCTGGAAGTCTTGAGGAGGTATTTGACCTATGAGAGAGATGAGAGATAGCGGAGTAGAATGGATTGGAGAGATACCAAAAGATTGGAATTGTTGTAAACAGAAATATAGATTTACACTTATAAATGGACGTGCATTTAAGGATAATGAATTCGAAGAAGATGGAACTTATAGAATTTTGAGGGTGGGCAATTTATTTTCAAATCCAGTTTGGTATTCGTCAAGTTTAGAATTGGAGCCTGATAAGTATTGTGAAAAGGGAGATTTGATTTATGCTTGGTCAATGTCATATGGACCATATATTTGGAATGAAGAAAAGGTGATTTATCATTATCACATTTGGAAAACTAAATTGGTTTCGGATATGGACAAGATGTTTTCATATTATTATTTGCAGGCACTTACAGAATCAATAAAATCGCAAACTCATGAGACTACAATGGGATTTGTAACAATGGGAATTATGAATAATTCCTATATTGCATATCCAAGAAATATAAAAGAGCAAAAAAAGATAAGCTTCGTGTGATGTTTGCGAGAATCAGTGTATCTATGCTTGAGCCGGATCTGGTAATCATGGATGAGTTTCAGAGATTTAAGTTTCTTTTGTCATCCGATGACAGTGAGCTTGGTATTCTTGCACACAGTTTCCTTAGTGGACATGATACAAGGGTACTTCTGTTGTCGGCTACACCATATAAATTGTATTCTACCCTTGAAGAGATAGATGAAAATCAGCTTGATGAGCATTATGCAGAGTTTTTTCAGGTTATGAACTTTCTTTTTGATGATGAAGTCAAAGACATTAAATTTAAGGAAGTGTGGAAGAATTATTCCCATGCTCTAAGTGAGTTGAAGGCAGGGGACAGTGCAATTATCCGTATGAAGGAGCTGGCAGAAAATGCCATGTATCAGGGAGTCAGCAGGACAGAGCGTATATCTGTCATGGATTCCGGTGATTATACGGATGACAGCAGCGTGAAGCATCATTTGCAAATAGATGAAAATGACATAAACTCCTATATACAGATGTCACGATTGTTGTCAAAAACGGATTCAAATCATTCTTTACCGGTAGATTATGCAAAGAGCTGTCCGTATCTTATGTCCTTTATGAAGAAATATAAGATTAAAGAGCAGATTGAAAAATATTATATAAAACATCCAGATGAATTTGGAAGTGAAAGAGAACAATGTCTCTTGTGGCTGAATCGCAATAAAATCAATAAATATGATGAACTGCCGAAAACCAATGCAAGGCTTGAGGCACTGAAAGAAAAAGCATTTACCGGCGGTGCAGAAAAATATCTGTGGATTCCTCCATCACTGCCATATTATGAGATGCAGGGAGCATATAAAAACAGCAAAGGCTTTTCAAAAATACTTGTATTTTCTGCATGGGAGATGGTTCCACGAATGATAGGTGCGCTTGTTTCCTATGAGGCGGAAAGACTTACAGTTGGAAAACTGGTACATCAGATAAAGAATCAGGATAAGAAGAATACGGGGTATTTTGCGGAAGGTTCGAGACGATACCCGGTGGCAAGGCTCAGGTTTAATGTTTCAAATGGAGAAGTAAGAGGCATGAGTCTGTTTGCACTGCTTTATCCTTCAAAGACACTTTCTGATATGTATTTACCGATTGAGTCATTGAATAATCATGAATCATTAGAAGTAATAGAGAAATCTGTACGGCTGAAACTGAAAGAGAAGCTTGCGATAATCGAAGAAAAGTATGGTGATTCGGGTAACAATAAGGAAGATGCCAGGTGGTATTATCTTGCACCGATGCTCATGGATGGAGTCATCTATGCAAAGCATTGGATAGAGGATATTGTGTGGGAAATGAATACAGACGAAGAGGATACAACATCTGAGGTCAGAAGCAGTTCAAAGGATAAGAGAAATAAGGGCTTTATTGCTCATATTGATAAGCTAAGAAGTTATTTGGATGCCCCGGAGGAGATTCATCTTGGAAGAAAGCCGGAGGATCTTCTGGAAACATTGGTAAATATGGTACTGGGTTCGCCAGCAATATGCATTTATCGTTCTAATGGAAGAAGCACAGCCAGAGCAACATCGCTTGCAAAGGTATTTGTCAATAATTTCAATTTGCCGGAGTCAACAGCTATCATTGATCTTGCTTATGGCAGATGCAGGGATGATAATTCCCATTGGCAGAATGTACTTAAATACTGTAAAGATGGCTGTTTTCAGGCAATGATTGATGAATATATCCATATGCTGAAAGAAACAGCAGGTTTTCAGTCGGATGGAAATCAGTATCAGATTGTGCATGACATGATGATGGATTCATTGAAGATACATACAGCCACCTATATCGCTGATACTTATCCTGATTTCAAAAAACGTATTAACGGAGCTGACAGGAAGAGTGATGGATGTCGAATAAGGTCGAGTTATGCAGTTGGATTTACAAAGGATGCAGGAGATAATTCCAAGGTAGTCATGCGTAAAGAAAATATCAGAAATGCCTTTAACTCACCAATGCGTCCATTTGTGCTCGCCACAACATCAATCGGACAGGAAGGATTGGATTTTCATAATTATTGTCGTGTGATTATGCACTGGAATCTTCCAAGTAATCCCATAGATGTAGGACGGATTTTGCGGACATTCAAAATAAAAAAGAATGTGGAGGTAACAGACAATGGCAAAATCATTATTTGAGGAACTGGGCGGCAAATACGAAAGGCAAGGGGATTATTTGATACCGTGCTTAACTGTACCCGCCGAAGAAGAACAGGCAAT